>Ga0209091_10003157_pt1 | contig 13343 bp, 10 predicted proteins | sample ArcticOcean_MG_C_6_FD_187438 | JGI IMG/M metagenome (GOLD analysis project Ga0209091, IMG submission 187438) | Marine microbial communities from western Arctic Ocean - ArcticOcean_MG_CB8_128 (SPAdes) (version 2) | ecosystem: Environmental > Aquatic > Marine > Oceanic | place: Arctic Ocean...
CTAGCTATTCCTTTGCCTTTGAGGCCCTTCGCAGAGACGGCATGAATTTGAATCCCTGACCCTTCAAGCAACCTGTTTTCCATTCCCTGATGAGTCCCCATCCATTCAGTTCGGACATTCTGCTCTTGCAACTTCAGCGCAACCGCAAGCGCTGGAAATACATGCCCCCCTGTTCCGGCGGCCATTATTAATACAGTTGTGTTTTCAGCTGACACGTTGCTACCTAAGCCTCACCAACATCATTAATCTTGTTATCGATCTCGTATTCAATACGAACTAACAGCCCAATCATAAAGAAGCTCATGATCAGGCTTGCACCCCCATAACTCATGAAGGGCAATGTCAAACCTTTTACAGGAAGTAAACTTATGCTCGCTCCTACATTGATCATCGTCTGACCAGCAAATAATAGTCCGAGCCCGTACGAGAAAAATGCGGAAAATAATTCATTTTCTTGCTGTGCTTTCTGACCAATAGAAAATGCTTTATAGATAAGTGCAGATAACAGAAGTATCACCGCAGCCACACCAACCAACCCCAACTCCTCACCTACGATGGCAAGAACAAAGTCATTGTGCGCCTCTGGCAAAAAATAGAGTTTCTGTATGCTATTCCCGAGACCGACGCCAAACCATTCGCCACGGCCAAAAGCCACCTGCGCCATTGCTTGTTGATATCCGCCATTCGTTATGTTTTCAACTGCCCAAGGGTCTAAAAAAGAAGTTATTCTATCGATCACATAAGGTTTCATAACCGCAAGCAAAGCGATTGCGCCCATGCAAAGAGTTAACATCAATAAAATGCGGTAAAGCTTTGCTCCCGCCAAAAAAATCATGCACAGCGCAGTAAGCGTCAGAATAACCATCGTTCCATGATCAGGCTGGAAATGAAACAAGGTTACTGCGGCGCCAACAACCAAAAGCGGCTTATAGAATCCGGACCATTTTTCGCGAACTTCATCCAGCTGCCTCTCTAAAAATGCAGCGAGATAGACCACAATAAAAACCTTAGCCAGCTCCGACGGCTGAAGATCAAAGACGACCAGATCTATTCTTCTCGTGCTTCCCTTAACCGACTCACCTACGCCGGGCACAAGCACTAATAACAGAAGCGCAAACGACACCATTAGCAGATACCAACTCTGCGCTCGCCATGCTGTGACTGGAATGTGTAGAGTGGCCACTAAAACGAGCATCCCTACGGCAGTAAAAATTAGCTGTCTCTTAAGGAAGAAGAATGGGTCAGAATATTGACTGCTGGCTAACTCGACTGAGGCGGACGTCATCATCAACAAGCCGATAAACAACAGCAAGAAGGTAAATAACAGTATGCTATTCACCGACCGCGGCTGAATCGAGTCGATGAGATTATTGGCCGGGGCTATTGCCCTCGCCATGCTCATTGCAAAGTCTCCACTGACTCCATGAAAGCGAAACCTCGATGTTGAAAATTTTCAAACATATCGAAACTAGCGCAAGCAGGTGATAGTAATATGGCATCACCAGCACTTGATTGCTGTAACGCTAATCGCGCAGCATCAGGCATATCACTTGCGAAATAGGTTTGGATTTCAGTGTCGAAATAGCTCGCTATTTCTAAAGCATCTTGTCCGATAAGAATCACCGTCTTTCCCCATTTATTCATCGCCGGCACCAGTGCTGCGAAATCTGCTCCCTTGGCGATACCGCCAGCAATCAAGACTATGTGCCCCGATATATGCTCTCCTAAGCCTTCGACAGCAGCCACAGTCGCAGCAACATTCGTTCCTTTAGAATCATTGTAAAAATCAACCCCATCAATATTTGCTACCCACTGACAACGATGTGGCAAGCCGGAGAACTCGGTGATCGCTGCCTTGATCGCATTCATGTCTATGTCTATTGCCATGGCTAGCGCTACTGCTGCCAATACATTTAAAATATTGTGTTGACCAAAAACTTTTAATTGGTTCACCGAGACTATTTTTTCTAATTGATAGGCAAGGTATAGATCGCCGTCTTCCTCGAGCAATCCCAGGCCGTTTACACCAGCTCGACCGAACCCAAAGTCCCACACTGCCGCATCACTATTGTTGAGCGGAAAACTCTCTTTGTCATCGCGGTTAATAACCACCTGCTTACAGCCTGTGAATATTTTTTGCTTCGCTCGGTGATAGTCAGCAATTCCTTCGTATCTATCCATGTGGTCTATACTCAAATTCAATATAGTGGCCACCGCTGCCCCTAAGTTCTGGGTCGTCTCTAGCTGAAAGCTCGATAGTTCTAGTAAGTACAGATCCTTCGCACCTTCTGCGATTAAATCGAGGGCTGGCTTAAAGTTATCGCCATCTAAGTTGCCGCCTAGCCCAAAATTTTTACCCGCTTTTGTTAATATCTCCGCCAGCATTGCTACCACAGTGCTCTTACCATTCGATCCCGTGACAGCAATGATCGGCGCGGCTATCTGCTTCGAAAAGATGTCGATGTCGCCAGTGATAACAACCCCGGCTTCCTTTGCCGCCTCGATCTCATCACTGCGAATACTTAAGCCTGGGCTAACGACGAGCTGCTTCGCCGTTACGAATGTCTCCAAATTGAAGTCTCCTAATTCATATTCAACGTCTGGATACATCTCTTTCAATGCCGCGAGGCCTGGTGGTTCATCGCGACTATCTACTACTTTGACTTTTTCACCCGTTAACGCAAAATATTTTACGCAGGAAAGCCCAGTATCACCCAGCCCAACAATAACGGTAAGACGGTCATCTAGCTCAGTCGCCATCAAGGTAACCCCAGTTGTCTGCCTATATAATTGAGCCTAGCGCAGCTTCAATGTGGCCAAGCCAAACAAAACTAACATAACGGTTATAATCCAGAACCGCACAATAACTCTTGGTTCGGGCCAGCCCTTCAGTTCGAAATGGTGATGCAACGGCGCCATTTTAAAAACGCGCTTACCAGTCAACTTAAAGGAAGCCACTTGAATAATTACCGAAGCCGTTTCTGCTACGAATATTCCACCCATGATGAAAAACACAATCTCGTGACGCGAGATGATCGCCATAACAGCGAGTGCAGCACCGAGCGCCAGCGACCCAACGTCTCCCATGAAAATCTGTGCGGGGTATGTGTTAAACCATAAGAACCCAAGACCAGAGCCCAATAAAGCTCCTGCGAAAACAACCACCTCACCGGAGCCCACTACATAAGGAATATTCAGATAGGCCGAGAGTTCTGTGTGGCCAGCCAGATAGGCGATCACACCAAGTGCGCCACCTACCATCACTGTCGGCAAAATTGCTAGACCATCGAGGCCATCGGTTAGGTTCACCGCATTACTAAAACCCACGATGATGAAGCAACTAACTGCTATATAGAGAATACCTACATCGATTGACACATCTTTGAAAAAAGGAACAATATAGCTAGTTTCGACTGCGCTAAACGCCGTGTAGTAGAGCGAAATAGCTGCCCCTAGACCAATGGCGGTTTGCCAAAAGAGCTTCCAGCGCGCAGACAATCCTACGGTGTTCTTTCTAAATACTTTGCGGTAGTCGTCCACCCAACCAATTGCACCGTAGAGCATTGTGACCAACAGCGTCACCCATACATAGTGATTAGACAGATCCGACCATAACAAGGTGCTTAGGGCGATGCTAACGAGGATCAGCGCACCACCCATCGTAGGAGTACCCGCCTTACTGAGATGAGTCTGCGGACCATCATCACGAACGACTTGCCCAATCTGGTGATAGTTCAGGCGCCGGATCATAGTAGGGCCAATTAGCAGGGAGATACCAAGCGCCGTCAAGATACTAAAAATTCCACGTACGGTAATATACTGCAGAACAGAAAAGCTATTGTCGAACTGAATTAAGTAGTCTGATAGCCAAACTAGCATTGCGTTTCTCCGTCAATCTTGAGAGCCGTGACAACCTCATTCATCTTTGCTCCGCGAGAACCTTTAATAAGCACAGTCAGATCTGAATTCGTGATATCTAGCAACCCCTCTATAAGTTTTTCTTTGTTCTCGAAATGCCTACCTTTGCCGTTATAAGCATCGATGGCCAACTTAGATTTCTCTCCGGTTGCCCAGAGCGCATCAAGCTTGGCATTTGCGGCATATTTGCCAATACTGCTATGAGCCGAATCAGCATCGATGCCGAGCTCTTTCATGTCGCCCATCACTAAAATTTTCTGGCCGGACAATCTCGACAAAACATCGATAGCTGCAAAAAAAGAACCAGGGCTTGCGTTGTAGCTATCGTCGATCAAATGACATCCGTTTACTCCAGATAGACGAGAGAGCCGCCCCGATACTGGATTTAATTTCGCTAGACCCTCTTTAACATCTGTAAGGTTCGCGCCGGCCTCCATGGCAACAGCCGAAGCGGCAACGGCATTTAATACATTGTGCTTGCCAAGGAAGCGTATGCTTAGTTCCTGTTCACCTTGAGGGGAATGCAGATTAAAATTACTGGTGCCGTCGTTTTGCACCACAACCCGCGAAGCAAAATATTGCGCGTCACCAGCTGCGTTTTCATAACCAAATCGCACTGTTCGTTTTCCCTCCGCTCTTGTCGACCAATCGTCAACGTGTGTGTCATCTGCGTTCAGCACCATGACGCCATCGCTCTTCAATCCATCGATGATCTCGCCTTTCGCAGTTACTATGCCCTGCAGAGAACCAAATCCCTCTATATGAGCAGGGCTTGCATTGGTGATGAGCGCAATATCGGGCTCAGTTGCTGCAACGCTGAATGCAATTTCATCAGCACCATTCGCTCCCATCTCGATGACAGCATATTCGTGCTGCAGCTCGAGATTTAACAAGGTCAGCGGAACGCCGATCGTGTTGTTAAGATTTGCCTCTGTAGCAAGGCAATCTGCTGAATTATTCAGAATCGAGCCGAGCATTTCCTTTACAGTAGTTTTCCCCTGGCTACCTGTCACCGCAATTATCTTTGCCGCACTGCGCTGACGATTCATATTAGCTATCTTGGCGAGCGCTGCATGTGTATCAGTAACTTTCAATGACGGCACTTGTGAGGCAACCTGCCTAGATATCACCGCTGAACCAGCTCCTGCGCGCTCTGCTTCCTTAATGAAATTATTGCCATCGAAATTCTCCCCGACCAATGCCAGGTAAAGATCGCCGTGCTTAAGCGATCGAGTATCGGTAGAAACATTTGAAAACATCACGTCTTCACCTAGCAATTCGCCACCTAATTCTTGAGCTAACAGGGACAATGTCATGTTGCCTATCAACGCACCCACCCCTCTACTTCTTTTCTCTAGCCTGTAACGCCAAACGAACTTGATTGGCATCACTGAATATTAATCTACTGCCGCCCACATCCTGATAAGTCTCATGCCCTTTGCCCGCAATCACAACCACGTCACCAAGTTCTGCATTCGCGATCGCATAGGCTATCGCCTTCTCTCTATCTCGCTCAATGACTGCCTCTTCAGGCTTGTTCATGCCACTGAGGATATGCTGAACTATGTCGCCCCCCTCTTCGTTACGAGGATTATCGTCTGTGATGATTAAGCGGTCAGCGAAAGCCTCTGCAATCTCTCCCATGATGGGCCGCTTCCCCTTATCTCTATTGCCACCACAGCCGAAAACACACCAAATATTCCCGCTAAAGTGATCTCTGAGTCCCTTCAAGGCACTGCGCAGGCCGTCTGGCGTATGCGCATAATCAACCATCGCCGTTATCTCTTCAAAATCGCCGATTATTTCCATGCGGCCATCGACAGAACTTAACCCTGACACGAGCTCGCACAACTGCTCGATATCGATGGCTCTTTTCTTCGGTAGATAATTGATTAACGTAGTGATCACCGCCAACAAATTACTCACATTGAAGTAGCCGAATAACTTACCCTTTACGATGCCAGCACCAATCGGAGTTACTATGCGAGCCTCGAATCCTTGCCGAGTTAGCGACAAAGACTCGGCATAGACCGTTGCTGCCGAATTCTTAAGGCTATAGGTGCACACATCCACGCTAGAAGCTATGGCGTTTATGACCGACAAAGCATAGGGATCATCGAGATTTATAATCGCTCGACTTAGCCCCTCAGTGGTAAATAATTTTTTCTTGTTATTACCGTAAGCCTCCATACTCTCATGATAGTCGAGATGGTCACGTGTGAGATTCGTAAATATCGCGGTATCGAACTTAACAGCCTTTACTCGGCGCTGATGCAGACCAACAGAAGAAACCTCCATGACAACAGGATCGATTCCATTTTTAGCCATCTCTGCTAATGCCATTTGCGTAAAGACAGGGTCAGGTGTCGTTAATTGAGTCTCTTTTAGCTCGCCGTAAACTCCATAACCGAGAGTGCCCATCGTGCCGCAACTAAAACCAGAGTTGGCAAGCGCCTGCGCAATGAATTGGCTACAGCTAGTCTTTCCATTGGTGCCGGTGATGCCTATAACACTCAATCGCTTACTCGGATGAGAATAGAATCTGGCAGCAATCTCACCCAGCTTGGCAGATAAATTGTCTATAGCTATAACAGCGACATCCTTAATAAGTCGAACGCCTTGCCATTTCCCGCCGGACTCTGCCAATACTGCGGCAACGCCCAACTCAACTGCCTCATCGATATACTCACGCGCATCATGATTGTTACCGAAACAAGCTAGAAAAATATCGCCCTTTTGTAGCAAGCGACTGTCCATTTGAATGCCAGTGGCAACTACATTTACTGCTGGCGGAACTGGGTCGGGCAAGCTAACCAGACCATTTATAAGGTCGAGTAAGATACCATTTGAATTCAGTTGTTCTGCCGTATTCATTTTAGAGTGAGCTCAACTCCCTAGATGCGCCTTCCGGTAAATCGTCCGGAGCGATATTCAAGATCCTCATAGCACCAGAGGCGACACGGGAAAATACCGGCGCCGCAACTTGCCCACCATAGTGCTCGTCGCCTTTCGGCTCGTTGACAATAACCACGATGACCAGCTTCGGATCACTCGCCGGCACAAGACCAACGAAAAGTGAGTTGTGTAAATTTTCTTCGTAGCCGCCGTACTCGCTCACTACGTGCACAGTTCCGGTCTTACCAGCAACGCTATAGAAAGGTACTCTTGCATCGCGGGCCGATCCACCACGTTCAGGATCGACAACTGTCTCCAGCATCGCTAGCACTTGATTACTGATCGTCTTGTCGATAACTTGTTCTCGACGCAATGCCTGCAGGCTAGCTTCGTCTAACTTCAATAGGGAAACCGGCTTTCTAATGCCAGCGTCGGCGATGACAGAATAGGCCTGCGCCAGTTGCAATGCTGTGGTTGAAAGACCGTAGCCGAAAGAGAAGGTCGCAGTCTCGATACGACTCCAATTGCGGTGGTTCGGTAACACGCCACCTTGCTCGCTTGGAAAGCCCGTGCCGGAAAGCTGGCCCATGCCTACACGTTCCAAAACATTTCGAATCGCATCCGGCCCAATTTCAAAAGCGATTTTTGTCGCACCAATATTGCTAGACTTGGTAATGACACTAGTTAGATCCAAGGTCCCATAATTAATAATGTCCTGGACCTCATTGCCATTAACCATCATCCAACCGGGGCTTGTCTCTATCACCGTGTCTGGCGTATACATGCCAGACTCCAGTGCGGCAGTCACAGTAAATGCTTTGATCGGCGATCCTGGCTCGAATACATCGGTGATCGCACGATTACGCAAAATACTGAAATCATTAAGATTTTTACGATTGTGCGGATTATAAGAAGGCTGGTTCGCCATTGCTAAAACTTCGCCAGTATCTACGTCCAATACCACTATCGAAGCAGACTTCGCACGGCGCTTAACAAACTCTTCCTTTAATTCTTTATAGGCCAAGTTTTGCAAACGGAAGTCGATGCTTAACTCTAGATTCTTGCCTGGCTGCGCCGTTTCAATAGTATTCAATTCTTCGATGATGTGGCCACGCTGGTCTTGTATGACTTGCCGTCTTCCAGGCACACCCTTGAGCCACCCATCATAGCTAAATTCTAAACCTTCCTGCCCAACATCATCGACATTACTGAAACCGACTAGATGAGCGGCCACCTCGCCCTGCGGGTAAAACCTTTGGTATTCCTGCTGCTCGTTAACACCGTCGATGCCCAAAGCTAGAATTCTTTCAGCCTCAGCAGGTGCAAGGCGCCTTTTTACATAGAGAAACTTTTGACCGCTGTTTCTCTCCATTAAAGCAAGCAGAGAATCAGAATCTAACCCCAACTCCATTGCTAGACGCTCGATCTCGGAATGCTGAGCACCTATTTCCTGAGGATTTACCCAGATCGACTTGACCGGCGAACTCACCGCCAACGGCTCACCATTTCTATCCAAAATCAATCCTCGATTCGCGACCAGAGGTACCGTGCGAATTGTTCGAATATCACCCTGGCCCTGCAAGAAGTCGCGATCAACGATGTGCAATATGCTCACTTGCCAACCAATGGCAAGCACACAAAGGAACATAAGAAATAGCACTAGGTACAGTCGCCACTTCTCTATAAGTGAAGCTGATTTAGCGCTGCTCATGATTCACCATTACAATTTTGGCGATATCCGGCACTTCCATCTGTAGTTGCTCGAATGCTTTCTGCTCTATTCGACCTTCAACACCGAATGTACTCTGCTCTATTAGTAGCTGACCCCATTCCACCTCTAAACCGTTCGCCTCATGACGCAGCACTTGAAGCTCATTAAAAGCGAATCGATTTTCATGAGTTGTAGCTACTACCGATAAGCCAGCGACTAGCACGAACGTCAGTGCAGCGAATAAGGCGAAGGTGACTCGAGTTCTTACGCCCGCCCACCCTAAAACAGAGAGTTCTTTCGATACTTCCTCGCTCTTTTTTTTATTCTTTTCTATGCTCATATCTCACCGCTTTCTGGGTATTGCTTATTGAGCGATCTTCTCTGCTACTCGCATTACCGCGCTTCTTGACCTTGGGTTTCGATCCACCTCGAGCGCGCTGGCCTTGATTCTCTTTCCTATCGGGCTTAGTTTCGGGCTTAACATATCCTGTGGTATCGGCAGATCTCTTGGATAGCTATCTCCTTTTGCCTGCTTTGCAATAAACCTCTTAACCATTCTATCCTCTAAGGAGTGGAAGCTTATAACAACAAGCTTGCCTCCCACCTTAAGCATCTTCAATGCCTGCTCTAAGCCTCTCTCTAACTCGCCTAGCTCGTCGTTTATGAAAATTCGAATTCCCTGAAACGCCCTCGTAGCCGGATGCTTATCTCGCTCCCATGCCGGGTTCGCTTCTTTAATAATCTCCGCCAATTCGCCGGTTCTGGTAATACGTTTCTCTGCGCGCTCTAGAATGACTCGGCGCGCCATGCGTCTGGAATGTCGCTCTTCGCCGAACTGATACAACACGTCAGCTATCTCTGTCTCTGCCGCGCTATTGATCCATTGTTCGGCACTCTGCCCCACATCAGGATTCATACGCATATCGAGCGGACCATCGCGTAGAAAACTAAATCCTCTCTCTGCATTGTCTAGCTGTGGAGAGGAAACACCTAGATCGAATAAGATGCCATCAACTCCCTCACTCAGCCCTAGCGCAGTTAACTGCTCCTCTAAATCACCGAATGGCACATGAGCGATCTGCAAACGCTCATCTTTCTCTCTAATTATTCTCGCGGCTTCGATCGCCTCAGGGTCTTTGTCGAAAATAATAAGACTGCCCTGGGCTCCTAGATTCTCAAGAATTAGCCGGCTATGTCCTCCCCTCCCGAATGTTGCATCTACATAGCTCCCATCTTTACGGATTGAAAGCGCATCGATAGCTTCCGCAACCAATACCGTTTCGTGAGCTGACTCGCCGGTCATACATTCAACCTAGAGCGCCAAGGAGCGCAGTTTATCTGGCAGCTCGCCTTCCGTTGCCGTTGCCGATTCCGCTAACCACTGATCGCGCTGTTTATTCCAGTTATCCTGACTCCAGATCTCAAGCTTCTTGCCTTGACCAATAAGACACACGTGCTTTTCTAGCTGCGCATATTGGCGCAGCTCTTGCGGGAGCAACACACGGCCACTGCCGTCAAGCTCTAAATCATTGGCATGGCCGATAAGAAGGTGTTTGACACGCTGGGACTTTGGATCGAAACTCGAGAGGGATTCTATTTCACGCTCAATGTGCTCCCACTCGGAAAGTGGATAGAGCAAAAGGCAACGATGGTTTGTGTCGATAGTAACTACTAGATGCCCCGAGCACTGCTCTGAGAGCTGCTCACGGTAACGCGATGGCATAGCCATACGACCTTTTGCATCTAGATTGATAGTATTTATGCCGCGAAACACGTGTTGTCCCCATTATTAGTGCAAGTAGTGTCGTAGGGTTGATTCCTTCAATTCCCACAAATCGACAATTATTTCCACTTTTCGCCACAAAGAAACACTATAGAGGCTGTATTGCGTCCGCGCAAGGCTTATTTGCCTGATATTTATAGGGAAAGTGCGGGAACGTGTCGCTAAAAGTGGGGAAAATGTCGCTAAATCACAGAAACAAAAAAGTCTATCCTGAGTGAATACAACTTAATAGCATCCTTACTTAAAGTAGATTATTAAGAATCTTTAGATTTTTTACAAAATGGGGAGAAATAAAGCGAGCCAGCCTATAAGCCGGGTTCTGTCGAGGACAATTATTCATCTACGACCTGTGTCGCCACAGGTCTTTAGCGGCCTACCCGAACCCAATGCGAGCAGCATCTGTGGATTCCTATTTGGCCTTGCTCCGAGTGGGGTTTACCTTGCCACGAACTGTTACCAGTCGCGCGGTGCGCTCTTACCGCACCATTTCACCCTTACCTCACTGCCCGAAAGCTTTGAGGCGGTATACTTTCTGCTGCACTAGCCGTGGGTTTACACCCCCCAGGCGTTACCTGGCACTCTGCTCTATGGAGCCCGGACTTTCCTCTGTCGATTTCCTCGTAAATCGGTAGTCGACAAACGAAGAGCTAAAGACAGCAATTGCCCGGCTGACTCGGGGGGGGAGATTAAAGGAGAAACTCATCGGTTACAACTGATATTCGCTGACAACCTAATTCTCGCTGTCGGCAAGCTCCTTCAGCGCCGCCTCATACAGCAGATTCTTACGTGCACCACTTATCTTGCTTGCCAGTCTGACCGCCTTCTTCATCGAAACTTCTGACTTCAGCAAACGCACAATACCCATGGCCTGCTCATGCCTGCGCGCTTCCTCGAGCCGCTCATCGCTGCCAGCCACGATGACGACGAATTCACCCTTGATCTGATTTGCATCGCCGCCAAGCCACTCAACACATGCCGAGGCCGTACCGAGAAAATGCGACTCAAAACGTTTAGTCAGTTCTCGGCCGATAAATATCAAACGCTGCTCTTCGAATGCCGCACTCATATCCATGAGACTTTCCATGATTCTGTGAGTCGACTCATAGAACACCATCGTGCGCTGCTCATCCACTAAACCCAACAGCTTTTTCTGTCTCGCGGCTGCCTTGCTGGGCAGAAAACCTTCGAAAGTAAATCTATCAGTTGCGAGTCCAGAAACACTTAACGCCGACACCAGTGCGCTTGCACCCGGAATGGGGATAACGGAGAGTTTTTTCTGGCGCGCCAAACTAACCAGCTTGTAACCGGGGTCAGATATCAACGGGGTTCCGGCATCCGATATCAATGCAATCGAGCTGCCGGAGACCAGTTTATCGAGGATTCGATTTATAGCGCTGTCTGCGGAAAAATCGTGATGGGAAACTACCGGAGTGCCGACCTGTATACTCTGCAGCAACTTTTGACTGTGCCGCGTATCTTCTGCAGCTATAAGGTCCACGGAATTCAGAATTTCAATCGCCCTTCTTGAGATATCATCTAAATTCCCAATGGGCGTAGCGACAATATACAACGTACCGGATTCACTCATTGGCTAAGCATCTTAATCAACTTATCTCTTTGGCGAGTATCATTAGGGCACTACTATAGCGAATAAATTGCTGTCCCTAGTGAACTGTATTAGTCTTTAAAAACTAGCGCACAACTTAGCAGACAAAGCCCACTACACAAAGATGAAATTAGCCCCTCTCCTTTTAGCCCCTATGCGTAAAACAAGATTGTTGCTGCTATTAATTGTTTTGCAGTCATGTGGCTCGACCACCAATATCTCCGAGGAATCTGCACCCGATTTTGATCCACAAGGCGCCTCAATTGATGAACTGCTTCGGGCGGCAGACAATATGGCGGGTGTTGAATCTGCCGAACTGCGCGTTCTGGCACTAGAGGCACTAATTGAAGAGGGCAATCTTGATCGAGCTGCGCGGCAACGGGCCCTCCTAAAGAATCTGGCGAACTATCCCGAACATCTGCAACTTCGAGCATCCTTACTAGATGCAAGACTTGCGCTGAATACTGATCGAATCGCAGATGCTTTAGCCATACTGTCATCCACAGATACTGCAGGTTTAGAGAGTCGACCCGAGCTGCTGCAAGAATACCTACTTCTTCTCGGGCTTGCCTATCAAGAAAACGAGCAGTATGAAGATGCATTGTCTGCCTATTTGCGGCTTGGCAACGCTAACGAAAACAACCCAAGGGCGAACATCAGCGTCAACAATGAAATCTGGGACGCTATCAACAGCTTCTCCTTAGCACAGCTCAACAACTTCGCGAATACTGCAGACAGCTATCAGTCACGAGGCTGGGTCGAACTTGCGCGCGTCGTAACATCTGAGGTATACAGCATACGCTCTCAGCTAGATGCCATCATCCAGTGGCGAAGAATATGGAGCCAACATCCCGCAGCCCAGCAACTACCGCTGCAACTAGAAAAGCTGGAGCAGACCTGGGAACAGCGACCGAAACACATCGCTCTCATACTGCCATTACAAGACTCTGCTGGGAGGGCGATTCAGGAAGGCTTTCTGAGCGCCTACTATGCGGCACTCGACGTCTCTCGGGATGTGCCCAGAATTTCAGTTTTCGATAGCAGCAATCAAACTGCTATATATCTGCTTTACGATGCCGCCGTTGCCAGTGGTGCCGACCTCATAATCGGGCCGCTCTACAAGCAGTTGGTCAATCAGCTTCAACAACTACATGAATTACCAGTGCCTACCCTCGCTCTTAATTATGCTGATGAAAGCAACAGTAGTTCTACTAACCTCACTCAATTTGGACTCGCCCCCGAAGACGAGATCGAACAAGCAGTCGAATTGGCCTGGCAGGCCGGACATAGAAATGCTGCGATAATTACTCCTCAATCTAGCGACTATCAGCGTCTACAACAGGCCTTCGCAAACAGCTGGACAGGCAGAGGCGGCAACTTAGTTTCACAGTCGACGTTCAGTGGTGACAATGACTACGCTGATGTTATTA
>Ga0209091_10003159_pt1 | contig 13342 bp, 17 predicted proteins | sample ArcticOcean_MG_C_6_FD_187438 | JGI IMG/M metagenome (GOLD analysis project Ga0209091, IMG submission 187438) | Marine microbial communities from western Arctic Ocean - ArcticOcean_MG_CB8_128 (SPAdes) (version 2) | ecosystem: Environmental > Aquatic > Marine > Oceanic | place: Arctic Ocean...
CACGAAGATTTGTACTGGACTTATAACAGCACGAAAGCCTTTGCGCAATTATTTCCCTTTTGGTCAGCGCGAAAGATTGGTAGAATACTCAGTAAATTAGAAGATGATGGTGCGATAATGTCGGGTAATTTTAACGGCAAAAGGTATGACCGAACCAAGTGGTTCACTTTGGTAAATGCAATTACCGAAAACGATACACTCCATTTGTCAAAAATGGTAAATGGAAATACCGTCAGTGTCGAACCTATACCAAAGTACAACCATATTACTACTCAGAATACTACCAAAGAAAAGGTGGTGATGCCATTTGAAGGGGATTTGTTTGCGGAAGCTTGGCAGATTTGGAAGCAATACAAGAAGATAGAAAAAGGTTTCGGGTTCAAATCTTCAATATCGGAACAAGCATCTTTACTAAATTTACAAAAAATATCCAACACCAATGAACAAGAAGCCATCTCAATCATACACACCTCCATCGCTCAAGGATGGACAGGATTCTACGCAGATAAAAAAGCTAAATCAAAAAAGGGATTTGATAAAGAAAAGTATCTCGCGCATCTCGACACGCTTTGAATTAACACCGATTCAGGCGTGGGAATACGGAAGCAATGTGCGGGAGGCTTTCAAATACGAACCAAAGATGGTTCACATATCTTTAATGGCTTTGCTAAAGGATGCGATAGAGTATTTAGATTTTAACAAGTCCTTTCGTCACGAAGGCGATTACATCGAAGCTATCGACTATCTGATAAAGGAGTTTCCAGTTATGAAGATAGAAGAATGGAAGATAATCTGCGTTAATTTAAAGGCGGGGAAATATGGCAAGATGTACGAACGATTAAAGCTACCCGAACTTATCGAGATATTCCAACAATTCGAAGGTGAACGTGCTGAGATAAGAGAGAAACAAATGCGAAGGGAGAAGGACGTGCCACCATTACCCGATATTGATTCCGAGATTTTAAAGCGGTTATCTAAAGACCTGGCTTTACCTGAACCCGACACCGATGCGAAAGGGCGTTGGGATTTTATAGAACACCCAAACACCCCTGAGTGATTTGGTAGTTTAATATTTGTTTCGTAAATAGCGGAATGTATGAGCCGTTTTTTATAGCCGTTATCGTAATTTCTTTTTTTGACATAGGGGTAGAGTATTTTGTGAACTCACAAATCCGTGTCTATCCGATTATGACTATTGTCTTTTGTTTATTAGGGATGTTTCTATGAAGCGAAGCACCATAGTAAAGAAGCTTGATAAGATATTCAGCATTTGGATTAGGTCAAAAGATGCCGACCATACGGGTCAGGTCGATTGTTATACGTGCGGAGTGAGTAAAAGTTGGAAGTACGAAATAGACGCGGGGCATTTCATGGGAAGGGGAAAGTACGCAACCCGATGGGATGAGCAAAATGTCAAACCCCAGTGTAAAAAATGTAACGGTTTTCGAAGTGGCGAACAATTTCTTTTTTCGAAACACTTAGATAAAGAGTATGGAGAAGGAACGGCAGATTGGTTAGTGTTTGAAAGCAACCAATTAGCAAAGTTTACTAACGATGAATTGTTAGAAAAGATTAAACACTTTACCGAGTTAGTGAAATCTTTGAAATAGATTCCGCAAATACATTCTTACCTATATGATTCAGAGGTACATCCGTGAAAATTATGATTCTATCCTTGAGATAGCTAAAGTCATCACGAAGGGAAGGAAGCCAGACTACGAAGATTTAGCACACGAAATAATGCTTTTGCTATTAACGGGCAACCGTGAGAAGATGAATAGCTTAGTAGAAAAGAAGAAGATAAAGTTCTACATAATCCGCGCCACTATAAACCAATACCGCAGCACATCAAGTCCATACTTTAAAAAGTACCGAAAGGAATTTGCTTCTATAAATAAACAAACGTCTTCGCTAACGGAACACCTTTTGCATCAAGTAAATTTAGACCTAACCCCATCGAAGAACTACAACGAAGAAGTGTTGGAGTTTATAGATGAGAAGCTAAACGATGTGGAATGGTTCGAGAAGAATTGCTTTGCTATCTATTACGGCGATGAATTAACTTTGGACGCGATGAGTGATTTAACGGGGATTAGTCGTAATACATTATACCGTGCTATCCGAGATACAAGAAACTACTTACAAGATGAAATCCAAGAATCAAGGTTTAGGCGATAAGGTTGCCGCCATAACAAAGGCAACGGGGATAGAGAAGATTGTAAAGACCTTCTTTGGGGATGACTGCGGTTGTGATGAACGTCGTGACCGATTAAATAAGATGTTCAGCCGACCCGTTAAAATGATGGATTCGGCTCAAAGGAAGTTCTTCGAAGAAGAAATAATGGCGAGGTACAAGAAGTCGCAGAACCTAACGCGACACGTTGGGGATGCGTTCTATAAATTGTACGAAGAATTATTGAGCAAGAAGAAACAAAGAACTACGTGTGCTTCATGCAATAAAAATATGTATATTGAACTTTTGAAAATATACGAATCAAGTTGCGATGAATAATTTAATTGACTGGGTGTTGGAAAATGAAACCCCTGAAATCCAAATCAAATCCCCAAAGGTAAAAGCGTTAATGTACTGCAAAGAATCGGTAGAGAAACTCGGATTCACTTGGGAAGAAGTAATGTCTAAGAATAGAAAGCCAGGGTTAGTGGATGCGCGAAGGTGTGTTTCAAGGCATCTACTTCTACATGGATTCACGACGGTATCGGTAGGGGAAGAATTAAACCTTGACCACTCGACTATCGTTTACCACAAAAAAAAGTTTAAAACCCTTCACGAATACGATGCAAATTTTCGTCATACGTGGGAAGAATTTTCAAGGCTATGAATAAATTAGAAAGACTTAGGAAAGAATTAGACCGCGCCACAATGCAGGTAGCGGAAGCGATAGATAAGTATACAGTAGCAAAGGATTTATATTTAGACGAATTAGATAAATACGTGGAATGATGAGTAAAACAAAAGACATCCGCCAAGCAAGGCAACACTTAAACGAAGGACAAGACTACGTGCTGTTTTCCGTATCCCGCGACAAGATATTCGTGGACTATAAAGATAACGCTTCTTTGAATATCATAGGGGATTTAGCGGTAGCCAATAAAGACTTCGCTAACTATCTCGAAGAAGTTTTACGTGCCATTAAAAACCAAAAAGATGAAGACGCAAAAGGTTCAGATTGAAACCATAAAGTTAGACCCAAGCAACCCACGTTCTATAACGAAGGAAGCCTTTGAAAGTCTAAAGCAAAGCATAACGGACTTTCCCGAAATGCAATCGGTTAAACCTTTGGTGGTAGCTGACGGATATGCCATCGCAGGGAATATGCGCTTACTGGCATATAAAGATTTGGGATACCGTGAGCTTCACGTTTTGGACGTTTCGGAATGGTCACAAGCGAAGCGCGACGAGTTTATGATTAAAGACAACACGCACTACGGATCGTGGAACTACGACATGTTAGCGAACGAATGGGATACGTTACCGCTTACCGAATGGGGTGTGGCGGTATGGGATACCGAGGTGGAAGATGTCAAAGGACTAACCGACGAAGACGATGTACCCGAAGCACCACAAGAACCGATAACCAAACTGGGCGATGTTTGGCTACTTGGAGAACACCGTGTTATGTGTGGGGATTCTACGAGCAAAGAAGCGGTAGAGATTCTTATGGATGGGGAGAAGGCTACGCTAATACACGCAGACCCACCCTACGGAATGGGTAAAGAAAAAGACGGGGTTTTAAATGACAACCTTTATCGTGAGAAATTAGACGCGTTTCAAATGGCGTGGTGGAAAGCGTTTAGACCATACGCAGAAGATAACGCATCAGCTTATATTTGGGGCAACGCTCCCGACCTATGGCGGTTGTGGTATCGTGGAGGACTTGAAGATTCAGAAAGATTAACTTTTCGAAATGATATTTTATGGGAGCAAGAAGGTGTGAGCTGGGGAAAGGACGGGATGTCAAACCTTAGACAATACGCTACTATGGGAGAACATTGTTTATTCTTTATGATGGGCGAACAAGGTTTTAATAATAACGCGGATAACTACTGGGAAGGGTTTGAAAGCATACGTTCTTGGCTTGTAAGTGAAAAAGAAAAAAGTGGATTATCAAACAAAAAAATAAAAGAAACAACTAACACTTCTCACACTCACTACTGGACAAAAAGTCAATGGGCATTTCCAACAGAAGAACACTACAACGCAATAAAAAAAGCTGCTGAAAACAAAGCCTTTGCAAAAGAATACGAAGCCTTTGCAAAAGAATACGAAGTCTTAAAAAAAGAATACGAAGTCTTAAAAAAAGAATTTTACTCTACAAGGGCGTATTTTAATAGTGGACACGATAAAATGAGAGATGTTTGGAGATTTGATAGGGTCAAAGGAGAACAAAGGCACGGACACGCAACCCCCAAACCCGTCCAAATGATGGAGCGAGTAATGAAGTCAAGCGCACCCGAAAGCGCAATAGTAGTAGAACCATTCTTGGGGAGTGGCTCAACACTAATCGCAGCAGAGAAAACAAACCGCAAATGTTACGGAATGGAATTAGACCCGAAATACTGCGATGTAATAGTAAAGCGATGGGAGGACTTTACGGGTAAGAAAGCACACCTTGAAGAAAACGAATTTGAAGTAATAACCCAAGCGCACTAAACTTGACAAAACTTGACAGAATGAAAGTTTCCGATTTAGAGTTTTGGAGTGAACTTAGAAAGAATAAAGCACTCTATTCAAGGACGGCAAGGGCGTTAGAATTAAAGCACAATATCACCTACTCAAGACAAGCGGTAAAGGAACGAGCAGAGAAAGACTTAGACCAACTGAACGACATCGTAGAAGAAAACTTAGACGTGGCAGAAGAAATCCACCACAATCTAATGCGGAGTAAAGACGAGAAGATTCAGATAAAAGCAAGTCAATTCTATTTGAAGAATAAAGGAAAAGGGAGGGGGTATGTAGAGAAACAACAAATAGAGATTAACGAACCGAAGCCGTTCAAGTGGTTCGATGACGAAAACTAAGAAACGTAAGGACTCTAAAAAGAGAAAGAAACTTCGCAAGTTATTTAACGAAAGCGGGGTTGAGTTCTACGAACCAACTACGGGAGTTTTTAAAGTCAACGGGGTAACGTATTACCCAAAGGCAAAGAAGTATCAAAAGGATGGTAAGTGGATTGGTGTCACTTGTGTAGAAGATTTCATTGAGTTAGTTAAATGATGCAACCAACGACATACTACCAAGCTAAGAAGTCTAAAGCGAAGATTCAAGTACACCAAGGGGGAAGTCGTAGCGGTAAGACCTACTCAATTTGCCAGGTATTAATTCAGCTTTGCTTTAGGAATAGGGGTGCGGGTATTGTTATCACGATAGTACGTAAAACCTTCCCCGCTTTACGTTCATCGGTTATGCGCGACTTTATGCAGATACTTACCGAAGGGGGGAACTACTACGAAGAACACCACAATAAAAGTAACGCTACCTATAACCTATTTGGAAACCTGATTGAGTTTATTTCAGTCGACCAGCCCCAAAAATTAAGAGGCCGTAAAAGAAATCTTTTGTATGTAAACGAGTGTAACGAAATCAGCCTCGAAGACTGGAGGCAATTACTACTAAGAACAACGGGAGTAGAAAACGGTCCAAGTATAATAATCGATTACAACCCTTCTGACGAACACCATTGGATTTATGAAACAGTCTTAGAGCGCGAAGACTGCGACTTCTTTCAAACCACATACTTAGACAACCCTTTCTTAGAGCAATCCGTTATAGACGAGATAGAACGCTTTAAAGAAACGGACGAAAACTTTTGGCGCATATATGGACTTGGGGAACGAGGGGTTAACGTATCGGCTATATTCCCACAATGGCAAGTCGCTGACGCTATCCCTGAACGTGCCAAGCTTGTAGCATACGGATGTGACTGGGGGTTCACGAATGATCCAACCGCTATCGTTTCGGTATGGCGCGAGGACTATTCTTTATACATTCAAGAACACCTTTACAAGACGGGATTAACGAACCAAGATATTAGTAGGGAGTTAGACGAATTGCGATTGGATAGAACGCCCATTATCTGCGATAGTGCCGAACCCAAATCTATCGAAGAACTACACCGCTTAGGACATAACGTTAAGCCATCTAAGAAAGGACCCGATTCAATTCGGTTGGGGATTGACATAATGAAACGTCACAAGCTATTTGTATTAAAGGATTCTTTGAACGCACAAAAGGAGTTCCGCAATTACCGATGGGAAGTTGACCGTAACGGAACGCAGCTAAATAAACCCATTGACAATAACAACCACATAATCGATGCAGTCAGGTACGTATGTATCAACCGCATCGGCACACCCTATTCAGGCAAATACTTTATCACATGAAAATAACCGTACCCGATTCACTTGCAGACATAACCGTCAAGCAGTACAAACTTTTAGCCGATTTAAAACTCGATGAGAAATCTACCGAGTGGATAGTGGAGGCGATTTGTATTATGTGCAATCTTTCCAAAGAAGAAACCAACCAACTCACGATTCCTGAAATGGAACGCATCAGCACCATTATAAACCGCATAAACGACGCGGATGGACAAGATGAGAAGCTACTAACGAAATTGGATTACAAGGGAAAGCGGTATGGTTTTCACCCGAACCTATCGAAGTTAACGGTAGGCGAGTTTGCAGATTTAGAAACGTATTGCTCACAAGGTTTGTTTGATAACCTGGGTTATATTATCAGCATTCTTTACCGACCTATCAAAAACGAATCGGGCGATTTCTACACGATAGAATCCTACAAAGGTGACGGTGACCCCACGTACTGGGATGACTTGAAGATGGACGTAGTAATGGGAGCTATCAATTTTTTTTTGTCTATCGGCGTGATATTAACAAAAGATTTAGCCAACTCTTTAGCGGAGGGGGAGAAGGTAATCTGATAGCTGAGAAGTGGGGATGGTATTCCACTATCCATTTTCTTGCGGGTGGAAATCCTTTGCATATAGAGGCGGCAACCGAGATAGAAATAGAATCGGCTTTTACATTCTTATCCTATGAACAAGACAACAGTCGCAAAGACAAAGCGCCTGACGTAAATCAGTACCGATGAAATCCTATAAACAAATAGTTGAGCTTTTAGAAGACATAGAAGAGAAGCACTTAATCCTTCAATCGTTTCACGCAGGACCTTTAGACCAAGTCGACATCGCGAAACTCGGACAACCTGATTACCCGCTTTTGTATTGCGAGATAATGGGGGTAACGATAGACAATGGAACGCTAACGTATGACATTGAATTGTTGGTAGCGGATATGATTCTGCCCGACTTAAAGAATAGAACGCAAGTGTATTCAGACACCCTTCAACTGCTTCACGATGTACTCGATATGTTTATTCAGTCATTAGCAAATAGCAACACAACGGTAGATAACGACTACAAGTTTGAACTACCTGCAACGTGTACACCTTTTACGGCACGATTCGACAACGAGTTAACGGGATGGAGTGGTTCTTTCTCTATTGAGGTTTCAAACTCTAACAACCTTTGCATTGCACCTTATAGCTGATGTCTAAACCTACGATAGAAATAGGAGGGGTAGAATACCCAATGACTAACCTTAACAAAATGCTTGAGAAGATAGGTAAGATGTGGCGCAAGAACGCACGTATTTCTTTACGTATGCAAGACAAAGTTAACACGGGTGCGTTGTATGATTCTATCCCCGTAATTGTAGGAGAAGATTCAGATGGCTATTATGTGAATATCACACCCCAAGTTCACTACTGGGAGTTCGTAGATAAGGGAGTTCAGGGGGCAAGTAAAAACATCTTCGCAAGGCAGTCTGAATCGCCCTTTAAATATGGCGCGAATAAGACGAGAGGACTACGTGGTGGGATAGATAAATGGGTTATCCAAAAGAACCTACAAGGCACACGCGATGCACAAGGTAGATTCACCCCCCGTAAGTCTTTAGTGTACCTTATTTCGAACGCGATATGGCATAGAGGGTTGAAGCCCACCTTCTTTATTTCGGATACCTTAAAACGCCTTAAACCGAAAGCGATGAAATGGTTAGGGTTAGCGATAGGTGAAGACATAGCCGACGCAATAAGAAAAAGTTTATCACTCAATAAAAATATAGAAGCGAAATAATGGCAATGACCGTACAACAACAACCGAATACAACTTATGTACACGGTGCGTTCGAACAACTGATGTATGTGATAACATCCACGAACCAAGCTGCGAACTATAAGTTCCGATACATAGCGGATTTATACGTTGGGGGAATAATGGTTTCAAGGGTAAAGGTCTATCCGAATGGGGCAGGGGCAGGAGTGATTCGCGTGGATAAACTTATCCAAGACTGGATGGCCGTAACTAAAGCCGACCAAGGAACTACTACAAACGAAATCTACGACAAGAACATTCATAGTTTAGGACTGAATACTGCCGCCGAAAGTTGGAGTAGTAACAACGGCGAAAACTATCGAAAGGTTGAAATGAAGTTCGGGGAAGAATACGCTACTTCTGCCACAACAAATCCCACCGAATACATAGACGAATTAACGGGGTACTATATTTCGTGCATTATGTCAGCAGGATTAAGACGGACAAACACTTGGGATATGGGAATCCCTGACTATCTGAGCGATGTAAGTTGGATTAACCAATACATACCTACGGCGTACACGCAACAAGTATTTAGCGATAGACAAATCAACCCAAATTTCACAAGTACAACCGCATCAGAAATAGAGGTAGTTCACCAAGACGTAACGCTAAAAGAAGTTCGGACGTTAGGTTTAGGTATGGAGGGTGTTCCCCCACAAAATTCGTCTGCGCTTTCGGCGTGGGTAGGGTTGTATAATTCAAGCGATGTACTTTTAGATTCAGGATTTATCACCGCATCCACTTCGGGGGGGATAGCACCTGGAAGCGTTTCAACGGATGCAGGGCGTTTGCAATACATCGGAGTAGGACCTGACAACCTTAAAGCACAAAACACAATAGCAACTTTCGCGGCTTTCTTTATCGCGGGATCGGTTGCGTATTACGAGGTTATCTTTATGAAAACGACAGCCGCTCCCCCCAGTAACGCAAACAAAGCCTTTGCCGCTTCGTGCGTTTATCAATACACCGTAGTAAACTCAGATTGTACGTATGGCGATACCGACTACAACTTCGTTACTTTAGCTTGGCAAAACTCTTTTGGGTGTTGGGATTATCAAGCGTTTAGTTTAGTACACCAAAGGACAACGGGAAGCATAGAAAGAAAGACCTTCGACCAAGTCGCGGGGAACTGGGATAACGCTGACGCAAACCAAGACTTTAACTTTAGGGGTGACCAAGGAGGCACACGGATTTCTAAGGTTAACGCTACACAAGAAATGGTGGCGAATAGCGACATCTTTAGTCAAGATGAAGTTGACCTATTAGAAACACTTTATCTATCGCCTAACGTCTTCCTATTGGGTGCAAACGGGTCAACCGTTACCCCCATCGTTATCACCGATACAAGCTTCATACAAAAGAAGAATGTAAACGAGCGTTCGCCTTTTATCTATCAGGTGAAATTCAAGTACGCAAAAGAACGCCCTACGACTAAAGGGGGAACATACAAAGGATGATTGAATTAATAGCATACGCACAAACGCCACAAACTGCAACGGATGCGGTTGGCGATTCTTATGTTTTAGATGTATCTAATCCAGGTGCGATTTCTTTAACTTACCAAGTTGGTAAAGGGGAGGACGTAATGGGGCGTTATAGTCCATTCTCGCAAACGTTCCGCTTACCTTTTTCGAATATTAACTCGGAGTTCTTCGGACATTACTACGACATAAATATCGACACCCAAGCGGTAAACAATTCCGAAGTTCCTAAATACGATATTCACCGCAAAGCATATTGTGAAATCCGTATGGATGGTGTTCCGATTATTCAGGGTTCGCTTCAACTAAAAAAGATTTACCTTCAAGACGAAGAATACGAAGTTGTCGTGTTTGGGTTAGAGGCAAATCTATTTCAGGACATAGCCGACTTGAAACTAATAGATGCTTTTCGTGATTCATCAAATAACATAGTACAAAGCTATGACGTTTTTTTAAGTGACGCTAATATAAAGTCTTCTTTTGATTTAACGAATGACGTAACCGAAGGAACGATAGGTGATGGTGTGGTTATGTTTCCGATTATAGATTACGGTCATACCGAACCCTATAACTTTATCCACTATCAATCGAGTTCAACGGGTCTTAATGGATTGGCGGTAGCAAATTATCTACAACCATATCAGCTCAAACCTTCGTTTAATGTCAAACACTTATTCGAGAAGATAATAAACGAAGCGGGGTATTCAATAGATGCCGCTTCCAGTCCATTTTTAGACACTACCGCTTTTACAAAGTTGTTTATGACGTTAGGGTCAGATAGGGAAGTATTAGCGACAAGGGGTGTACAAGGAGTTTTAGCAGGGAAAAATGATGCTACCACAATAGCTACTTGGACAAGTGCAGGAACTAACCCAGGTGATGCGGCTGCGATATTACCTTTAAATCAAGATTCAGGGGTAGGGTTAGGAACACCCGCAAACCCTTCAAATTTCTTTGATGAAGGAAACCATTATAGCACTACGGAATATACCTTTACTGCCCCCGATGACGGATTGTATTTTGGCGAAATGACCGCTTCTTTTGACAGTACTAATTGTATTATAGATGAGGGTGCTACGGTTAAAGTAACGGTGGCAGGTGGCTCGTGGTTTACTGGGGTGGGAATAGATAATTCCGTAGAACAACCTTTAGTCGGAACAAGTGGAGGCGATACAATACTAACTTCGGTAAATGTTGGTTGGGGGGGGCAGTTAGTAGCGGGTAATACATTAAGCGTTTATGTAACGGCTAACGTTTCAGGAGTAGGAGGTACGTTAAAGTTGATGTCGGAAGGAACTTTTTTTATTGTTCAGGCTTCAAACTTGATAAACGGGTACGCAAGTATTCCGTACAATATGCCCGACATCTTACAAACGGATTTCGTGCGTGACATAGTAGAGCGATTTAACTTGTGTGTGGTAAGTGATCCTGATAACCCGATGAGGTTAACGATAGAACCTTGGCAAGACTATTTAGATGCGGGAACGCATAAAGACTGGACGCAGAAATTAGACCTTTCACAAAGTCGTGAGATAACAAGCACGGATACATTAAAGAAAGAGATAATACATTACCACGATGCGGAGGACAAGACCAATATTAACACCAAACAACAAGACCTTTTAGGTCACGTAATAGGAGAATACCGACAAGAAATAGGAGGAGATTTTGTAGACGGCACGTTAGAAAATAAGCCACTATTTGCACCGTTTAATGTTCAGAAAATTCCCCACTCTAACGATTCATCTATCAGCGATGTAAACGACTTCTTAATAGCAAGGGAGTATTCACCCAATACGGAAGGACCAGTATCGGACGCAACTCCAAAGCTATTCTACCATAATGGGTTGAAGACGTTAGGGGGTGGAAATTCGTTTTTTATTGGCGATTTAAACTCTACATATTACCCTCTTTGTCTTCCGTTCTATAACGCAGGGCAACCGATGGCAATAGATTCCCCAATGTTGCTTTGGCAATTTGCCATAGTACCTTCATTTTATAGTGCTGTATTTGGAACGACACCGAGCAATCAAGGATACTTCGCACGATACTATCAGCAGTTCCTTCTATCTATCTATTCAGACGAAGCACGGCTTTTCGAGTGTAGTATAATGCTTACACCTTCGGACATATTTAGCTTTCGTTTTAATGACGAGATACAAATTGAGAATGTATCTTATCGGGTTTTAAAGATTAGTAACTACCAACCCTTTTCGGGCGTTCCTTCTAAGGTTCAGTTATTGAAAAAGGTGGAGAAGGTAGCGTCTTTAGTTCTACCCGACCCGAACCAAGAATGTGAATTAAACGTAACCGCATATCAAGCAAACGGGAATGTACTCTTTACGAACCCAATAAACGGAAGCACGTCTTCGGGCACTCAATTGTGTTGCGAAGAAAATGGTTTGTATTGGAACGGTGACGATTGCTTGTGGAATACTGGCGGTGGAGGTGGAGGTGGAACGAAGCCTACCCAGGGTGACCCGAATTTAGAATGGGTACAAGGTAAAAGCTATCTAACTGGCGTAGGTGGATTTAACTCTATTAAGAAGCAAGGCGTAATAGATACGAACCCTATAATCGGGGAGCATTCCATTAGTGGAATTAACGTTTTAAGTGCTGCCCCTTCGGTAAATAAAGATTTTGTTTTCTATGCTACAAGTTATTCATCCGTTCCCGTATTAGCTACCCCCGATGGTAACACTTCTCAAAGCGGAGGTTTTTCTTTAGCGGTGGGAATGATGTGTAGATTTGTCGTTAGGTCGTTATCTATACAAACCGATTCAGGCACTACTTCGGGTTCTTATGGCTCTACGTCTTTTAAGGTGTGGACTTTTGTGGCAAAGAATATCGCGGGAGTAATAACCACTTCAGGAAGCGAACAAACCGACTTCGCACAAAACGACGCCGATGTAGGAACAAGAACCGTAAATGTATCTTCTGCAAAAGGGCGTCCAGGCTTCAACCCTAACGATGCTTTCGGTGTAGCTATAACGCTAACGGGAACGGTTGACACGGTGGTAGCGTGGCACTTAGATGTATCGGCTACGTTCGTAGATTTATCGGCACACACAGCCTTTAATAAGGATTTGATATTGCAAGAAAATATGGGGTATTTAGAAACTGAGAACGGATACTTTTTAGAACAAGATTAATGAAACAATATATTGACAACGTAGGCAAGTCGATGCCCTACACCTTGAAGTTAGCACAAGAAAGGGAGGTGATAAAAGATAACTACTCTTTAATCCTTTACGGGTTCTACCAGTACACGGGATTTAAGGGTTTTTGGAGAAAAGTAAAGCAAGGAATAAAAGCAAGAAACAATGGCTGAAAGAATAGATGTAGGAGTAACGATAAAAGGAACGGAAAAGGTTTCTTCTGACCTTACAAAAATAGATAACAAATCTAAAGGGTTAGGCGAAAGCGTTAATATGGCTTCGTCTTCACTTGATAAAATGACGGGCGGTGCGGTTTCTGCTTTTAAAGGAATAGCGGGTGGGTTAAAAACGGCTATCGTTGGGTTGAAGACCTTTAGGGGGATAATGATTTCAACGGGGATAGGTGCGTTAGTTGTGGCGGTTGGTTCTTTGGTGGCATACTTTACCCAAACACAAAAGGGTGCGGAGAAGTTAGAGATAGCTATGGCGGGGGTGAAGATAATCTTTG
>Ga0209091_10003162_pt1 | contig 13333 bp, 14 predicted proteins | sample ArcticOcean_MG_C_6_FD_187438 | JGI IMG/M metagenome (GOLD analysis project Ga0209091, IMG submission 187438) | Marine microbial communities from western Arctic Ocean - ArcticOcean_MG_CB8_128 (SPAdes) (version 2) | ecosystem: Environmental > Aquatic > Marine > Oceanic | place: Arctic Ocean...
TTATATTTATTTCAATATACTAATTATGTGACACAGTGCAATCTAGCTATAGGATGCTACTATCTATAAGATTCGAGACCACAATCTACTATTATGCTTTCCCGCGCCCTGACATTTGTGCAGCATTAATTATGATACACTATCATCTAGCGGGTAAACCAGAAACCAGTCGTGTTCCAGGATACCAGTCAACACTATTTATCCACTATATTATACCCTATCTGGAGAGAAACATTTAATTAAATCACGATTCATAAGCACAATAAAAAAGGACTTTATATACAATTTGCCTTTTATTTTTTTTTTGTTTTTTTGTTTTTTATTATTGGGAACTACATTTACTCGAAATCAGCCTCCTGCACGGTGTCGGTTTCTGCGTCGTAGACCCCCACTGGCTCCCCGTTCTTGCTGAACAGAACGGTCTGACCATCCTGCTCACTGAAGTAGTACTCGACGCCTCCCACCGTCATGGTCTCGGACAGTTCAGTTTCCTCGTCATCGCTCGAATCAACCGCTTCCTCCTCGAGCTCTGGGAACACGGCCTCTGTCTCCTCGGCCTTCTCAGCTTTGAGTTTGTCGGCGGCTTCTTTCTTTCGAAGTTTGGCTGCCTCCCGCTCAGCTTTCTTGGCCGCAGCCTTCTCCTGTCGAACTTTGAGAGCGACCGCTTTCTTCTCCGATTTGACTTTTTCCGCCGCCGCCTCTTTTGCCTCTTTCTCCAAGGCTTTGGCTACCAACTTCTCCTCTTTGAGTTCGAGAGCCGCTTCTTTCTTGGCGACAAGAGCTGCGACTTTCTCGGCTTTGAGTTTGTCGGAGGCTTCCTTTTTCTCAGCTTTGAGTTTGTCGGAGGCTTCCTTTTTCTCAGCTTTGAGTTTGTCGGCGACTTCTTTTTTCTCGGCTTTGAGTTTGTCGGCGACTTCTTTTTTCTCGGCTTTGAGTTTGTCGGCCGCCTCTTTCTTGGCCAGTTTGGCTGAAGCTTTCTGCTCCTCGGTCAGTTTCAGTTTCTTGACTTTCAGCTTTTTGACTTTTTTCACTTTCACTGCTTCGGTCGTAGTCTCGGCATAGGCTTCCGCTACCAACTGCGCGATCTGATCATCCTGAGTTGGTTCCGCCACTTTTGCTTTGCTGGGACGACCACGCTTTTTCTTCGGAGTTTCGTCGTCCGAATCGCTGTCAGATACTGCTGCGCTCTTGGCAGGCCGACCGCGTTTCGACGTTCGTTTCACCAGCTGTTCTGCTGGGATGGTCCACCCCATCGTCGCTGCAGCTGCAACAGCGGCTTCCATGCTGATGCCACGTTTTTCGACTACGTTTGCGTATGGCAAGGTCATCTTTCCCTTAGGATCGCGGTAGTCCACTACGAACTCGGCGCGATCGTTGATGTCCCCGTAGGGGGGCTTTCCTGTCGCACTGTTGTCCGCATGTTTTCGGCAAGTTTTGCAATACGTGTCTTCACCACAACGCCCCATTGTGCACTGCGTGTGCAATCCAAAACTTAATTTAACACCCTGGCACCAGTCCTCCACGATCTCCCCGCAGAATGGCAGCAGCACCGTTGGTTTCGCTGTGATTTTCTTCACTTTCTTCGCTGTCTTCCCGCTCTCTCGCTTCTTAGACGCTTTCGAACGAGACGACACTACCGCCACGCTATCAAAATCAAACATCTCCTTCGCCTCCAACAACGAGCATGTTAGCGCGCCCTCCGAGAACAGCTTCTCAATCACCCCCACTGCAAACTCCACTGAAGCTGAACGCATACCACGCTCCACTGCTGCTGACATTGTAATACTTGACATTTTTGTTTATAACTATTTATTTTATGCTTTTATATCTATCACATATTAAAGAAAAAACTTTTCAATTTTTTTTATCTACGCACTTTATTGTCCTGGGGGAAATTTCCCCCATACCCCCTTTTTTATTGTCCTGGGGGAAATTCTCATATGCCCCCTTTGTCCTGGGGAAATTTCTGAAAATTTAGCGTATAAAATAATAATTTACTTTAATAAATTATTATTTAATATATATTATATATAAAATGGGTAATTCATTAAACACAAAGGAAATAATCTCCACTTTAATAACAATAATTTTTTTCACTATAGAAGCTATTCTACATTATAATATTGGTAAAACTGGCAATATTTCATTTTTTCATTTTCCAACGATGAAAGAAGCTTTAAAATTATTATTTACAATTGCAATATTTGCCACAGCTTCAACCTTAGTCACGCATTATATTGAAACATTATTCATTGTCAATTAAATAACAACAACATTTATTTCTTCGTCTGAATCGGTATCTATTTTAACTCCAGAACTCGTATAAATAATAATATTTTCCATTTCTTCTGGTTGTGACAATTTGTGCACAATCATATCCTGTAATTCTCCCATATATAATCCGTTAATTTTTTCGTTATAATTGATACCGTGCTCCACATACAATTTAAATACATCATTTAGTTTTTTAAGATCTTCGTCCCCAAGAACTGTTTTATTTATCATTACTGTTTTCTTAAGTTCGGCATACAATCTATTATTTTGAATGGTTTGCCAACATCTTTCTTTCTCCATAACTTGGATTTGTGACCGAAGCTTATCCAATTTAATAGACACCCTTCTGTGTTTGATATTATCTATTTTGTCATTTAAAGCACCCAATTTGTTTTGCTTTTCTTTGAAATAATTAGTAAAAATCTCCTTTTCGACTTGGGTTTTCAGATGGATTCCATAGTCTTCTGTCATTTCAAGACCTCCCCAATCACGAACGCGAATAATATTTTTTTTTGAACAACATCTGAACACACACGGTGTATTGTCATCTGTTACTTTCTCCACTATGAATTCACGGAAATGTGTTTTTATAGATTTAAAAGTGAGGGTTACAAAATAAATAAAAAAGTACAAACAAATAAAACCATTTGAAGCTATAAGAAGAACAATTAAAACATCCTCAAAAAATCCCAAATTATATCCCGAGTCTATTGTCCCAAAAAATAAACCGGTACTGAGTGTCATAACTAGTGATAATAGACTTACACTTTCTAATTTATTACATATCATTCCATAACTGGTGATTGTATCATATGGTCTTAAAAAAACATGAACAAAAAATGATATTTGAACTAATAAACTAGCACCGATTATCTGATAGCGCGGATGATTTCTAAGAAAAACAGATAACAAAATTAAACCAGCCTTTTTACCCATAATAATAAATTCATAATACCATCGTTTTTCCCGATAACCCAAGAACAAAAATGACAATGGCGTTGATCCATCATACCTATTTTGCATATCATAAAGACGGAATCTATATTTATACAGTAACCGAAATCCGAGCAAAGGAATGCCAACGCCATACAATATTAATCCCATATACCCAACAATTAAATAGTTGTAATGTTTATTTGTATAACACAAAACAGATACGTCTTTTACTAGATAATATTTATCTCCTATTTTTGAACAATTCATAATTTCTAATGTTTTTTCGACTATGGTTGGCCAACTAAGAAATGTCCCCACTACTACTGCCGTTTTTTCCCAAGCTATGAAAAAAGTCATACAAGATGGTGATTCGTCAATATATATTTTTTTATGCGATTCCGACATGCCTGCTAATTTTCTTCTCTTTTTTTTACAATAACATAACGAGACAATAAATATTACCATCGTGGCTACTAATATATATACCATCGGTAGAGCTAAATACACAATAAATTTATCGTAATAAGTCCATCCAATGGCGCAGTCAGAAGAATAAAAACTAACTCTGGGAGACGAAAATTCCTTGGCTCTTTCAAATAAGTATTTAATTAATGTCGGCCAATTAATTTGAAATGAACTCGCTAGAGAAAAAACCTGAGCATAATTCATAAAAATTTTGACAACCCCATTGACTTCTTCCTTTTTATTATTGGCTGGATTTGCAGTTTTAATCAAAAATATAATAATTAAGATACAAATAACAGGAATGACTATCGTTAAGCTCATAGTCCTTCCAATATTTTCAGGACATTTCAAACATACTCCATCATCCTTAGACCACCCTTTTTCACATACATCGCATATGGGACCTTTGTGCCCTGGATGACATATATCATCGGTAGAATTAATTATTATACCACCTTTACAAGCGTGGATATTTTTACATTTATAGGTATTCAATGTATTAGCGGATTCTCTCCAAAAATGGGGATTTATCACCATATTATCAATTGTTGTTCCTTTTACACAGGTGAATTTTTCTGGACAGGTTATACAATTTGTTATATTACCATCATTATTATTATATGTGTCAGAAATACACGAACATATAGTTTTTTCTGCATTGTTTTCTGATAGAGCTGGGCAATCAGAACAAGCCAAACTAGATTCCTTTGGTGCTATTTTTCCAGCAAGACAAAATTTGCACTCTGTGGACCCCATTAACTCAGAATATTTTCCAGGTATACACAGCGAACACTTATGCTGTCCCGAGGATGATATGCTTCCTGTTGGACAAGGTTTACAATCATTTACATTACTAGATCCATTGTCAGGATTATATTGACCTGCTGGACAAACCGTGCAAGTTTCTTGCTCGATTGCTCCAGACACCTCGCTGTATTTTCCAGGTTGACAATACACGCAGTTGTTTTTAGAATCTGACGCAATGGTTTTGCTCCAACTTCCCACAGGACAATCTTTGCAGCTATTAATTAAATACCCGCCATTATCTGGTAAAAACTTGCCGGCAGGACACTCTTCACAATGCGTCGGGACATCATCAATTATAAATGCGTATTTACCCGGAGAACAGTAATCGCATTTATCTGATCCAATAAAAGAGTATTTTCCAGTTTCACACACAACACATTCTATACCCATATCATAATTTCGATACTTACCAATCGCGCATAACTTACAATCCATAAGAGATGATGCCCCAACATCCAAATTAACTTTACCTGCAGGACATTTAATGCAATCATCGGAATTTATTAATCCTGTTATATTTGAATATCGACCGGTTACACAATTTTTACACATCGATATGGTATGTGATTTTGGGACATCGTTGAATTTTCCTTTTGGACAATCGACGCAATTAATTTTATAACTATCAGAAACCTTTCCTTTTGGACATGAAGCGCATTGGTCTTCCGACTGCTTTGCCACAGAACCATCCGCACAATGAGCACATGATTGTATATTTTCTCTGAATTTACCCTTTTCACACGGCAAACAAGATATATTTGATGACGCACCATCTATCACACCTATATAGCCTGACGCACATTCTTTACACTGGCGTTCATAGATTATACCAGTTATATCACTATATTTACCTATGGGACAAAGCGAACATTTTTCTGCGGATGCCAATCCAATAGAAAAACTATATTTGCCATTTGGACAATTAACACATGATTTTTGCTGCCTAGACCATTTCCCTTCGGGACAAAATGTGCATGATTGGCTTCCTCTGCCACTAATTTTTCCCGATGGACAGATAACACAATTTTCACGTGTATTTGAACCCAATGTTATAGAATAAGTACCGTTTATACAACTCTGACATTTCGAAGAGCCTTCATTGATTGTATAAAAACCATTTGGACAGTTAATACATGAAATAGCACTGTTCCCATTTGTAAATTTCCCTGGAGAACATTTTACGCAATTAATACTTCCCACAATGCTCGTCGCATATCCAGGCTGACAGGATTCACATTTACCACCGATTTTATTTGAAAACTTGCCGGTTTCACACGACGAACATTTATTAGAAGTTATGCCTTTACCCAATGCACAGCCGTTTAATTTAACTAATGCTATTTTTGTATAGTAGGTGTTGTGATTTGAGCTGACAATTAATACCCCTTTGTGTAACATCATAGTTGTAATATTCATATTATTATACCATTGATAAAACGGATTGTAATTTATATTGGGTTGTATGTATTCTGCGAACATTAGTTGAGAATTCTCATTGATATTCAAATCCTTTTGATTAATGCTAACTAAACCATTATTCCCCCATCTAGAAGATATGGGGGTATAAATAAATCCCGTTTGAGGGTCTATATTAATATTCGTGATAACGCCCCATTCTGTGGGAAATTTTAAGAAATCGACATTACATCCTTCGCTTATCTTTAATTTATTAAAATTTAAATCATATTGATACATTTCACTGGCCAACGTACCAGTAACAATATATATTTTTTTGGAACGAGCATCATATTTCATATCACTAACATAATTAATTCCATCCAGGGTAACTAATCTGCTGTTATTCCCATCTACGGGTTTGCTGTAATTAATAATCATTAATTGAGCATCACTGTAACCGGTGTCCTCCAAAAAATGAATTTGGGTGGTATCTTCTCTAACAAAAGAATACTTTAATTCTCGAATGGTGGTATCATAAGAATTCGTTGCACCATCCATCATCATTTTATCGTCAACCTTTTTATATGTTTTTTGAAAGGATTCTTCAAGAGTAATACTCGTTTCGTTGGCATACAGCTTCCAAACCCCGGTATATGCTGTGCCAAACCCCAACCACATATAATCATTAATCATGTTTAGTGTGGTGGGACTATTAATATATTTATATTTGGCCCAATCATATTGTGAAAAGGGCGGCACATCTTTTATATTTTTTAGTATAGTCCTATCTAAAAAAGAGAAATCTGTTAAATTAATTCTGACAATGGAGCTGTCATAATTATGATTGCTGTTACAATTATGTATATTTGACGACATATAATACAATAAATTATATTTGGCGTGAACCCCGCACGTAACTATATTATCGCTGCCTTTCCCACCGGTTGCCGTTGGATATTTAGTTGAGATATCTCCCATAACTAACCGATTTGTGAAATTGCTATCAGAAAAATTATATTTAAGAATTTCGACATATTTATCGCTTCTCTGACAGTATTGTTGGTTGTATGTGTATCCAGTTGGGTTCGTGGAGGAAATAAAATATATATCATCATCGATGTAGGTTGTGCAGCCAATGCCTTTATAAGGATACGCATTTTCATTAAGAACGCTCTCTAATGGAATGTCTACCCATGAGAATGATGATTGGTTATTGTCTAAATAAGATAACGAATGTGTTGAGGAAAACAAAAAAAATAACCATACAAACCATAACATAGTATAATTAATTTACATTATTTATTTAATATATTAAATTAAAATTGAATTAATGGTTGTGCAATATATATTAATACAATAAATATCATGTCAGATGAATCAGGAAAAGAATGGTTAAATACCAATTGGCCAAATATGCGCGCTTGTGATGTAAATTGGACCATGAAAAGGTATGATTATCCTGATCATGTTTGTGAACATATTAAAACTCATTGGGTAAAGATTAATGATGAAAATGGGGGTGTATATCATAAACCGGTGTATGATAAAGAATGCATGGATTCATCCGGGTCTTGTATAAGTCGGGGAAATCCGCAAAATGCTGATACTAGTGTTGTACAGGGTACGGTAATGGTTCAGACTGATGAAGTGGTCAATCCATACCAACTACCAAGTTTTACGAATGCAATGGATGAACCTAATAAAAAAGCCCTGGGTGTTATGGTCAACGAAGGGATGGATGCTGCGGTAAAACATATGTTTACAGACCAAGAATCAGGAAGACAATTAAGCTATGCCGAAATGAGAAGTCGATATGGTTAATATAAAAATGAATTTATATATATATAAGTATTATGAGCAGGAGCGGGTTTAGTTGTAAAGTTGTGTTTTTGGGAGATACCGCAGTTGGAAAATCTTGTTTAACGGTTCGTTTTGCAAGAAATGAATATCTTGAATTTCAAGAACCAACCATTGGTGCTGCGTTTTTAGCGAAAAACATTGATTATCAAGGAAAAAAAATAAAATTAGAAATATGGGATACTGCCGGTCAAGAAAGATATCGAAGTTTGGCCCCAATGTATTATCGCGGTGCAAAAGCGGCCATTGTTGTGTATGATATTACGCAACAAGATACTCTGGCCGGGGCTAAAAGTTGGATTGTAGAATTACAAAAAAACCAACCCGATTGTGTTATTATTCTAGTAGGAAACAAATTCGATTTAAATGAAACACGCACTATAGATGTGGACGAAGTTAAAGAGTATGCAAGAACATACAATTTGATTCATATAGAGTCTTCTGCAAAAACTGGACATAATGTGGTCGAAATTTTTAATATAATATGCAAAGAAATGCTCGCTCAACCATTAGAAGATGTGGTGAAGGTGCATCCTGAAATAGTAAATATGTATCCAATCTCGGATAGTTGTTGTTAAATTAAAATGCAATTTAGTATTTAAAATAATAATTTGTATTAAAGTAATGAACATCATAATGGCTGAACAACAAAAAAAAATATGTAAAAAAATAAAAAATTTAGTAACTAAAATAGAAGATAATATTAAAGAAGAAACTCTCGCAGAATTGGCGGTTGAAATAGCCGAACGACCCCCCGCGGGTATTAGACGGGTCAGACCAAACAGTGCTCATCATTACTGGGTTGGTGGTTTACGAACTAATGGCTGGAACCGCAACCACAACTACTAGTTGTGGTATGCGTTTCGTGTGAATGATTTGGAGATTTTCTCTCCAAATAATTCTGCCACACATCCGCAAAGGTTGGTATATCTTCCATCTCCATCTGCTTCATAATAGCTACCTTTGCAATATGTTCACGAATTAAACCGCGTCTTGCTGCCACCATAAGAGCATCATTGCCGCTTGTGTCCATCCATGGACTCTCCCCCATGCGGCGACTTTCCCCACCTCGTCGCATTGACGCGGGCCCAGAAAATTGATTTTTTTCATGCCTGCTTTGCTCTTGTAGCTTATTGCGAAGCTTCAACTTGAGAGCTGCACGCTCTTCGGTTTTGCTTTTTGTCTTTGCCTCTTCTAGTTGCTGGATAAGAGGGGCGATTTGAGCATGATTGAAAGTAGTGGTCATAATGTTAATTTCTGAGTGTTGATTGATATTATTTATTAGCCAATTAACACGTTCAATTTTTTAATAATTGAAATAAAAGTTGAATAAAAATATATACAACTATAGTACACATCATTACAATACAATTTTTATTTCATAGAATCTCTGACTGACATTAATGCTTTTCCTAACAAATTTTGACCATTCCAACGTCGCCCATTTTTCGCATCTTTTACCGAAATTCCGATGCCCCATATACGGTCATTGGGGGCCGCTTCCACGAGTACAGCCTTTCCGGTCGCTTTCAACATTTCCTTTAGTTTTGGATTTTGTCCAAATTTAAAACCATTGCCTTCTACAACCAGATCATATTTTACATTATCCCACTTTTTGTTATCAAACCCCTTGACCTCGCGACCCAACGCTTTAATTTTAAATGGAGATCTTGAACCCAATATTTTTTTCAATATTATTTCGTCACCAAATAATCTCGCTTTTGATGCCATCATCCACTGCTCTGCGCAATTATATTGTACTCCATTGTCATCCGTGAAAACACACGGTTGATAAAATTGTGAAAATGCACCCCATTTTTTCTGATGACTATAAAAGTAGACATGGGTTGCTACCTTAACTTTCTTATTACGACTATTGTTTTTCTTTGACATCTTTAATTGGTTTTTCTCTAACTAAACTCGGGAAAAAAAGTTTTCAATTTTTTAATTGAAATAAAAAACAATGTATTAAATTTGTAAAATATTCTTTTTATTTTTAAAATAAAGTTCCATTACAATCCCCATAATAATAGTAAAGCACCCTCCGATTTTCATAGGTGTTATTTTTTCATTTAAAAACACATAACCAATAATTAATGCTGCAATAACTTCAATATTTTCTAAAATTCCATATGTGGAAAGTGGTAAAGTGGAATATGAATAATAATAAAACACGTTGCCAATATACGATATAATGAATATTGAAATAAATACATATAACATATGCTTTAGATTTAATGCTTTATGATGGAGAGCACTGGGTAATAAGTTTTGGTTAAATTTGTTGAAAAATAACAATGTGACAGATATTAACGACGATATTATCAAAGATAGGAAAGAAGTAATTAATAATTCGTAATTTACCATATCAAATGTATATTTTTTAACTTCCGGTGGAATAACTTGTTTTAGTGTTAACAATGCCAATGCATAACTGACCGTTGCTGAAAAAACTAAAAATGATCCAATGGCTATTAAATTTTTACTAATTTTTACTTTGCTTATTACTACTAACAATATACCTATGAAGGATATGCAGAAAGCCATTATTTGTGCTATATTTAGGGGCGTCTTATTTATAATTCTGTCAAGTATAGTCATGATAATTGGTCCAGACATAAATATGGGTATCGACATACTGACAGGAAGAATATTAAAACCAGCGTATTGAAAATAAATATATAAAGTGTATAAAAATCCAGCAAATAATCGCTTCTTGTCTTCAAATAATTCTGCCAAACTGAACTTTATTTTATATTTATCACTATAATAATTAACAACTAATAATGAGGGAACAAAGACCGCTAAAATACCTAGAGTAATTTTATATGGTAGCGGAACATCAAATTTTTTTAGAATAACCGGTAAAGTAGCAAACATAAAACAACCAATTGGTTCGGCTATATACGGAAATATATCATTTAATTCCATTATATATTATCTTTATAAATTATAATGAATAGATTTAGAGCCAACATATTTCGACGATGGGTCAATCAAATTCCAATACCATCCGTTTTTATCTTTGATTTAGACTTAACTGTGTGGGATTGCACTATTGAAGAGGATAAATTTATAAATAACCACAATATTTATGATTATGTTCCAAAAGAAAGACATTATATGTTAACTCATTTACAAGAATTAGGACATGAACTAAATGTGGGCTCTCGAAGTTCAGAACCTGAGAAATGCAAGCAACATTTAAAAAGTTTATTCCCAAATATCACTTTTAATAATATGCAAATTTATCCAACACCCGATTTTAAAAGGAATCATGTGGATGCTATTTTTGCCGGTAGAAAAGTAACAGATTTTTATTTCTTTGATGATGAACTTCATATTTTAAAAGACCTTGAGATTGCTTATCCAGGAAAAGCCCATATATTCCATACACCAAAAGGAGTGTTATACGAAACATTTAATGTTGAAAATAATAATGTAATAAAAAATTGAAACAAAATTATATATTAAATCATTAAAAAAGATATATCAACACAACCTAAAAATGAGTAAAAAACAAACGAAAATATTTGATATTAAGGGGTCGGCAGTATTGACGACAATGGCGAAAGAGAGATTTTCATTAACTTGTGCACCAGGCGGCGAGAATCATGCTGGAATGGAGATTATAGGTAGAATGCCGGTTAAGGGTGAGGGATTTACAGCGACCGATTTGGAGGGATTAAGTCCTTATTTTATGGATCTTGGACATAATAGCAGTGTTTTAAACCTTAATGAATTGGGAGATGTGAATAAAATAAAGGAGTTTAGTATCGATGACCAAGCCAGAGTCATTATTTTAAGGAATTGGGTACAACGTGCATTTGAGGATTCAACCGTTCAGGAGATTTATAAAGAATTGACAGCCGACAAATGGGATGCCGAATATTTGGATCCAAACAAGTATAGGACAGAAATTGTGGATGGAGTCGAGACCAAGGTGCGGGGAAAACGGATGAATAAACTAGCTCGAACCAATCTATGTTATGTTGCTGGTAGGGAGCAGGAGCCAGAGGTGATGAAAGGTAAAGGAAGAATCGTAGATCTTAAAAAGAAAATAATGTTGTATCAGGTCGTCGAAAGTTTGAAAAAAATGATTGCGGACGGATTGATAGCGATTGATAGTAAAAGCAAGGTAGAAATTAATGTCGTAGAAGGAAATCGATACTACAACCTTAAGAAAACTGGTATTGGGTTTCATGGTGATACGGAACGCGTAGTTGTTATATGTATTAGTATTGGATGCGATAATTATCCGATGCGATGGCATTGGTTCAAAGATGGTATGCCCGTTGGAAAACCAATTGACATAACCTTAAATTGTGGTGATGTATACATTATGAGTGAAAAAGCCGTTGGTGCTGAATGGAAGATGCGTAGTCTTTATACCTTAAGACATTCCGCAGGTATCAAAAAGTATACGAGTTTAGATAGGTGGGAAAAGAGACGACCAGCATATGATGAGAGGGTAAAAGCAAGAATGGAAAAACAATCAATTAAGGAGGCATTTAAGACAGCAAAGAAAAGCGAAGCTAAACCAAAAAGAAAAAAGTGAGTAAAAAAGCAAATACAGTAGCGAATTATACTGCAGCCTTAAAAGGATTAAGCTGGGGAGACACAGATGAAGGATTTTATGAATGGATTGTAGTAGAGGCTGAATATGACTGTACTAAACAGCATAAAATATTTAAGGCATTTCGAGAAAAATGGTTGGGAAAGGAGAAAAATATCGATAAAAGTGATGTCGAACAAGAAGAATGGAATGAAAAAAGAGCATTTTATACGAATTTGTGTGCGTATGGATGCTTGATTTAAGTATTTAATAATATAAAAAATAATTTTAAAAAAATGGAGACTGGAGATAGCTTTTTTATTGTATCATAATATATAAATGGGAAATGTTAGTATATTAAATCATATAATACATTTTATTTTAGGTTATATGAGCAATTTTTACAGCATTATAATACCTTTATTTTTAATATATCAAATAATAGATGGTTATAAGTTTAATTACAAAGTTAAATTACAGGGCAAAAAAACGGATGATATACAAATGGACTTGTTATTATTTTCTTTAGGTGCGATTTCTTTGCGAATAACGAAATTTATAATAAATAAATAAAGTCGATAGACTAGATAACTTTATATTAATTCATTAATATAAACCGGTAATGTAGTGTTTTCTGGTTTATATAAAGTATTGACCCATTCAATCGTCAAAGGCATTGTTTCCGCGAGAGGAGATTTGCTTGTCCATTGTTCTTTGTTGCATAAAACAAATAATTTTTTAATTCTGTTGACAATGCCTCCAGCATTCCGCGGAGGCACATGTTTTAATGCCCATTCAAATTGCATCGATTCTATTTTTGTTGGGAATCCACTAATTATACAGATATGTTTCCAACCAGAACCCTTGCTTGTGGTATATTTAGCACCGCCTTTTATCTCTCCGTTGTGTGCCCGCAGTCTCTTCACCGCATTATTAGAAACACCCACATATGTATATCCTCTGTTTTCAATAATATAGCATACCCAATTCATAAAGTTAATAGCATATTAACTTTATATAAAATTTTTATTAAATTGAATT
>Ga0209091_10003169_pt1 | contig 13317 bp, 10 predicted proteins | sample ArcticOcean_MG_C_6_FD_187438 | JGI IMG/M metagenome (GOLD analysis project Ga0209091, IMG submission 187438) | Marine microbial communities from western Arctic Ocean - ArcticOcean_MG_CB8_128 (SPAdes) (version 2) | ecosystem: Environmental > Aquatic > Marine > Oceanic | place: Arctic Ocean...
TCGAATCACTCTTCTTCCATTCTATGAGAAGTAATTTCATCCCAATTCAAGACTCTATCTGCAATAATCTCTGCCTCTTGAGGGTCGTGTGTGACATGAATGGCAGAAGTCTTTTTGGATTTGAGAACGGCTCTTGTGTCGTGAGCAATTTTCCGTCGCGTGGGGATGTCCAAAGCTGAAAAGGGCTCATCGAGCAACAAGAGTGCTGGTTGATTGAGCAATGCACGGACAACAGTCACACGTTGTGCCTCGCCACCCGAAAGTGATTCGATTTTTCGAGAAGAAAACCCTTCAAGCCCGACAAGACACAATTCATTTGCAATTTTTTCATTCCGCTTCTTCTTCGTGATTCTTTCTCCAATTCCGAGAGCAACATTACCTGCAACATCCAGATGTGGGTAGAGAATCGGTTTCTGAAATACATAACCAACACCTGTTTGCATTGATTCTGAAAATTCTATTCCCCCTGTATCAACTGATTCTAACCCTGCAATCATCCGTAAAAGGGTAGATTTTCCACATCCACTTGGTCCAAGTAGGGCGACGATTTCATTTTCATATACATCGACATTCAAATTTTCAAAAATAAGTTGAGAATCAAAGGTCTTGGCAAGGTTCTTCAAACGTAGTGTTGGTGCAAGTTTTTTCATCAGAAACCACTCCTTTGGTCGTGCGCTCTAAAACGTTCTGCAAGTAGAAACAATGCAAATGTGAGCAACATTAACATCGTTGCCGCAGCCATTGCAGTCGGATGAATCAAAGGGTCAAAATTTGGTCGACTCATTAATTGGTCAACGACAATCGAAAGTGTGTCCCAAGTACCTGAACGTACGAGCAGCCAAGATGCTCCAAACTCACCGAGAGAAAAAGCAAGGGTGAGTGATCCAGCAACTACAGCCGGCCCACGTAAAAACATGAATGTTCCATGGTGCCACGTTCGTAGAGGTGATAGGTTCAACATTTTACATTGTTCAGTATATCCAGGGTCCAGTGAATGGTAAGCTGGTAACATTACCCGCACTACAAACGGGACGGTGAGGAGAACATGTGGGTAGACTGGCAAAAGAAACCAATTGAACATCTCAGGGTACCATCTTAACCCACCGAGTAGTACGCCGAGACCTACCATCAAAGCAGAAATCGCCAGGGGTAACATGCATGCTAAGTCCAATAGTTTTGAAGATTTAGACCATCCCGATTGTTCGAGCTTGAAAATCGTTGAAGCCAAAATCCATCCGAGGGGCAATGCGACGATAAGGGTGCACAACGCATAGATGATCGAGTTCGACATTGCCTCACCAACTCCCATTGTTGACAAATCTCCGCTCCAGGCATTTGACCATCCTTCAAGAGTCCACTCGTATTTGACTGAACCATTCGTGATTTTACGGGCTTGAAATGAGGAGATAAGTACTGAGACAAAAGGAAGAAGGGTAAACAATATTCCGAGGAGAATGACCAACTTAGCGAGTCTTGAGGGCGGGCCATGATGCTTTCTGACACCTTGCTCACTCAACAAAGAGAGCCGCTCTGAGTAGCGCTTTTGCAACAGTGCAGTGATCCATAATGTCAAGAGTAATATGAGGAATTGCAGTAGAGCAACCGAATAAATCAATTCACTTGACTCAATACGATATCCGGCAATACCTGCGGAAGAACCGGCTTCTGCCATGAGTGACTCGAGAGTGTGGCTGGTAGGTGCTAACCATTTCACCAATGCAAAAGAGGTGAATGAAAATAAGAAACTTAACGATGCAGCACACAGTACAGCAGGGCCTATGACCGGTATCCAGAGATTTTTCAGTCGTGAAATTCTTGTTTTACCTCCGGGAAGCATTGAAAGTTGCTCCTCCCAAGCCGGGTCGAGTGAAGATAAAGTCGGCTCGACAAATCGAATCATGAGCGATAAGTTAAACCACGCATGAGCGGTAATAAGTGCGATAAAATGCCCAGGATGTTGCCAACCTGATACTTCAGCAAACCATCCAATTACACCCTCTTCCAAGCGTAGATCTATACCGATTTTAGTGAGTATCCCATCCTGCCGAATAAGACTTAGGAACCCCATGGCTGCTACGATTGCAGGTGTGACAAATGGAACTGCTAGAAAAGCCCGTAAGAGTCTGATTCTCTTCCATTGGTGACGGCTTAAGAACCACGCAATTGGTAATCCGATGATCACTGTTAGCATCGAGGATGCAAACGCTTCAAGGAGTGTGAATCGTAGTGCTTCGCTACCGCCATAGACGGTATCAAATCCACTCAGTGCTTGCCAAAAAGTCCAACCAGTGACCATCTTGAGTCGTATGAAAGCATAGACAAAAGGTAGCATTGTTCCGATGAGGAACACAGCGACAACAAGGGTGCGGAAAGAGTTCTGGACTTGACTTTGACTCGGTTTCAACCTCAGCTTCACCGTAGCACCGGCCACGAGAATCATCCTCAGTTTATTCGAACTGCATTCTGCCAAGATTCCAGCCAATCATCCATATTTTGCTCAATAAGGTGTTGGGTAATCGCCGTACTTACGTTTGCTTGATCGGCGTGATATCGGTATCCATTCGTTTCAGGTAAGTCTGTATCATTTCGGACCGAATACATGGAATTGTAGTCAGGCATATTGCCGTTGACTTCTATTGATGTTAAGAATTCAATGAATTGGTTTGCTGCAGTTACTTCGGCAGCACCGTTGATAATTCCCGTATATTCGACTTGATGGAATGAAGCTCTTGGAAGCACTAATGATGTTGAATGGGTATAATTTTCTGAAAAATACGCTTCGACTCCAGGTGAATGGCAATACGAAACGGTAAGGTAGGCTCCACCGATGTGGCCCTCCATGTATTCACCATAGCCACCGGTGTAGTAGTTGACGTAAGACTCGGTCCATCCAGACGTGAAAATGGCTCCATTTTGGGCAACGGCATTCCACCAACTTGACATGTTTCCGCTTTCGTTACCCGGTGAGTTGGCAAAGTAATCGACAGTCGCAGCCAAAAATGCTCGACCGGGCGAAGAAGTCATTGGCGAGGGAAAAGTCATCTTTCCGTTCCATTCCGCTTCGGTTAGATTCCAGAGGCTTGTTGGCACAGACATATTTGCAGCTGCTAGTGCATCCTCGTCGTAGTTGAGGCAGACATCACCTTCATCGAATGGAAGTGCAAGTGGACCATCATAGAATTCCATCGAGGTAGTGGTAAAGGATTCATTGGAGACTGAATGTTCCATCAAAAGACAGTTCTGGATTGCAGTTGGAAGATAGGTGTTATCCAATCCAATCATTAAATCAGCAAGAGGGGCTGATTTAGTAAGCATCATTTGGTCCAAGATTCCTCCAGCATCATCTGTACGGATAAATTCAACTTGAACCCCCGTTTGATCGGTAAATTGAGCGATGAGTTCATCGGAAAAACCAGCAATGTCATAGGTCAAAATCTTCAATGTTCCATCACTTTCTCGAACCTGAATTTCTGATGTGCAGGGGTTTTCAGATTCGAGTGATTCCAGAGCCTCTTCAGATAAACAGCCGCTTACCGAAGAGGTGAGGAGTAGAGTGAAAAACAAATACGCTTTAATTTTTGAATTCATTTCATCCCCTCGATTGCAGAAAGTACCTGATGAGTTCGATCGATCAGGTCAAGTGGGTTATGAGCCAATATGTACAGTGTAGGTTCCCATCCAAAATCACCTTCATCGAGTAATACATCGATACGCCCCCCTTGAGGATTGACTGCTCCTTTTGGTGCGAGTGAAAAATTGTAACCAAGTTGTTTGCAAGCTTCCTCGACTCGTGCTGTGTCAACGCCTTTTGCCCCTAGGGGTGGGCGGATGTTGAGGATGGATACTTTACTGGAATCCAGTGCATGGGTTGCAAGTAAGACCGATGCGAGGTGGTTGGAGGAACCAAAACTTGGAGTTTCATGATGGCGTAGAGCACCATCGACAAGTGTTATGCGGCCAGGGAATGCAGCAACTTCAGAAGTCGAAGTCGCATCGATGCTGCAAGATGCTATGTTGAGCCCAACTGCAGGGATCGAATGTTCAATACGGCGCACATCCAATCGGCCTGCTGCCCATTCAAGTCGTCGTAAGAGGGCGCGTTGTTCTTGCCCTTCTTCCAAATCGAGTCCAGTCAAGGTTTTGTCATAGCGAATGGTATTGTTGCCTGTGAATTGAAATTCAACAACCAGACGTTGTCGTATCACTCTTGAACCTGGACCCATTGAATTCAATGCAAGTGATAATTCATGTCCCCACCCGTCAACTGTGGCCTCATCAGCACTTGCTCCAAGTGATGTTGGTGGCTTTTGCATTTGGCGAGAAATCGTACTTTGAGTTGAGCCGAGTACGTCAGCAATCTCTGTTTGTGACCAACCTTTGGTACGCAAATCCTTCGCAACATTTTGATGTAAACGGCTGAGCCATTTGTCTCCTACTTCTCCGAGCATGCATGGAACTCAAGCAAAGTGTTATTCAATGTTACTCATGATTTATGCATTGTGCATGGGTTTCTTCAAGCAGATCGGTCATATCAGAGCATTATTTGTTGGCAAAGGAGAATTTCGGTTGATTCACCCATTCGCCCCTCGGTATCGAATCGATAAATCAATAACATTTCGATTCTCACGAGATTAATTCGAAGAATAAAAATATTTACAGTTTTGTGTTGTCCCTTTATTGGATGTGCATAATTTCCTATTCATTTCAATTTTAACAGCATTTATATATGCTTTTTTGTATTCAACATCTCTCTTTCCGAGATACATTCTTCAAGAACACTAAGAACCCCGACCACCCCCCCGCAATTGGTTGGGATGGAGTTAGAGATATTCATCGGAGAGATTGCTGATCGGGTTTTGAAATATCTCCGTGCTGCAGATGAACCTGGTAAAGTGGCTGAACCAATGCCACATACATCTCTTTCCAAGACTACAGACCTCAAATTGCCACTTGAAGGAAACGGCATGGATGCAGTACTCGATGATATCGATACCTACCTTCGTTCATGCGTCAAAACGAATCGCCCAGAGTTCATGAATCCGCTTTGGGGTGGAATAAACACTGCAGGACTTGCAGGTGAAATCATTGCTACGCTCACAAATACCTCGATGTACACGTATGAACTGGCACCTTTGGCTACTCTCATTGAACAAACCATCCTCAATCGTATGGGGGAGCTTGTTGGTTTCTCAGACGGTGCGGGTACACTCACGACCGGTGGTTCCAACGGAAACATGCTTGGAATGTTATGCGCTCGACAAAAAATGCACCCATCTTCGACTCAAACTGGATTTGACGGTCGTTCGCTGGTTGCCTATGTTTCAAGTGAATCGCATTATTCAGTCCTCATGTCTGCTAATGTGATCGGAATTGGCCATCAGAACCTCATCAAAGTCGCTTGTGATGAAAATGGCTGCATGCGCCCATCGGCATTAGCAGATGAAATTGAACGAACCCGTCGAGAAGGTGGCATTCCATTCTGTGTTGTCTCTACCGCAGGAACTACTGTTCGTGGGGCATTCGACCCACTCAAAGAAATTGGTGACATTGCTCATGCAGAGGGGCTTTGGCACCACGTCGATGCCGCATGGGGTGGTTCGGCTTTGTTTTCAACGGAACACCGTTCACTTATGGAAGGGGTCGAATCAGCAGACAGCGTTTGCTGGGATGCCCACAAAATGATGGGCTTGCCTTTGATTTGTAGTGCGTTTTTGGTGAAGGATTCAGAACTTTTAGCTCGAGTCTGTGCCCATGGAAACGTTGCCCACTATCTGTTCCATGAAGAATCTCGTAACATTGATGCAGGTCGTTATTCACTCCAATGTGGTCGGCGAAATGATGCTCTCAAACTCTGGCTCGCTTGGCGGGAATGTGGTGATGCCGGATGGGCTTCGCTGGTTGATGACTACATGGATCTGGCAAAACATTTGGAAACACGAATTCTCGAACACGATGATTTACAATTGATGTCATCTCGAATGTGGACCAATGTCTGTTTCCGTTTCTCTCCAAAAGACTACGCTGGTGACCTCAACGAATTGAATTCAGAAATCCGTCGTCGAATGATGCAAAATGGAAACTTCATGGTCAGCCGTTCAAATATCGGCGAAGATGTAATTTTCCGTGCAGTGATTTCTAATCCAAAAATCAGTACGCATACGCTTGATAGCTTGCTGGAGGAACTCACGCTCCTCCTCAGTGAAGTTGTTCGTGGATTGCCGAGTGAACATGCATTTTAAACTCTTGAAGCACTCAAGAAAGAAACGACCTTTTTTGAACCCAAGGTGTGAACAATGACCATGGACGAAGAAACTGAAAGCGTTCCTGTGTGGAAAAGGGTGTATTTGCATGCAATCTTTTTCCCACTCGTTTTCCTTCTCGGGTTTCTTCTTTCAGTGTTTGAACCGATCTATCGTTTTCTTTCTGGCAAAGATATCAGTGATGCTATTTGGCCATATGCATACCGAACATTGCAATGGACCATGTCATTGCGTGAGGGTATCTCTGTCTTCACGCTCTTGATGAGTGCTTTACTTTTCGTCACGTTTTTAGTTCTCCAACGGCAACTCAAAGGCCGTGAGAATCAGCGTTGGGCCAATGCCATTGGCACTCTTCTCATTGGTTTTATCGTTGGTTTCATTGGACTCTTTTTCGCTCTTGACCAATTTTACTTGCGGGGTGCATTCCTTTTACTCCCAACCTTGTATGGTTTCCTTCTTCTTTCGATCTTGTTGATGGTCGGTGGATTCCCACATCTTCCTAAAGACGGCAAACCACTCTTGATTGGAAAGCATGCATTGCATATCGCAGGGGTTTTCTTTGCTGCATGGTTGGTTATGCCAGGTATTCCTGCAATGATTGGAATGGCTCCATCGCCTCCGCCTGCACCTCTTATCGGCTACGGTGCTGACCCGGGACCGTTTGACACTTCACTTTCCATCCATCCTTACCCTGTGCCTCAGGAAGTTCAGGATATTCGTGGTGACCGAGAAAAAGACATCGAGTTTTCCGTGTATTTGACGCTTCCATTACTGCCTGAAGATTCGCAGATTCAAACCATTCCACTTGCGATTTTAACCCACGGTTGGGGTTATCCGACGTATGAGGAATACACCGATTGGATCGCTCATCTTTCGGCGAAAGGTATGGCTGTGGCTTTTGTTCAATATCCTTCCGATATCAATCCAGAGATTCCAGATGGTTTTGATGACTTTGACGTCTTTGGTGCTTCAAACTGGCCTCATCACGAGTATCGTGCACAAGCTTTTGAGGCTGCTTTTGATGAACTTGAACGTGTTGCTCTTCAGGACAACAGGTCTGCTGAAATCGACGCAGTTCTCGGGAATCACACCATTGACCCCTCGCATCTTTGGCTCGGTGGTCATAGTTTAGGAGGCGCTTATGTGTTCCTCAGTTTGTATGAATCGATGGAACGACATTGGGGGAATGAGACTCTTTTCCTCGATTTTGAATCTCCATGGACTCGTCCAAGTCATCCAGAATTACAACCAAACATGTCGCGTCTTCCAGAATCGACGATGGTTCACATTGCTCAAGGCATTGATGACATGTCCGTCGATGTTTGTTACAGTGTTCATCATCAAGCCATGTTCTCTATGCTCCCGCAAGAACATGTGCTGCTCATTGAATTGCAAAGCGACCTGTATGGCTTTCCCCGTTTGGTCGGCTCACACTACCTTCCGACCGATTCAGTCCATGACACGCTCGCCGATTGGGGCATCTATCGACGAATTGATGCACAAGCAGATTGGGTAGTCGCTCGAAGTCGAGGCGATGTGATCACTGAATCTTGGGCCTATGAACATTTGATCGACTCTCCATTACTCACCAATATGGGGCAATGGTCCGATGGTACGGATGTACTTCCCTTACTGATTCACCATGAAGCACTTTTGCTCAATGATAAGTTTGCCGGATGTAAAAATTAGATTCAGAGCATGCGAGCGATTGCTTGAGTTTAAGGGGCGGCTCGAAATGCCATTGCTATGAGCGATGGGGCACCAGTTCGAACTTCGTTGTATGATGAGCATGTCGCTCTTGACGGTAATATCGTTGACTTCCATGGCTTTGAATTGCCGATTTGGTATTCAAACATCAAAGCAGAACATCTTGCTACCCGTGCCAGTGCTGGCCTTTTTGATGTGTCTCACATGGGTGCTTTCCGATTTACCGGAGCACGAGTAAAGCAATGGATGGAAACTCTTGCAACCCAAAAAGTGACTGACGTACAAGCTCCTCGCTGTGCATACACTCACTTTCTTGACCATGATGGCCAACTTATTGATGACATGATTTTTGCAGTCGTCTCTGATGAAGAGCTTCTTGGCGTGCCGAATGCATCGATGATTCAAGTCATGTGGGATTGGTTTTCATCTCACTTGCCAGAAGACGGGTCTGTTGTTCTGGAAAATCTTTCTGATGAGACTTCGATTATGGCACTTCAAGGTCCGAATGCTCGTTCTCTTCTTTCCTCGGTCTTGGGTGAATCAAATCATGTTGCCCGTTTCAAATGGCAGCGTATCGGAGAAAACGACCTCGGAATTGAAGGTTGGATTCAAGGAACCGGATATACTGGTGAAGCAGGATATGAAATCTTTGTACCAAATGCCCAAGCTCCACTGCTCTGGAGAAACCTCATTCAAGCCGGAGCGACTCCAGTTGGACTTGGAGCGAGAGATACGCTTCGTCTTGAGAAGGGATTCTTATTATCTGGCGTTGACTTTTGTTGGCCTCCATTAGCAGTAGATGACTCTGATGCCTTCTTGTGTCGAGACTCGTGGGAAACAAACGTACCTTTTGGCCTTGATCTTGAACATGAGTTCATCGGAAAGCATCGAGTGATCGGGCATGATGAGAATGATGCACGATGGTGGGGTATTCGTTACCTCGAAAAGGGTCCTTTGCCAAGGCCGGGTAAAGAAGTGACAACATTGGATGGAACCTCACTCGGTCGACTGACCTCTGGCGCTCCTGCTCCAAGTCTTGACAACGTCGGCATTGGAATTGGATATTTGCATTCAGTCTCGGAAGGCGATGAAGTACTCATCGTTGCAAGCCCTCGAAAATCTGTCAAGGCAGTTGTTGTTCGGCCACCGTTCATTTGATCAATGTATTCAAGGCTTCAAGGAAACGTTTTCTTTCTCGTTCTGAAGTTGTATTCAATTGTACCTTAACCTCGCGTAAATTAAACAGGTTCTCTGATAATTGAGCTGAGTTCATCCATTCGACACTTTGACCTATTTCCTCATGTTCAGCAATCTCTCCCATCAAACATCCCGAATTGACGACTGAAGGAACTCCATGGGCTGCAGCATCAAACATTTTTACTGGAATCGCTCCTTGCAAAATATTGCCTCTTGAAGGTGAATACATTGCATACATGACATCAACCTCTTGTATGATTTTGGGGAATTCCTCTGTGTCAAAACTTCCAGTTATTTCGACTTGTAAATCGTGATTTATCTTGGCAGTATTCAACAGTTGTGAGACTGAATCAAACGCCACCCCATCTCCTGCAATACGTATCCTTGGTCGTTGCTTAGGTTCCATCAAGAGAACAGCTTCGAGAAGCAATTGAAACGATTCAACTTCGCGTACCCGGCCCAGATATCCGACGCACCATCCATCTCGAGTCGACTTCTGAACCAATTCATCTGATTCGGGTCGGTTTTCGATGACTCTTGCTTCCTGTCCGTGTGCTTGTAGATATTCTCTAAATCCTGGTGAGGTACTTTCATCTGAAATCTTCCCACTGGTGGTAAGAATCAAATCGACATGTTTCAAACGGCGTAGCATTTGTTTTTCCATCCACCAACTTAGAATTTTTCGAATCAGAGAATTGGACGAAGGCATCCGTATCCATGTATGCTGTAAGTCATGCATGTCAAAGACAAGAGGTATGTTGTATTTCTTTTTCAAATGGCAACCAATGACCAAAGTGTCAGCATCATGGCAATAGATCACTTGTGGTCGATTTGTGGCTAAACCACGGGAAACATTTTGATTGAATTTACGAATTCCGAACGCAGTTTTGAGCATCCCACCGTAGGGGCTTTTCCCGAGGTGGTACCTCATAATTCGTACGCCTTTGTGTGATTCACTCATCGGGTATTGCTCTTGGCGGTCGTACGCATGGACGGTGATATCGTGCCCTTCATGTGCAAGCCAAGCAGCATGTCGTAAGACTCTCGGGTCGGGAGAACAAGCATTGGTGACAACCATTGCAATACTCGCCATGTCCGGTCCATGTCCACGGAGAACATGAGGTATTCGGCCTTTCAAAGTCATCCTTGAGAAGAGCGATAATTAAGGGCGTCTCGCGTTTGGTTTAAGTTGCACCCCCGTGGCGTAAGTGATGATATGGTCGACCAATTACCGAACTTGGGCCGCGAGGCCGAAATGCTTTCCGCTATGGGAATGTCCTCAATGGAGGAACTCTTCGCAGATATTCCTGCCGAAGTACGGATGACTGAGGCGCTGCCGCTTCCACTTCCACAATCGGAGGAAGAGATTCTTGCAGATGCACGAAGATTGCTCGGGGCGAATGTGGCCATGGGTGAACGCGTTTCTTTCTTAGGAGCGGGATTATATCGGAATTATGTTCCTGCTTCTGTCTTCCAATTAGTGACTCGAGGTGAATTTCTCACCGCATATACACCCTACCAACCTGAAGTGAGCCAGGGTATGCTTCAAGCAATGTGGGAATTCCAAACTTTGATTTCAGAACTTGTCGGACTTCCAATTGCTAATCTTTCCTTGTATGATGGTTCGACTGCTGCTGCAGAAGCCTTGACCTGTTGTGTTCGAGTACACAACCGAAAAGCAACTCAGAAGAACACGGTTTATGTTTCGGAATTAACTCCACCAGACCGCCTTTCAGTGATGAGTAATTATTGCCAAGGTGCTGAGATTAACATCAAACTCCTCCGTCATCATCCAGATGGAACCCTTGACCTCGAATCAGTCACTGAGGCTGCAGGTTCATGTGGCGTCTATGTTGAACAACCAAACCCTCTTGGAATCTTAGACAGTGGAGTTTCACAAATCAAATCGATCATCGGTGAAAACACTGCTCTTATTGTAGCCGTTCAACCTGTTTCACTGGGCCTGGTTGAAGCCCCTGGAAATTTTGGAGCAGATATTGTCGTTGGTGAAGGACAACCTCTTGGAAGTCCCGTTACCGGTGGAGGCCCAATCTATGGAATCTTTGCATGCTCCAAGACCTATCTGCGTTTGATGCCAGGACGTATTGTTGGTCGCAGTCTCGATGTTGATGGTAAGGTCGCTTATTGTCTGACATTATCAACTCGTGAGCAACATATTCGTCGTCATCGTGCAACATCAAATATCTGTACCAATGAAACTCTGATTGCTTTGATGGGTGCTATGCACATGTCGTTACTTGGTCCTGAGGGTCTACAGACATTGGCCGTGCGTAACATGACTGCCTGTATCTTAGCAAAGCAAAAATTGAGTCGAGTGGAAAAGATCACTCTACCGCACTCTACCAGTCACCATTTCAATGAATTTGTGATTGAATTGCCAGGCTCAAGTAAAGATTGCTTGGCTCATTTAGATGCGCTTGGTATTATTGGTGGATTTGATTTGTCAGCATGGTATCCAGAACGGAAGAACTGGCTCCTCGCCACCTTTACAGACCAAACCAACGAGAAGCAAATCGATTTGTTGATTACCCATCTTACTGCTTGGGCTTCCTCACAGGAGGTGAACGCATGAGTAATTTGTTTGAGTTCAATGGTGCGAAAGGGCAAGGGTATTCGCAACCAGCTCCAGTTCTTCCGGAATCATCGATTGTATTACCTGCCAGTTTGGCTCGTAAATCCCTTCCACGTTGGCCCCGTTTGTCTGAGCCTGAAATGGTTCGACACTATACCTGGCTTTCAAAGAGAAACTTTGGTATCGATACTGGATTCTATCCACTTGGTTCGTGCACAATGAAGCACAATCCTCGTGTCAATGAAGTGATTGCACAAATTCCAGGTATTGCAGATATACATCCGCACCAACCAGAGCATCATATTCAAGGTCTCTTGGCGATTTTCTATGAGATGCAATACATGCTTGAAATTTGTTCAGGTATGGATCAAGTCACCTTACAGCCTGTTGCAGGCGCTCAAGGTGAGTTCACCGCCGTTCGCTGTGTTCAGGAGTATTTCCGACTTCGTGGCGAGACCCAACGTACCAAAGTCATCGTACCGGACTCTGCTCACGGAACCAACCCCGCAAGTGCTGCTATGTGCGGCTTTGAAATTGTTGAGATACCAAGTAAAGCCGATGGTCGAATTGACCTTGAAGCATTACGGGCTGTTGCTGATGAAACCACCGCAGTCATGATGATTACCAACCCAAACACCCTCGGTTTGTTTGAACCAGACATTCTTGAAGCATCGGCTATCGTCCATGGCGTCGGCGGTCAAATGTATTACGACGGAGCGAATTTCAATGCTATTTTGGGCATCACTTCACCGGGTCTTATGGGATTCGATGCAGTTCACTTCAATTTACACAAAACCTTCAGCCAACCACACGGCGGTGGAGGTCCTGGTTCCGGTCCGATCGGCGTCAAATCTCATCTTGCAGAATTCTTACCGGGTCCACTGGTTGAGCAACGTGCTCCAGTTGGTGATGAATCAAACGCGGCTATTGACAACATGTGGTATGGCTGGTATCAACCGAAGCACACCATCGGTAAGGTTCAGCAATGGCACGGTAATGCAGGTGCAATTATTCGATGTTGGGCGTATTACCGACGCTACGGCCGTGGCTTGAAGACCATGTCTGAACACGCTGTGCTCAATGCCAATTATCTTCGTCATGCGATTCACAAGGCTACGAAAGCGGCTGGTGTTGATTCAATGGTTTGTGATGGCGCAGAAGCAGTCGTTGCCAAGCACGAGTTTACGCTCTCTTTAGCACCTGCTTTGGAGATGCATGGCATTTCTGCCATGGACGTTGCTAAGGGATTGCTCGACAAAGGCTACATGGCACCAACCGTTTACTTCCCATTGGTTGTTCCAGAATGCATGATGGTTGAACCAACGGAAACAGAAAGCAAAGAAACTCTGGATGACTTCGCAACCCACTTCGCTGAGGTTCTCCAAGTTGATGCAGAAACGCTTCACGCAGCGCCGATCACAACACCCGTTCGTCGTGTCGATGAAGTGTATGCTGCCCGTAATCTCTGTCTTCGTCATCCTTACGATGATGAATAAGAAATGCGTATATAGCGCCAATCTGTGGCGTGGACATGGATGTCCGGAAGATGCGCAAATTCGG
>Ga0209091_10003173_pt1 | contig 13308 bp, 9 predicted proteins | sample ArcticOcean_MG_C_6_FD_187438 | JGI IMG/M metagenome (GOLD analysis project Ga0209091, IMG submission 187438) | Marine microbial communities from western Arctic Ocean - ArcticOcean_MG_CB8_128 (SPAdes) (version 2) | ecosystem: Environmental > Aquatic > Marine > Oceanic | place: Arctic Ocean...
GGGGTTTAGTGGTTGAGTACCCCCTTCGTACTAAGGCAGTACTAAGGTAGTACTACCCCGTTTAGAAGGTCAAAATATATTCCGGCACAGACAAGTTAAAGACAACTTTAAGACAATTCGAACTATACATATATTCGTTCAAAATGCCGCGCCGCTCAAGTATAATTCTTTTTGTATTAATTTTCTTCTCGTCGATCTTGATCCATTTTCAGCTTGCTCAACGCTTCGGCGATGTTCACGCCGCCGCCGAGAGCAACGCCGAGTTTGGCCGCAGCCGCAGCCATGACATCTTCACCAATACTTTTGAAGCCGCTGTTCGATGACGAGGACGCAACGCTGTCTTGTTGGATTTCTCTTCTCTTTTCAGCGACGGATTCGTTTTCACCGGCAACCGTGATGGCGGTGAAAATTTCTCCTTCGCCGAGACCTAAACAATCGTACACCTCGTGCAAATCGTCAACCGTGCACGCCTCGTACATCAGAGGCAAGTCCATGATGCAATCAAGTGTTTTGTGTTCTGCCAAGTTTTCTAAAGAGGAGCATTGCATCAAATCTGCCCAGTAATGGTTCGATTTCAAATCGGTTTCGTGTCGAGCCAAGAGCGTGTTTCTCGCGCGGTCCAATTCGCGTTGCGAAACTCTTTGATGCTGAAATCCGCGCAAAACGCGAACACCCGCGGCTAATGCTTCATCAATTTTTGCTGGCGTAGATGTGACTAATAATCTATATGTAGTGGCGTCTGAATTTTGTAATCCGAACGATAACGTAAAGTTGCAGTCGTACGTCAAGCCTAAAGCGTCTCTCACCGTGGTAAAGAGCCGCCCACCGACTACTTCAGAAAGTAGCATACCCGCTATGTACGTCGCCAAAGGATTCTTTCTCCGCGCGCTTTGCAAAGCGTATGGGTTCCCATTCGCTTGAGCTAACACGTTGACCGGATCAATATCGTCGATAAAAGCAAAACCACCCTCTTCCTCTACTCGCGCGGAATCTCTCTCCGGGATGCGCATGGGCGCCCACATGGAAGGCCCGGGACCAGCCATGACTGCGCACGCTCTGTCGTCGGAATCTCGGAGCCATTGTCGTTGCTCGCGTACCGGATCGTCTTTGGGAACATTCTTCAAGCTCAATGGTATCGGATCGGTCATGACAGGTACGTTCTTGTTCTCTTTCGTTTTAGAAATCGTGCCTAATACTTGCGTAATCAACTCGTCGACCTCTTCGGGAATCAAGTCACCGACGATGTTCACTTCAATCGGACCGTTGCTAAATTGCATTTCGACTGCTTTCGCGACACCATCTAAAGTCAACGCAGATAACTCTGCTCGCGAGGGATCCATGAATCGGCGGTCACCGTACATGGCTTTGTTGATTGCATCGTGCGTCGTTAGTTCCAAATTTTTCGTCGTGTTGAGTTCAAACATTCTGTAGATATCTTTCACTCGCTCCAACGCGGTTTCTTCCCAGTTTGGTTTTTCAATTAAAAGATGAATAATTTCCAAAATCGTCCGCAACCCGCCATCGACAGCAAACGCGCCGTCCAAATAGAGATACTCCATTTCAGGCTCGACGTCAAACACCAACAGATTTTGCATCGTTAATAGCTCGATTTGCTTTCGGTCCCAAGCGCCAACCGTACCGGCTTCTTGCAACGTTCGCAAACCAAGCGCGGCGGAACCAATACCATCGGGACCGGCATCCAACGGTTCGTGAGATCGACCTCCGGGAACGACTAATCGTAAAAATCCACTTCCCGGTTCCGCGTCGAGCTGTTTGTAATTCACGCGAACGTTGTTACTCAAGCGTCTTTGGTACACTCCGGTAACTTCGTCGAGCGTCGCAGACTCTATTACTGGTTTTCTTTCTTGAATCATAGCTTCCAACTCGGCGTCCGGAATTAAGCTGTCCGGCACGTCCACATCCTCCAATGGTTCGATTTCGCCGTAGTCCGCGGACAATACTCGCATCACGTCCTCGGGAGTGATGTCAAATCGAACTTCTTGATCCGTCTCCACGTCAGTCGTCGTAGTTGGAACGCACGCGACAATCGCAGTCGTCAAGCCCGATCGAGGATCTCGAGTTTCGCTGTCGCATCCGTACTCCGCGATAAATCCCAAAAGTTCCGTAGCTGCTTCGTTGACGCTCTCCAACGTAATATATTCGTCCAACAAAAGTAAACTCTCGTGTCCTACGACTTGGTCCATGACGACGTGCCCGAGAGCGTCGTGTTCCATGACAAAATCGAGATTTTCCAACGACGGAACGCACCCGGCTTGTTGCGCGAGTTGCTCCGAATCTCTCATCATGGCTGCTTTAAACCTCGAAAGCTCGCCTTGAGTTAAACCGCATTTTTGCAATCGTCGCGCTTCTTCAACTGCCACTTGGAGTGCAAACTCCCATTCTCTCGGTTCGCATGTCACCGTCACTGTTGTCACCGTGCATCCTTCTCGCGAAGAGTCCGAATGATCGAGTTCAACGCGTTTATAATCAGCGTTTGTCTCGGAGTACCTGGACTGGATTCGAGATTGCAAAACGAGCAAAGCAATTCTTTGCAAAACTGTTCGGTGCAAGTCGCCTAACTTCTCCATCGGAACGATTGGAAGTTTCGAGAAAATGTTAAACGACGCGTGCGTCAAGTGTTCGTGTTGAAACATCTGCGGTTCACCTTCATTCGCGATGAACGGTTGGTACGGATCTTCGATTTTCTCTTCCATCATGCGATGAAGTTGTGCCTCAATTTCTTTGCGCTCTTCGAGAGGTACGCCGTAAGCGTGCTTTACCGGTGGCCTCACTTCGTGGCGAGCTAAAGGAGATTCCGCTTGCATTGCCCACGGACTCGGCGCCGCCTCGTTGAACGCGTCTTCAATCATTTTCTCAACTTGTTCTGTAGTCGCATCAAACTCTCCTACGACGTACAAAGTAGCGTTCGAAGGAAAATACCATCGAGCGTGAAAATCGCGAATCTTTTCATCATCCCACAGAGGTACTTGATCGAGCTTACCGATTGGAAATCGAATACCCAAGGCATTGTCCCAGTGCAAATGATGCAACAACTGACAATCGACGCGATATTCGATGGTGTTCATCATCTGTGCTTCGGCTAAAACTGCTTTCTTTTCCTTTTGAATTCTGGTTTGTAACAACGAAGGATTAAACGCGACGTCGTAGAGAATATCCAACACGTTGTTCAACATGTACACGCCGTCTTTGTTTACCGTCGGCGCGTGAATGTGAAACACCGTGTGATGAAAATCTGTGTACGCGTTACCTCTGGTACCGCTTCCTAAGTACTGATCGCGTTTGCGAGAACCCAGAAAAGTAACGTGCTCAACCAAGTGCGCCAAACCTTGCTCGTCTTCTCGTTCGTCCACGGATCCGACGTGCATTTCAAGGTGCGCCTCGAATCGTCTCTCCGGCGTCGTGTTTGGCAAAATGACATATTTCAACCCATTCTTGAGCGTTCCTCGGTGGATCTCTTCGTGCGGTGGCAAAGGTCTCTCCAGGAGCGGAATCACTTCCCCTTCTACTCTGTCTTCGCCTAGAGTCGTGGCTAACGCCGACGTGATTGATTTCCATCTCTTGTTGTTTTCTTCGCCGTTGTTGGACGTCTTGTTATTGTTCTTATTGTTCGTCGTCGAGTCCGATAATTCTCCGCCGATTCCTCCCGTAGCGCTGCCGCAAAACACCTCCCCGTTTTTGTTCTTGAAGTGTTTCGGTGCTTTGCGAGTGGACGCGATGAACCCTCTTCTCTTGGAGGAGGAGGAGACGAGCGCGCCACCGCCATCGCCACTGCTGCTTTTTGTTAACGCGACAATGGACGACGACGAAGATTGCGTTTTTCTTCTTCGGGATGACGACGACGACGACGATTCTGCTCCCGCTCTTCTGGAAACGATTTTGACGAGCGTTTGTCTTTGAGAGGATGATCGCGCGGCGGTGTTGTTGTTCGGCGATCTCCGTTTTGTTCCAAACGACCCGACCACGATCGGTGCTTGTTTCGCACAAACAGAAGAACTCATCACTGCTCTCATCGATCGATCGATCTCACTTCTTCTTCTTTGTCTTCTTCTTCTTCGAGCGCTTTTTTTTGTATCAAAACCGCGAAAAGACTACTGTGTTGCAAAAGCCGTTCTTTTCTTCAGTTCCGTTCAGCAGAAACCATACTTCTTCGATTGATTGTTGTTTTGTTTGTTCGCGACAAAAAAAAAAGAAAATTTTTCGTCTGAAAATTTGTCCACGTGGTCTCCCCCTCCTCTTCGCTGCAGCCACATATATACAAAATCAGCGGAAATCGTTGTGTGTTTTGTGGTGCAGAAATTTTTGGTTCTCTCTCCTGCATAAAATTAAAACTTCTCAAGGAGTACTCTTTAATACACGCACACGCACCGTATCATCAAAAAGAAACGTCTTCGGGTGACACACCACCTTTTGATCTTTAACCACCACCGCGTTCTCACTGATACGGCGTTTACGGTGAATAAAAAAAATGATGATAGAGCGTTTGGAGGAGGAGTTTTCCGACCCTGCGTTGATTCGATTGATGGCAAAAATCGCCTCCGCGTGCACGGAAATTTCAGACGCTATTCGAGTGCAAGCGATCGATGACTCGAAAGATGGGAGCGGAAATTTGAGCGGACGCGCGGAGAGCACGAATGTTCAAGGCGAAGAACAGATGAAATTAGACATATATTCTCACGATGTGTTTGTAAAAGCGTGTAAAGAATCGAATTCGTGCGTTGGTTTGATTTCCGAGGAAGTGGAAGAGTACATCGACTTGAGAGGAGGAGGAGGAGGAGGAGAAAGAGGAAAAAGAGGAGAACAAAAAGGACTCGCGCCTTCGTCTTCATCGGATCAAATACACGACGGAGGACAAGAATTAGGAGAAGAAAAGAAATATATCGTCGCATTCGATCCGTTAGATGGGTCTTCGAATGTAGCTTACGGCGTTTCCGTCGGGTCCATTTTTAGCGTGTTTGAATATAAGACAACCGGCGAGGGGGACACTAGAAATCCAATCGAAGAAGTTTTAAAGCCGCAAACTGGACGCAACGTCATGTGCGCGGGTTATTGCGTGTACGGTAGTAGCACAGACTTAGTGATTGCAACGAGAAAGAATACGAGAGTTGTTGGATGGACGCTCGACCCTTCCTCCAACACGTACGTGAAAACGCGCGCAGATATATCGATTCCTCAGCGGGGGAAGATATATAGCATAAACGAAGGATACGAACACAAATTTTCGGAAGGGATGAAAATATACATTCGCGATTGTAAAGAATCGTCGTCTATGACGGCTCGCTACGTCGGATCTATGGTAGCCGACGTGCATCGAACTTTACTCGCCGGAGGTACGTTTCACTATCCGCTCGGTAAACTGAGAATGTTATACGAATGTTTTCCGATGGCACTCATGATTGAAGTAGCGGGAGGATTATCTATTTCCGACACTGGGTCGAATACATTAGACAGCGCAGTTGAGTCGATTCACGAGCGAGGCGCCATTCACCTTGGATCGAAGGAGAATATGGACGATCTGAAAAAATGTTTGAGATTGTGAGAATTTCTTGCGTGCTCGCGAGCGCTGCGCCTACGAATATAGTTTGTCTTTTAGCTGCGTGATTTGTTTTTGTGATTTTTTCAGATAATAAGTATTATCTTCGGTTAAAAATTACAATCTCTTCTTCTCGTGTTCTTCATGTTGTTCTCTTTTTGGTTTGTGTTTATTATTATCATTTATGTTCTCGCGGCGTTTGTGTGTGTGCGTGTGTGTGTGCGTGTGTTTTTTTAATTGTATTTCTTTTTTTCGCAGCCATCCAAATTCATTTATTTATTTAGAATGCGCGGCAGAGTTGCAAATCTTAACGAACGCTTCACCGTCCAAAGAGGCGCCACCGACAAGAAATCCATCGATATCAGGCTTCGTCGCCAATTCATCGCAGTTGCCAGCGTTCACGCTTCCACCGTATTGGATTCTCACCTTGGAGGCCACATCCGCGGAGACGTTTTCATTCATCCACTTTCGGACGCCAGCGTGCACTTCTTGCGCTTGGTCCGGAGTTGCGACTTTACCCGTTCCAATAGCCCAAACTGGTTCGTAAGCAAATATGATGTTCTCCCAGTCCTTTTCAGTCACGCAATCGACGATAGCTTTGAGTTGCGCGAAGCACACGTTCAAGGTGTCTCCTGCCTCTCTTTGCGCTAACGATTCGCCTATGCACGCCACCACCTTCACTCCAGTATCTAACGCGTATTTAGTTTTCAAGCCGACAAATTCATTCGTTTCGCCGCACAAAGATCTTCTCTCCGAGTGTCCCAAAATGACCCACGGAATGTTCGCGTCTTTCAACATCTCCGCGGAGACTTCTCCAGTGTAAGCACCACCTTTGCTAACCCAGCAGTTTTGCGCTGCAATTTGATACGGTGCCTTCAATTTCGATTGCACTCTGTCTATGTATACCATCGGCGGCGCGCAGATGACTTCTACGTCGGCCGTGATCTTCCCACTGTTCAAGCTCGCGCATAATTTATCGATAGAGTCTATCGTTCCATTGCATTTCCAGTTCCCTCCGACGACGAACTTCCCGGTGCCATCGCAGACGACAAGAGAAGACGCGCGTCTTCCGTTCTGTCTTGCAATCGCATGTTTTTGCGCTCTCAATTTATTGTTCGCTCGTACACCTCTCACGCTCGTCTTCTGAGAAGACGCGAGTGAACACGACGCGTTGGATGCGGTGGTCGTCGTGTTAAAACTCATCATCATCATCATCATCGTTTTGTGTGCCGATCCAATGATTATCCACTTCTGCTTAAAATAATCTCCTCTTCTTCCTCCGCTTGTGGCCCCAAATTCATTAATTATTTTTTGGGCGAGACTTTCGAAGAATCAGCGCAAAGCCTTCCTTCCACCACGGGCAAAAAAACCACACAAAAAAAGAGACACATCAATCACGTTTTTGATGATGATGATGATGACGAGCACAACCGGTATTGGTAGTAGGAGGAGGAGTAGTAGCATTAGGACACCAGGCAAAAGTAGTTTTTGTCGAACGATTTGCACCCATCTCTCTTCCTCTTCCTCCTCCACCATCGCGAGAGGAGGAAGAAGAAGTAGGAGAAGCAACAACAGTAAAAGTCACAATCATCATCATCAGTTTTTCCACCACTCGCAACCGCGACAACAACATCGACACAGAAAGTTACGCAACGATAAAATTCGTGCATCATCGTCGACTTCTCCAGATAATGATGTTGATGAAGACGACGACGTAAAAAATGTTGTAATCATTGGATCGGGGCCGGCTGGGTACACGGCGGCAATATATACAGGCAGAGCAAACTTGGCGCCGGTATGTTTTGAAGGATTTCAGAGCGGCGGCGTCGCTGGAGGTCAGTTAATGAGCACGACCGAGGTTGAAAACTATCCAGGCTTCCCTGAAGGCGTGACCGGACCGGAGTTGATGGAGCGAATGCGTCAACAAGCCTTGCGATGGGGCGCGGAATTATACGAAGAAGACGTCGTCAGCGTTGATTTTTCGAAGCGACCGTTTGAAATCAAATCCGAAGATCGCACGATGAGAGCGAACGCGATCATTTTAGCCACCGGGGCGACGGCGAAGCGTTTACGCATCCCGAGCGAGGAGAAATTTTGGAGTAAAGGCATCTCCGCGTGTGCGATTTGCGACGGCGCTTCGCCCGCTTTCGCGCAAAAAGAACTCGCAGTCGTGGGCGGTGGCGATTCTGCGTGCGAAGAGGCGATTTATTTGACGAAATACGCCTCTAAGGTTCACTTGCTCGTCAGAGGCGAAGAGATGAGAGCTTCCAAGGCGATGAGAGACCGGGTGTTGGATTCTTCAGACGTGATAGTGCACTACAACACGTCCGTCGAAGATGCGGCAGGTAATGCGCAAGGCTTCTTAGAAAGTCTCAAACTCGTAAACACGAAAACAAATGAATCTATTCCGGAGCCTCTGAAAGTCGCCGGCATGTTCTACGGTATTGGACACACGCCGAATACAAAGTTTCTCGACTCGCAACTAGGCACCGACGCGGACGGTTTCATCATCGTCAGCGATCACGACAAGACATCCAACTCCGTAGAAGGCGTTTTCTCAGCCGGTGACGTGCACGATAAAGAATGGCGACAAGCCATAACAGCGGCTGGGAGCGGATGCCAAGCGGCCATCTCTACGGAAAGATATCTGCAAATGAATAAGCTGTTGAAAGAAGTTAAGATGATGGATACCAAGGACGCGAAAGAAGAAATCGAAGCCGCGAAGAAGAAAGAAGCGGAAGCGCCGAAAAAGAAGACGCACGAACCTGCGATTGATGCGGATAACTTTGATATAGATAGACAAAAACATCAAGGCCAATACGCGTTGCGAAAGTTGTACCACGAATCGCCTCGTCCTTTAGTCGTGATGTACACGAGCCCGACGTGCGGCCCGTGTAAACGACTGAAACCGATGCTCAGTACAGTGCTCGACGAGTACGAGAAATCCATCCATTACGTCGAAATTGACATCGCAAAAGATCCCGAGATTGCCGAATCCGCTGGCATTATGGGCACTCCGTGCGTGCAAGTGTTTAAAGATAAAGCCAGAGTGGCGGTCATCAACGGCGTCAAGATGAAGAGCGAATATAGAAAAATTTTAAGCGAACAGTTGATTGAGAGTTCCGCCGCTTGAAATAAAAAAGCACGAACGGGAGCAAACCGAGAGGTTAAACTTATATTTGAGAAACAACGAAATTCATCGATGTATATTTTTCCATCATCTGGCGTACCGCAGCCGCCTTTTTGCCGTCGTCGTGTGGTCACTTGGTTTTTCCTTGTCTCTTTTGTCTTTCATTCTTTCTTTTTCTCAACACCAAAATGAGCCAAAAAAGTTCCGACACAACACAAAGAACAACGCGCGGTAAAGTGAACAACGAACGATAAAAAAATGGACGAGAACGGAAATACCATCATCAAAACGAAACCAAGAACTGGAGCGAGACGCGTTCTCGTTACCGGTGGCGCTGGATTTGTCGGGTCGCACTTGTGCGATGCCTTGGTCGCTGTGCGTGTTTTTATTCTCTTTCTTCTCGTCATCATCACTCGCGATCGACGACGCGAAAAGGGGCGCCTTTAAGCACGAGCATTAGTATTAAATTTCCGAGACGCGCGCTGACCCCTTTCTTCACTTTCTTCCCTACGTAAAAACAGAGAGGCGATTACGTCATATGTTTAGGTACGCGTTCAGCAAAAGTCTTTTTATGTCAAGCGTTGTTTGAGCATCACGTATCGTAGCTTTCGCGCGGGGGTTTTTGCCATTTCGAGACAACACCAAAAAACTCCTACTGAATCAATAAACTAACGCGGTTCTCACGACGACGAACACTCTTAATGACTCTCCCAAATAATAAACACATTAAACAGATTCCCTCTTTACTGGATCCAAAGACAACATCAAGCACCACTTTGGGAAGGAAAACTTTGAGTTTATTCGCCACGACGTCGTCGAACCGATCTTGCTCGAAGTCGACGAGGTGTATCACTTGGCGTGCCCAGCTTCTCCGATTCACTACAAGTTCAACCCGGTGAAAACGATTAAAACGTCCGTCATTGGTACCATGAACATGTTGGGTTTAGCGAAGCGCACCAAGGCTAAGTTTTTGTTGACGTCCACGTCCGAGGTGTACGGTGACCCGTTGCAACATCCGCAAACGGAGACGTACTGGGGTAACGTGAACCCGATTGGTGAACGTTCGTGCTACGACGAAGGTAAGAGATGCGCGGAAACGTTGGCGTTTGATTACTACCGCGAACACAGAGTGCCAATTCGCGTGGCGAGAATCTTCAACACGTACGGTCCGAGAATGGCTTTGGACGACGGTCGCGTCGTTTCCAACTTTGTTTCGCAAGCGTTGACTGGAACTCCGATGACGGTGTACGGCGATGGTCAGCAAACGAGATCGTTCCAATACGTTTCCGATTTAGTCGCTGGTTTAATGGCTCTCATGGATGGTGACGATACCGGTCCAATCAACTTGGGTAATCCGGGTGAGTTTACCATGTTAGAACTCGCCGAAAAAGTGAGGGAAGTCGTCAACCCGAAAGCCGAAATCGTCTTCAAGGAAAACACGCAAGACGATCCGTCGAGAAGAAAACCAGACATTTCCAAGGCGATGAAGATATTGGGTTGGGAACCAAAAATTAAATTAGAGGATGGTTTATTGCACATGATTGGCGACTTCAAGACTCGCTTGGGAGTATAAAACAGCATACAAAACGAGACCACATTTATTATCATATTAAGAGAGAGAGAGAAAAAGAGGGAGAGAGTTTTAACAAACCACAATATTATTTACGTAGTTTCATTATCATCATCATCAAGTGCGTTGTTCTTATTTTCGTATTTGTTTTAGTGCTTGCGTCGTTTTTATAAAGCTATTATATCGTTGTATTAGTGTTTAAAGCTTGGAAAAGTACTCCTTCGAACCCTTGACGTCTTCCTTCATGGCTTCATCCCCCGGTTTCCAACCCGCCGGGCAAACTTCATCCGTATGCGTTTGCACGTACTGGATCGCTTGCAACGTTCTCAACGTTTCGTCGACGGAGCGACCAAACGGCGCGTTGTTAATGGTCGCGTGCTGGATAATACCTTCCTTGTCGATGATGAACAAACCTCTCAACGCCTCGCCGTTATTCTCATCGTACACGTCGTACGCGTGAACCGCTTGGCGCTTCAAATCCGAGAGCAACGGGTACTCAATGTCGCCCAAGCCGCCTTCGTTTCTTTCGGTTTGGATCCACGCCAAGTGAGAGAACTTGGAATCGACCGAGCACCCGATGATTTCGCAGTCCAATTTAGAGAACTCCTCGTATCGGTCGCTAAAGGCGGTGATTTCAGTCGGGCAGACGAAAGTGAAATCCAACGGGTAAAAGAACAAGACGACATATTTCTTGCCTTTGTATTGGTCCAAAGAGATGGTCTCAAACTCTTGGTCTATGACGGCTTCGCCTTCAAAGTGCGGCGCCGGGTTACCGACCAATCGCGCATTCACCGAAACGTTTCCTCTTCTTCTTCTCGTTGTTTTCTGCAAAGAGGAGGAGGAGGATTTTCTGTCGTTTTAAAGTGATGAACAATATTATAAGTCATTCATATCATCATCATCATCATCATCTCATCAAAAATGCAACGAGAAGAGAGAGATTAATCAAGAAAAAAACGACGACGACGACGCAAAAACGCGCGCGTATGATGTATTAAATCATCAAAAGAGGAAGAGAGACGCTTTTTATCATCCTCACATACCTAGTGGTGGTCGTAAAAGACGGCGCGATGACGACGCGGGAAGCAGAGAGCGTGGCAGATGCGTTCATTTTTTAGTAGTGATGATGATGAGGTTTTAATAAAAAAGAATAACAAGAATGACGTGGTCTATATTTGCAAGAAGGAAGACCAAGAAGATATTTACGTCAAAAAAGTCATCATCATCATCATCATCACAAGCAGAGCTCCTCCTCCTCCTCCTGTCAAGTCGAGAAGAAGAATTCATCGAAAAGAAGTTTTAAAAGAAGAAGAAGAAGACACGTGTTTGGTACACAAATGATGATGATGATGATGCGAGACACGTGCGTTCTTGTTGTTGTTTCTAATAAAACGCAACAACAACACGTAAAAAAATCATCTTTCTCAAAAACGAGAACAGGAAGAACAACGAGAACAAGAACAAAGTCATCGTCGTCGTCAAAAGAAGTATCGAAATCAGATATTCTTTACGCGCACGTGGAAAATGCCGAACACGACTCGCTCGGACACCCGGAGTGCGCGGCGCGGATACCAGCCATCTTGGAGAAGTTAGAAAACGATTCCGAATTCTTTCTCGAGAGGAAAAAGGACCAGTCGATTGTCTTGATGGAAAATCCGCCTTTAGCGACGGTTGAAGATTTAGTTCCTCTCGATATTCACTCGCAAAACTACATGAAAAGTTTAGAATTTTTGGCAAAGACAAAAGCACCGTGCCAAATCGATGCCTCGACGTACATGACGCCGAGTTCGTTCGAAGCCGCGCTCGCTTCTATCGGCGCCTCCAACGCGCTCGTCGACGCGGTGTTAAAAGGCAAGACGAAAACCGGCTTCGCTTTGGTCCGCCCCCCAGGGCACCACGCCGTAGTAAAAGGTCCGATGGGATTTTGTTTGTTCAACACCGCGGCTGCGGCGGTGAGATACGCGCAAACCCAGTACCCGAACGATATTAAAAAAGTTCTGGTATACGACTTTGACGTCCACCACGGGAACGGCACGAACGATATTTTCGCCAAGGATCCGACGGTTTTGTTCGTATCCACGCACGAAGACGGAAGTTTCCCGGGGACGGGGAAGATATCCGATATCGGGCAAGACGAAGGCGAAGGGACGAATATAAACGTACCGCTTCCTACTGGGGCGGGCGAGAAATCCGTTTTGGAGGCGTTCGATCTCGTCGTCGAACCGGCGGCGAGAAGGTTTCAGCCGGATTTCATCGTCGTGTCGGCGGGATACGACGCGCACTGGAGAGATCCTCTCGCAAACTTAAACTTCCGTTCGCGAACGTACCATTATTTAAGTTCGAGGTTGAAGAAGCTCAGTGAAGATTTGTGCGACGGGAAGATTGTGTTTTTATTAGAAGGCGGGTACGATTTAACCGGTTTGCCGGAAGGCGTGGCGGAGTCGTTCGCCGCGTTAGTCGGAGAAAAAAGTTTAGAGCAAAAAGACCCGGGCTTGTACGAAGAACCGTTCGAGAAGGCGAAGAAAGTCATCCAAGAGGTCAAAAGTGTGCATCAGCTGTTGTAATAATAGTAATAGTAATATTAATAATAGTACTCAAGCGTTTAAAGTCTTCTTCGATTTCTTAAGGAACCCTAAACCTAAAAGATTTAGTTTTCCCTCCAAACCCTAGCGGTGGTAAAAGCGCTGCAAAAATCTAAAATCTGGGCTCTTCAAATGAAGAGATCAAGGAAACGCGGTTCTCATCAAACCCGAACAATCCTGGGCTCAAACCCCAGTCAGGTCATCTTGATCATCAACGACTTGATAGTGAAGTGGTATCACGGTTCGTTGTGGCACATCTTTTTTTTGCATGCACGCGATGGATTGATTGATTTGCGTCGTCTCGTGAGATTTTGGAGTAAAATTCCCAATTTCTGAAATCGCATTCGAGAAAACGGTTTCTCTTGTCAGCTTTTTCCGCGATAAAAAATTCTCGTATTATTTGTTGAGAGAAAGAGAGAGCTCATCTCTCATTTTGATGTTGGCGGCGACGCATAGAAGAGTAATATAACAACAG
>Ga0209091_10003175_pt1 | contig 13306 bp, 14 predicted proteins | sample ArcticOcean_MG_C_6_FD_187438 | JGI IMG/M metagenome (GOLD analysis project Ga0209091, IMG submission 187438) | Marine microbial communities from western Arctic Ocean - ArcticOcean_MG_CB8_128 (SPAdes) (version 2) | ecosystem: Environmental > Aquatic > Marine > Oceanic | place: Arctic Ocean...
AGCGGAGGGTCACAGGTTCGACTCCTGTTCAGGGCACCATATTACCAATGACTTAGGCTCAACGCACAGGTTACAGCGGCCCCGGGCGCACAAGGTACACTTTTGGTATCACCTACACCCGACATGACAGTAGGACGGTCTTCCATCTTAAGGTACCCCGTAAAGTTAACTTCATGCATCCTTGTACTACTTGCTAGGCTATCTACCTGTGCTCACAACGGCAAGCCGACCCGTGTCACTTTAAGGGTAAGGATTCTTCTCGGATGAAAGACATTCATCTTTCGATATCGATTGTCATCTACGACCTGGATGAAACCATGCTTCGCCAGTGTCTGAATGCCTTGGAAGCTGCGCTTATTCCCTGCCTGCTGACAAAATGCCTATCAAACTGGTCACTGACAATCATCGATAACGGAAACAACGGCGAGCTACTGCTTCCGTTTCATTCAGACAACACTGATGTTATCGAAAACGCTGAAAATGTCGGCTATGGCGCCGCCCATAATCAGTCCATCATGTCTGAGACATCTGATTTTCATTTGATTCTGAATCCGGATGTCATCCTGGATCCCGAGTATTTTTCCCAGACCCTCGGGTTTATGAGCAGTCAGTCCGATGTAGTCCTCGCGGGGCCCAAAGGTATGACCGAGAACGGCAGCAATGCATACCTGTGTAAACGCTACCCCAGCTTGGCGGTGTTTTTGGCTCGCGGGCTAAACCGGGGACGAGTTTCCACCCTATTTAGCCAGCATCTCGCACGGTACGAATATCATGACCTACCAGAGTTATCGTTTTCTGACGTAGAACTACTGAGCGGTTGCTGCATGTTCGCTAGCACCAATGCGCTCCAACGCGCAGGCGGGTTCGATGACCACTTCTTCTTGTACTTCGAAGACTTTGATTTGAGCCTGAGGATGAAAGCGGAGGGAAGAGTTGTCTTTCTTCCCGCATCAAGCATTGTTCATTTAGGGGGCAATAGCGCCACAAAAGGCTTACATCACATTAGATTATTCGTTCAATCCGGGCTAAGGTTTTTTCGGAAACATGGCTGGAAAATTATTTAGGCAAACGCGCGCCAGTCAAGCGGCTCTTTTTAGGGATCTTTTGTAACTATGCTTCATTCACCGATATCCAACGCACATACCTAAACGACAAACCAACCGCCAGAGCAACGCAGACGCCTGACAGCTAAGGTCTGCATTCAAGTCTATGAGATGCAAAGCGGTCTCTGACAATATCGCGCCACTAGGGCATTACGCACTCAACACAACGCCATAGCGAAGTGCCGATAATTTCCAACGATGTGAATACTGGAAGCGCAGTTTCAAATCGCCATGCCTTTAGCAACGGGTTACTTTGTCCTGCATCGTTTTGAGTGCCAAAAGAAATTCATGGCTCATTGCGTTCAGGAACATGGTGACGCGGCATCGGACTTGAAAAACAGTGAATAGTTAGCGTTCGCCCTGATGGTCATCTCGCTAACAAATATTTTTTGACTTAACTTGACACGCTACGGAACATTACAGCGTAATGATTGTCTCACTGACACGAACATTTTTGATTTAGAAAGGAGTGATTTTGAACCCTAGAATTATCTTGGTCTGGTTTTTAACAATGCTCTTCGCCTACGAATGCTCAGCCGAACCCAACATCGAAGTGATTGACGCATACAACCTCTTAATGGGAGGAAGCAGATTCGTACCCTTTGAGCAAATGGGGCCTTCACAAAGGCAACAGTACGCATTGTCAGACCAATGTACAGTGGTCAGCGGACCCACGCCTAGGTTCGGTTTCTTCGGTGTATCTGTGGAGAAAGTAACGTCTTCTATAGACCTACACAAAGTCGACTGGTCAACCGTTCGCTACAATAACCTTCCCATCAAAGAGGATAGTATCGAAGTTATCGCTGAGTGTCTGGGATCCTGCAAATCCTTTGAGGACACGGATGGCAAAAATTGGACTACCAAGCTTATCGCCGCCGGCAAACAAAACAGCAAGGAAGGGTCGGGAGAGGTCATGGAAAAGCTATTTGACGAAGGTCGTTTTTACTCAGTTTTGATCAGCAAACAGGCTGTTTTAGAGGACGCGATTACACTGCTTTCTAACGCATGTCCACTCAACACGGCACACTAGTTGTCATTAAGATGTAGCGCGGAGAGCGTAATTATCGCCACGCATCTGTAGAAAAATCAACATACTTTTGCAGACGGCGAATTTCTCTGCGATATGCAAGCCTCAGCAGAAAACGACAAACAGATACCTCCCGTACATCCGTGTTCAGCGTGAAGACAAGTCGTCCGGGGATTACTTCGCGCGGCACATTTAGAAAATCAAAAATTTTATCAAGCGTCGCATCTTGTCCCTCCCTTAACGCTTCATTACTAATAACGTGCACTTGGTCTCGAGAAAACACTTTGTATATCGCCTCTAGTTGATGGCTGTAATAACCCCTATTTCTGTAACTCCACAAACGGTGTGCTGAGTTTTCGCCTCTAGGCTTGGAATCCTTTTTGAGCCTCAACCATTCCAGGGCCAACGCTATCCAAAAGGGCCGATGCTCGTTACCTCTTTCGCGCTCCATACAATAATGTGAATAGGCACGCTCTACAGGGTTTCTCAGCACAATAATGAGTTTTATTTTTGGGTTGTAATTGTGCAGTTGCCGCGCGATATCCGTAAAGTACATGTAGATCGGTGTAGCTTCGCCCAAGATCACGTTATTGTGTTGCCCGCCAGAGAAAGCCGATGCATAACAGGCGTTAATGTTCTCCACCGAGAGTGCCTTTTCCTCTACATCAAACGCATGCACTTCTTTGGGCTCAGACATCCTGATCCCTGGGTGCTCACCCAAAAACCCAGAGAGTGCCGTGGTGCCACTTTTTTGAGCACCCACCACCATAAAGTCCAACGCTCTCATGGTTTCAATCGCTGATATTCCGCCTCGATTTCGTCAGTTGTATAGTAAGGCTCAACCATGCCTGGCGTAGAAAGTAATATATTACGAAGCGTCCGTAATGTTTCCACTGAAGTTCGCCCTATCTGTGTTTGGGGGCTCAGGGGCAGAGGGCCCTTCACCGACGAATTAGCGATCACATTTAGACACGTGCCACTCGAAGCGATTACATCTTCGTATCGTATAATCTTCGAGGTCGCTAACAACCTGTCGTATCGCTTAAAGAACCAATCGATTAGCTTGATCTGTCGTTTTAAAACACTACCTTCTTGGTTTAGCGATGCGCTAAAGGCTGGATCAAAACGCTCGCCCATAGGGACGCGCCCTCGATTCACGGGAAGGTCAACGGTTTGCCATGAAATTAGCAGGTCCAATGGGTTCCTTATCACCGCATAGACATCGAAGACTTTGACAAGGTCTTCTAGTAGCGCCGTAAACAAGGCGTTATGTTTGACCACCAGCGTGAACTGGCTGGTTAAAGGTTCTTCAATTTTAACACTGCCTAGCGTCACTTTTTCTTGCCTGAGCGCAATCGTATCAGCGTTAACTGGGTTGGTTGGCAATTCGCCGCCTAGTTGTTTGGTGGTGATTGTACCTACCGAGAGGATCTCCGAACGAGCATCGGTGCAGAATTTTGTTATGTTCTGAATCGCTTGCACCCTATCGCTGTCCAAGGTCGCAGGGTTGATAGGTTCGTGCAAGGCGACAGTGTTAGTAAAACGGTTAAGTAGATGGCAACACAAGGTAGTGCCAGACCGGGGTACACCTGTGAGCAAAACAGAGGTCATATGATCACAGTCGTTGCTTGGTTTGGCCGCTGGAACTCGCGTGAATACGCAGTCAACAAGATGTTTTGCTGCAGATAGTAGTACTTGCTATCTGACATGGCTTTTCCTACAGGCAAAAAAAAGAAGGGCCGAAGCCCTTCTTTTCTTATTACTATGACGCGTACTTTACAGAAGAACTACTGTATCTGTAGAGCCGTCCGACAGGTTAACCTGGTTAGTAGCGACGCTTAAGTTAGCAGTAGGCGCAACAATAACTATTGTAGCGGCTGTTCTGGTCAATCCAGTCATCGTCACAATGTCAGAGACTTTGATCGATGAAGTAGTTCCAGCTGCTACGGTACCAGTCGCAGCAGTACCTGCTGTTGCTGTCGCCGTTGCTTCCGATGTGAACGTTACTGAATACGTTGCATCACTTGTACCCCTGTTAACAATGACCAGACGCTGATTGTAGTCTGCAAACGTTGTCAGGTAAGGAAGTTGAACAGTCGTACCGTTGTGCAAAATGCTACCAAAACTAGAAGCTATTGCGGCCTGAGCATTTGCCCGAGCAGCAACTGCGGTAAGGACCATGCTTGCCGTGTAAGGACCGGCTACAGGAATCGTTTCCTTTCCAGTTGCTGTCATGCAAAGACTACCTCCAATCGCAGCACCTAGCCCAGTAAAGTTGCTGGAAGGCGAAGTTGCAGCGGTCAACCCAGCGTTAAGGTTGCCGGACGCTACTTTAAAAGTTGTCGTTGCGGTGGTGCAATTATCCGCAGAAACCGACCAAGTACCGAAGCTGAAGTCACCCGTAATCGTGGTAAGAGACGTTGTAGCCCCGATCGTTACAGCATCTGCGACAAGGAAGGCCGCTCCATCAAGCGCGTCTACGGCGCCAGTTGGCGAAACCGTTGCTGCGGTAGATGGATCAACCGTCAAATTACCGAGGTCCGCTGTTACATCTGTGCCAAAGGCGTTAAACGCTGTGAACAACACTTGCACTTCGGCGGTTTCGTTGGCCGGCGCAGCGGTAACTCTAACACCCGTAGCACCAACAAGAACCGTACCTGCCTTCGACGTAATCGAATTAGTTTGGTTTGTTGCGTCGCTTAGCTTCTCGTAAGTGGCGACAGTAACGCCCAACGCGCTAGAGCCGTCCCAACCGAGGTTGGTTACATCGAGCTTCAACGAATCAGTCTGGGCAAAATTTGTCCCAGCGACAGTGTGGCTGAAGACCACGCTGCTAGCGCCATCTTGGCCGCCCTGCGCGATTGCGTCCATGCCTGCTGATACGACAGTGGCCATTGAAGCTGTTAAAGCACCATCCCATGCGCCACCAGTAATGTCATAGCGGATCCATAGCTGATCACCAATCGCGAAGCCAACACCGATCGTCCCACTGATATCCATGTTGTTACCACTGTTTACAACACGGTAGTACTTCTTGCCGAGATTCGCGCCAGAACCTGCCGTAAAGGCTGTAGTGAGTAATGAGTCAGTCGCAATCACCGCGGTGCCTTTCGTTGCTGCGGTAAGGCCGTCGAGATTTACCGCCATTGCAGTACTAGCCCCCAACGCAGAAACCAGCCCCATAGGAATTAAGAGTTTTTTAAGCATTCTAGTACTCCAATATTTATGTCTAGAAAAATTTTTAGTTTGCCATAAGTGAGTAATCTCACTTATGCGTTTCTTGCCAGCGGCCTAGCCGTCCATCTGGGTCAGGGTTCAACCAAGCAATGCGGCTATCATAAGGCCTCATATAGCGGTTGTAAACCCCTAATAACCTACTGTTTTTGGCCGTTAGCGAAGATAAGGTTACCGCGTTAACTCAAGTGATTCCAATGCTCTGTCACTTATTTTCATCGCTTCGTCTGGATTCTCGATGATATAAGGAATCACCATCATAATCAGTTCAGTCTTATCAGTGACCTTCGCGTCCTTTCGGAATAGCCGCCCAATGCCGGGTAGCCGACCCAAGCCTTTCACACCATTTTTAGAGGTTGACGAGGTTTCTGAAATCAGCCCACCCAATAGCACTGAACCACCATCCCTTAGAGTTACCGTGGTTTCCAGCTTACGATTGAATATTGTAGGGGAATTAATACTGCTCGTTGACGTTTGCTGGGCTTCACTCAGTTCCTGCGATATCCGGATGTCAACATATCCAGAGGAATGGACAACCGGCTCAATCTGCAATAAAACGCCTGTATTCCTGTATGTCACGGTTTGTATGACTGGGCTTCCTGGGACATCAGTGGATTGCGAGGTGCTGGTTACCACGGGAATTTCATTACCCACGTCGATCGACGCCTGCTGCCCACTCTTGACCATTAGCCTGGGCCTAGATTTAATATTCGCCCGGTCGCTCTTATAAAAGGCATTGATCACAGCTCTGGTTTCGCCTGCCCTGTTGAGCGTCGCCGTCATGCCACTACCGCCTAGCCCAATACCGCCCATGGTAGAAAACGTCACGTCGCCGGATCGCGCCAAAAATTCAAGGCCTAGTTCATCCTGATCATTAAGCGTTACCTCGGCCAAAATCACTTCTACCAACACACTTGGCGTGGGTTGATCCATCTCTTTTATGGAAGGAAGCAACTCAATCCAATCTTGGCCGCTACCTTTAAATATAATCGCATTCCGGTTCACATCGGCTATAAACCTTGTTCCGGGCCCACGCACCGCTTCTTGATCATCAAGACCGCCCTCCGAATCAATTGCTTCAAGTTCAACCAGGAGGTCAACTAAATACTCGGCGTCTGTGTTTCGGGCTTGATAGATAAAAAGGCCGCTTTCTATTGACGTCGTCGATTTTTGATCCAACAGTTTCACCCAATCAACCACGTGATCCAGAACTTCCTGAGCCGAAGCAATGACAACGAGCCTATTCGCACTTACAAGTGGCAATAGAAGGACTCCGCCTCCAGGCGGACGCATGCTGGCATCGTATCCTTCAGACCTCAGGATCTCCATAAGATCCTTCGCGATCAATTCACTGTCGCCATAAGCTGGTTCGACAATTGAGGAAAACTTGCCTCTCATGGCAGGTTGATCGAGTAATTCCACGATACTGAGTGCTTCCTCAATAATATCCGGCTTGCCCTGAAGTAATAGCGCGTTCGATTGAGGGACGGTTGATATTTGCAACTCCTGACCCCGCATAGCGTTACCTAACCAGCCTGACAGGGCATTACTGCTGACGACATCGATTTGAACCCACAGGAACAAGGGACGATGGCTGGCAGGCACTTCCGGCAATGCTTGACCGGTCACCACAAGGGGCGTTCCGCTGGCCGTTGCATTATCACTCATCGAAAAGGAATATAAGCTCGATTGAATTGTCATGGTGACACCATAGCTGGCTAGCGTCTCCAGCCCCACGGCAAGCAACTCGGCCGCGCTGACTTCATTCACCAGCCTCAGGCTCACCAAGTCACTCAGCGCCTGCACTTCCGGCTCAATCGCAAACGAAAGCCCAAGCTGGTCGCCAAACACCTCGTTAATGAACGTGCTCACTGCCATGTTGTTGTAACTGCCTTTGAACTGAGCATCGGGCAACGGTTGATTGGTTTGCAACCCGGAAAAATCCGCTACGCCTGGCTTATAACTTGACAAAGGACCGACATTGACCGTCGTTGATTCAAACGATGACCCAGCCACGTCATAAAGCGGGTCTACAACCGCTTGTTTCGGCTCACGGAGGCTCGAAAACTCAAAGTCACTGCGCTCCTCTTGGGTGACACAGGCTGACACTATCAACGGTACAATTAAGAAAGACCAACGTTTTACCAAGCGCCAACCGAGCTTAGTTACCAGGGAAAAGTTCAAGTGCTTGCTCCAGACCGTTAAACGTAGCGATAATTTTTCCATTCCCGATTTCCTGTATTGTCCAATTCGGGTTGATCATGTCGCCCTCTGCTAACCGCAACACTTGACCCTCCGGGGCTTTAGACTGCAGAACTGAATACTTTGCGTCTGAATTAATGACGGCAATCAACCGAAACAATGCGCTCAAATCATCCACCTGCGCCTTGCTGGATTGAATTGTTTCCAGTTCAACCTCCCAACGATCATTCTTGGCTAGCCGCTCAAGAGCTCCTCTCTGCCATTCACTGCCGGGGACTTCGGTCGCGCCCCAAGGGTCCGCTTGGGCCAAAGTGGAGGAGTCTCTCGCATTCACACTAAAAACACCAAGGAAAAACGCCAGTAACAATATTAAAACGATAGGCACAAACGGTTTCATTGAGAATCCTCAACGAAGCATGCATACAACATTAGGTTAAGGAGCCCATTTCTGTTCTCAGAAAAAAGGAGCCGCTCGACCGCGAAATAAGAGGAGGGCTTATCGAGCGCATCAACAAAACTGAGCAAATTAGACGACGTTGCCTTACCGACAATTTGAGCGCGTATCTCCCAGGCTTCTCGGCGTCCTATTTTATGAGCGAGGGGTGGTGACAAAGTTAATCTGACGTTATCTATCGAGTAAGTGCCGGTTAGCTGTTGTAGCAATGTTTGCATATCTGCACTGGCCAGTCGCGCGGAAGGTGCTGTCCAACAATCTTTCAGCAACAATGATTGCGCTTCTTCTTCCGTCGCCAACCTTTCTGCCCATCGCTGAAGGTCGTCAACGCCAACTAATCTGGATGCCTGGCTTTGCATTTGGGCTAATGATATCGCGAGATTTTCATTTTTATCGTTCAAGCCGGCGACGATGTAAATTGCGAGAATATAAAAGATAGCCCAGAGCAATCTAACAAGCCTTCGATTTGACTCCAGCTCGGCCATCAACGCATCCCGCGTCACAGATGCCTTGTCAACGAGGGACTTCACCGAACAACCTTCAGTCGAATGACTGCCGTGTTTTTAGCGATACCAGGTTCGACCCCGACTTCCGAGAATCGAACCCCTTCGCTCAGACTCTCCACATAAGCCCTGTTGTCCAGATTTTCATCTTCAACCGTCACTTTTAAATCGCCGTTTTGGTAGTCCCAGTTAACAATACCGACTGTTGAAGGCGTCAGTAGCTCATCAAAATCCGCCAAAATGGCGATCTGACTCGGTGTCGAAAACCAGGAAACCAGTAGCCCGTTTTCTTTCTTCATTACCCGCACTTTTTCTCGAAGAGCCAGCACTTCAGACACTTCTTTACCGCTGGATGATAAGTCCTGCTCAAGCTCATTCGACGCCCAGAGCAACCTTGACATTGTGCCCAACTGAAAAAGGATAATCGCCGCGAAAACCAACACGCCACCGCGGGCCAGCAGCCGCTCATCAAAAAAACCTACAGACTTTCTCTCTCCCCATGGTTCCGCTAACAACTGCATATTTCCTGCGGCAACAGACGACGGCATCCATTGCGAGCTGACCAACTTATTTTGATGCCATTTCTGCCGATCACTGCCACTGAAACAAGTTTGGGTAACCTCTCCGTGTTCCAAACACGGATGCAACAACGCTTCAGGTAGGGGGCGCAACTTTTGGACGTGACCTGCAAGGTTGCTTTGACGTTCAACCAGAGCATTAAGCGCAATCTGCCTTGCGGATTCATCCCACATCCAGACCATGGCTGCGTCGTCGCGATGAATAGCGCAGTGGCCAGGCTGCTCAAACGGGGAGAACTGCCTCACTTTTTGGCCCAGTACTTTTAACCGGAGGTTCCCGGGAACACCAGACAGATCGATAAGTTGATACAACAGCAACTCTCTTCCGATGATCCAATAGTCTTCTTCCGGCCATATAACATCTGCAGAGACGCTTTCTTCCAGCTGAAAGCTAGCGCCCGTCCTCAGATGAAGACAGCTCCCGAGAGAAGTACTCTGCTGCGACAACCCGAGCAGGTTCTGCAATGTCGAAGTCACGCTCATTTTGATATCGATGATCTATTTCCCAGGGTGAGCTGGTGCTCAGTGGCTTGAAAAGGACGCTTATTGTACTCATTTTATGATTTTTGGCTGAGAAAATTCTAATCCTGAAGTGGTCCGAGGGTATAAAACCATAATAATTATCCGCCAACGACACGCGGTTGTTAAGGAACAGGCTAAAGTCAGAATACCCCCGGAATGGTTTTACACGACGTTGCCCTGCGATCGCCTTTGCCTCGACCGAGGTTACAGGGAGAACTAGCGGAATGAGGTCTTCGGGCATTGTGTTGACATTGAGTCGCGAGCCCCAACCTGCGCCCAACCAATCGCTGGCCTTAAAATCCGGATGCTCTCGAAGCCAGTCACTCCAGCCATAAACCCGGTGCAGTTCGGCCGGTGACTTTAGATGATCATTCGTTGGCAAAGGAAGGCCCGCAACCCGATAGGCCGGCGCTTCTCTCCCATTGAGATGGGCTCGATCATTGATATCGATATAGTCATACAAGGCATGCAGCAACGCTTCACGCCGAAGTCCATCACTCTCAAAGGCATTGATCAACCTTCCTAGGTGGTAGTTCGGGTTCGTGTTCAACCCAATAAGCCCCTGTTTATCGCCGATAGCAAAATAAACCGAACCAAAACTTTGATAATGGGTGCCGTCAAGTTTTACTTCCGAACCATCCCTACCATTAACCTTAAGACCAGCACGATTGCTTGCAGACGTTGCGAGCACATAGAGCAGCGTCTGCTCCGTTGCCAAACGATTAATCTGATCATCAATACGTAATTTCGAGCGCTTGGCCTTGGACATCTGTTCAGAGGCATAGAAACCGAAGAGACCCGATAAGACGAGCATAACCAGAACAAACCAGATGCTGCTTACCAATACAAAGCCCGCTTGCGACGTCCTATTCGCGACCACGTCGCATCTCCTCCAGCACCAGGTCTGGCTCTAAACGTACTTTGACCGCTGCAAAAAATATCGAATGGTCTACTCCTGACACCTTAATAGCGCCTGGTAGTCCATAACTGTTGGGATCCTCAGGCCAGGATTCTAACCATTGGCCGTTTCGGTTCAGATAGCGCAATTCAGCACTTCTTGACAACCGCCCAGCAGAGAATGCCTGACCGCCTTCTTCATAGATCAGTGCACCACTTAGTATCGACCACTTAATCCTCGTTGGTATACCCGGGGCGGCCAACAGCGGGTTTATCGTCGTGGCAAAAAAAACCTCCCGGTCACCTAAAAGGGACTGTCCTGGCTCGGATAAAGCCATCAGACTACCGTTGACCTGTCTGAACCAATGTGACGAAAGGACATCACGCTCTATTTGCCTTCCCCGGTTTTCGACCCGGTCATACAACGCGAGGCCAAAACCAAGCCCCTGGGCAAGCACACTCGCAATCATTGAGATAATGACGAATACCACCAGCAGTTCAAGCAGGGACAACCCATACTGCCTACATTGAATACTCAACCTTCACGCCTAGGGTCACGTACCCGACGCGAGGTAACCCTGCGAACAACATAGGCTGACACCGGCATCGCTGACCGAAACACGTTAATCTCTACGTCATAAAGGGTGTGGTCGTAGTATCCGATCATCCCCCGATTGTTCACGCCGCTTTTGCTCTCAAGCGGAATAGCCTCCCATTCCAACCGCAAGTCTTCTAACGACATCGCTCCGCGGTTGACCTGATCCAAGTTAATCAGTTCCAACTCTTCAGTCAAATTGCCAATCAGCAATTCCTGAGTCATCACTTCATCAGACCGAAGCAACATTTGGATGCTGACATTGACCCAACTGTAAGTGGCCACGAGCGACATCGTGAGAATAACGATCGACACCATGGCCTCGACGAGCGTAAACCCTGACTGACTATTCCTCATAACTGTTCTCTGCAGCAGCCTGACAATACGGAGGGACCAATCGAACTTGCCGGGAAAAATCTTCCCGGGCAAACAAGAACTCACCCCCAAGACACACCCCGTTCGCAGTGACACTTAACGGTACAACTACTTCGATTCGCCATTCGCCGCCCGGCTGCAAAAGCCCAATGGCATCTGATGCTGACGCAATATGGATACGCTTTCCTGCCGAAAAGGCTTTGTAGCTCAGAGACGTTGCTCGCAAAATCATTTCATCCATCTGACTGCGGTTCTGGAAGCTCTGGTATGCACTTGACAGATTAGGGACCACTATAGCCGTGGCAAGCGAGATCATGACTAACACAACGGAAAGTTCAATCAGCGAATAACCCTGCGCTTTTATCGGCATCCTAGCTGTCGGGTAGATAACCGACATCAGCGTTCAGATCCTCGCCCCCAACAGCACCGTCTGCCCCATAGGCATAAAGAGAAAAATCAGAGATGCCGGATCGAGTTGACTCATAACGATAAGGGTTCTGCCAGGGATCCATGGGTACTTCGTTATCCAGATAGGGGCCTCGCCAAAAATCGACGTCTGATGGTTCACGCACCAGCGCTTCCAGGCCTTCTAAAGTAGTCGGCAGTCGACCTACGTCAAGGTAGAAAAGGTTGACCGCACTCTTCATCATCTCGATTTGCGTTTCTGCGGTCTGCACTTTGGCTATCTCTGCCCGCCCAAACAATCGCGGCCCCACCAGACCCGCAATCAAACCCATAATCACCATGACTACCATCAGCTCAATCATGCTAAAGCCAGAATGTTGTTTATAACGCATTTTAAATAGACACCGTATTAATACTTGTGATCGCCAGGATAATTCCCAACACCAGAACGCCGATGATGACGCCTATAACAAGGATGGCCAAGGGTTCGATCAAGGCAATGACTGTTGTCATTCGATTCTTACACTTGACATCATAAAGCTTGGCGACTGATTCCAGCATCGGCGCCAGCGCGCCCGTTTTTTCGCCAACACGGATCAAGTTATTAGCGGTCGCAGTCAGCACTCGATGATCTGCCAGCGATTTAGACAGTGATTCACCATTACGGACATTGTCAACGATCCGCAACAAACTCTTGCGCTTTACGTCGATCCCCATACCCATGGCTGCCATGTCCAATGCAGTAAGAAGCTCTACCCGGCTAGCTGTCATTGCTGCCATCATCGCTGCCCAACGCGCGATTTCCGTTTCAAGCAACCAAGGCCCGAGAACTGGCAGGACCGCAAGACGATTATAACAATAAGCCCTCACCTTCGGCTGCCTAAGATACCATGCCGTCGCCGCCACCAAGGCCAAAGCCCCAACCAACAAAAATGGGTAATAGTCATTAAAAAAAAGACCGCTGGTTAACACCGCAGTTGCCAGCCAAGGTAAATCAGCATCACGTTCAAGGATATGAGCGAACCGCGGCACCACCAGGACGAAAATCAAACCGACCGCCACCACACCGGTTAATAACAGTACTGCTGGATATATCAGCGCAGAACGAAACTGGGACGTGATATCTAACTCGTACTCCATCTGCTGCACGCCTCTTCGAAGACACTCGGGCAGACTGCCGCTGAGCTCCCCACTTTGCATCAGCTGAATCAGGTAATCTGGCAAATCAAGATCCGATTTTTGCACAGACTGAGCAAGAGACTCACCACTACGAAGTCGTTGGCTAACCGCATTAAAAAAAAGGTTCAATCTAGGGTGATACTGCGATTGCGATTGCGAATCGATCGCCTCGGCTATCGACACACCGGATTCAAGCAACGTTGACAGCTCAAACAGCGCAAGGACGATTTCC
>Ga0209091_10003179_pt1 | contig 13303 bp, 10 predicted proteins | sample ArcticOcean_MG_C_6_FD_187438 | JGI IMG/M metagenome (GOLD analysis project Ga0209091, IMG submission 187438) | Marine microbial communities from western Arctic Ocean - ArcticOcean_MG_CB8_128 (SPAdes) (version 2) | ecosystem: Environmental > Aquatic > Marine > Oceanic | place: Arctic Ocean...
CTAACGGAACCATGATGTAAGACATCAATGAATCATTTCGAGCTTGCACTTGACCAGCAATAGCTATTCTTTGAGATTGTTGCATTTCCAATCCAACAAACACCAGACCGCCCAATAATGCGATCATTCCAAATAATTGAACCCACGTATCAAAGCTGACTGTAACTCTTTGCATCAGTTAATTACCTCTTTTTGTAGTGAAGATAATAAATCTCTACCAATCCTAAAAGAAAGCTGAAGCACAACATGAATACGAACCAATTAAAGTCGTCAATCTTAAATCTCAGTTACTGGATTCCTTTTGCATCCATCTCTTGTCGTCTTTCTCCGCGAAGCAAATTAGTCATTCCATAATTTCCTTCATGACAGGCATATTCATATAGCAGACCATCAACTTTAGTCATTGGCACCATGGCGGTAATTTTGTCGGTGAACGTACCAGGATCATCCACCGTAAATTCATACTCAACGGTCGCATCGTTGACTCGAGTAAATTTTTCGGTGAGAAATTTATCGAAAGAATCTCCATTGGGTGAGCCGATAAGGCTTTGTGTCATGCCAGTAAAATTTTGGGACTCAACTACTAAAGTATCTCCATCCCAATAACCTCGGGAATCACCGGACCAGAGCCGGATATCATCATCGAGCCCAGGACCCTCACTCAATGGGATGATGCGCGCGTCGTGTATCATTTCTGTAATTATGACCACGTGATCACGATGCTGTACTAATTGGACATTATTATTGTAGCTGCTGGGCATAAAAGGTGGTCCCGCATTAAAGCCAACAATGCAGCGCTCAGATAGACCGCGATCTTCGGGGCCATCTTTTGAGATTCCACCAACAGCATATCGTACCGGACGCTCACCGGGAATATCATTGCCCACGCCACCTCCTTGCATGATAACGCCTTCTACCAATTCTGGAATGCGCCCGTTTGAAGGGTAGGTGATTAGTGACGTGCGAAGATCATAGCCAATAGCCGCTCGCTCATACCAAAAAGAATTGTAGCCGCCAACACCGTCAAAATGAGATTCGGCTCTAGCCTCGAAAGAGCCAATTGATTGCTTTCTGTTTTCCTCATTTTCTTCTGGGGTTACGTACTCTCGGTCCCCATATTTTTCTGCGCGCTGTAGGGGCGTATGGGAAGCAAAATTCCAAACACCTTGTAAGTCTGGCTGGCCATATTCAGTTTTTGAGGGCACATAGTCCCCTTGTGAAAAGGCTGTTACAGAAAAGGAAAAAGCCGCACAGGCGGCAGTGCTGATTAAGATGCCTTTTAATTTCAATTGTAATTTTGTTTTCCCTTTTATTATGGACGTATGATCGATAATCACAATAATGCTCCTAATTTTTCTCTAGTTTGAAGACCGCAATTTTAGAATTATCTTCCTCAGAAAGTGCGTGCCAACCGATACATTTTCCCGCTGGACTTCTAGCACAATCACATTCCATAATTAACTCCTCAACATTGCCTTGTTCTCAGGAATACCTAACCGTTCGTCCACAATAGTATGTATAAGGGTGCAATGGAACCATCCTTGTGCAAGGGTGTGTACCCCTAGGGCGGGGTGCTAGCTGGGCGGTTACTAGGATATAGGGGGTGGGGGTTAATATCTTATAAGAGGATGAGGTGACAAAGCTAATTGGGGTGCTTTTATCGTGACTAATATAAATTCTATATATAACAATGTCTTATTGTAACTATTCAGTAGTACCCATTGCTATCAAACACTGCTCCAGCAAGCTCTGGGGAACTTCAAGGAAGTCCTCATAGTCCTGTATTTTAGGGCTTTTATGCTGTTTTGAGGTTAACTCTATAAAATATTTCTCTAGGAGCTAAACTGAAAAAGGTTAAAAGTTCTGCTTGTCTGCAAGTATCAAGCTTGGGGCTCCAGTATTAGGGTCTTCCTATTTAATATCCAGAACCCCATAGACTATTTTCGCAATTTGATGAGCAAGGTAAGGTGGCACAGCATTCCCGACCTGAACATATTGTTGAGTTCGAGTACCCTCAAACAGATAATTATCCGGAAACGTCTGCAGTCGAGCAGCCTCACGCACCGTCAAACTCCGACATTGAGATGGGTCCGGATGAATAAAATAATGGCCATCCTTTGATATATGACTGGTAATCGTACTGCACGGCTTATTAACCGACTGCACCTTAAACCGATCCACAAAATTACCGGATTTCCAGTTGGCATGTTTTGATGCCAACTTCCTAGGATCGCACTAGATTTTAACCTTGATGGCAGCTGCCACGGCGAGCGCCTTTTTCGTCGCCTCGGCTGTATTCTTAGCACGCGCAAGCGTGACACCCATGCGACGCTTGCCTTTTACTTCAGGCTTTCCGAACAGACGAACTGACGTGTCTTCGATCGCGGTTGCCGCCCTTAGGTTTCCGAACCTTACTTTTTTCGAATCACCTTCCACGAGCAGCACGGCCGATGCGGAAGCGCCATAGAAACGAATAGCCGGTATACTGAGACCCAAGATAGCGCGTGCGTGGAGCGCAAACTCGGACAGGTCTTGTGAGATAAGTGTCACCATTCCGGTATCATGAGGACGCGGCGAAACTTCGCTAAACAAAACCTCATCTCCCTTCACAAAAAGCTCGACACCAAACAGTCCCCAGCCGCCTAATGCTTCGGTAACATTAGTCGCTATCTCCTTTGCTGTGTTCAATGCGACAACAGACATCGCCTGGGGCTGCCAGGACTCGCGGTAGTCGCCATCTTCTTGCCTATGTCCTATTGGCTCACAGAAACTCACGCCATCAACGTGTTGTATTGTGAGCAAAGTAATCTCGTAGTCAAAATCAACGAAGCCTTCGACGATGACAGTACCAGCACCCGCGCGACCGCCCTCTTGAGCGTATTCCCATGCGACATCAATATCACTCTGTGATTTTATCGTGCTCTGGCCTTTGCCGGAGGAGCTCATTATCGGCTTTACAACACAAGGAATTCCAACCGCCGTTACGGCCGTTCTATACTCTTCGTGAGTCGCAGCGAAGCTGTATGCTGACGTGGTGATTCCTAGCTCTTCTGCAACCAACCGTCTTATGCCTTCACGGTTCATCGTGAGCTGTGCCGCTCGCGCGGTTGGGACAACGTGATAGCCCTCAGCCTCGAGCTCGACTAATGTTTGCGTCGCTATGGCCTCTATCTCGGGAACAATGAAATTTGGTCTTTCAAGCTCTATAACGCGCCTGAGCTCGTCTTCATCCAGCATGGAAAATTCGTAGCTGCGATCGGCAACCTGCATGGCGGGTGCATTCGCATAACGGTCGCAGGCAACCACTTCGACGCCTAACCTTTGAAGCTCTATGGCAACCTCTTTACCGAGTTCGCCTGAACCGAGTAAAAGTACCTTCGTCGCTGTGGCAGAGAAGGGAGTGCCAATCGTTGTCATAGTCTTGCTACCAAAATATATGTCACTATTTTGAAATCCTTTTTTTTACAATAATTTTCCCGATTTTGCCATTAGTGTGCGGGCGAGGCAACTTTACTATCAGCGCATAGAGCTGGCCCCCGAGGGTCAAATAATTGCTAAGATTGAAGAACTCTCTGCTGTTCTAAATAAGGCCCAATTAGTTGAATCCATACATCTATGCTAACTTTTTTCATTTCTGATTTCCCCATATTATATAACCTAACCGTTCGTCCACAATAGTATGTATAGGGGTAAGATGGAACCATTCTGACCTAGCGGGGTGTGCCTCTAGGATGGGGTGCTGGCTGGGCGGTTACGAGGAAACAGGGGCGAGCTATCTAGGGCAGAAGAGCAAGAGGGATGACCTTCCAGAATACTGAAAGTTTTTGGAGTGTCCTGATTTTATAGCTTCAATAAAGCCCGTTAGTTGGTCACTTATTTGATGAAAGGCTCCTCTTTTACTTACGTATTATTTTAAAGATTGGCAAAAGCCATAGATATCATTGATTGTGGACGAATAGATGTCAGGGAGTTCTTTTGGAAATAAGCAGTCCCCTGCGTGACAAGTACCCTGTACTGTTCGGCCACGCGCTTGCACACCTGAAGAAAGTAATTTACGAAAATAGTTTAACCCCTCGTCTCTTAGAGGATCTAACTCATTCACAGAAATTACATGTGGTGGTAGGCCGACCATATCTTCTTTTACAGCATGATAAGGCCAAGCTAGTGGGTTCATAGAATTCTCGCCAAGTGGGTCATAGGCTTTAGCTAGAGCTGCACTTGTTGCATTGCTAATAAAATAATCATCGTTTTCCTTTAAAGACGCTAAGCTTAAAGGCGGATCTGCATAAAGTCCGGAAATATAAGGGCATTGGGCATAGACCCCTGAAATTTCATTAATCCAGTTTTCTCTGCTCGCTTTAAGGGCTGTAGCTAAACAGAGATTGCCGCCGCCTGACTCTCCTGAAACTACGATGGATGATGCTCTTAGTTTATCTCTATTTTTAAAAGCCCAGCGGGTTGCAGACGCACAATCATTCAACCCAGCGGGAAATGGATGACAGCCAAGTGCCCCGCCTGCATTTCGGAATTCCACTCCAATAACTAATAGCTCTCTTGCTGCTAGCTCTTGGCGCCACCTTTCATAGTTAGGGTCCTTGGCCTTAAGTATTACCATGCCTCCTCCATGCATATGAACAAGGCAAGGAATTTTACCCTTTACATTGGTAGGCCTATGTATGTAGATTTTTATCTCATTACCATCCATTCCAATTATTATTTCTTCACTTGATTCAACGTTTGATATTGGAGTCAAGTCAGTAAATATAGTTTTAAAAACACTAGCGTAGTTGAGCTCCGCTTCCGAAGCCCAATTTATGCAATCTGTAGCACTAGAATTACCATCTACAGATGCTTTTTCTGGGTGGATATCAAGACCAAAGGGAGCTAAAGCATTTACTAATCGTGGGTCCGCTCGTTCATCCACGCGGAGGGAAGAATTAGGGTCACCAAGTCTCCCAGGAAGAGACGAATTGTTTTCTTTAGTAATCATTATTTATTCCTTGATATTTTTATAATATCGTTGGGATGAGTAGTTTCATAGCCTTATTCTCGAGGGAGTCCTAAACGTCAGTCCACAATAGTACGTATAGGGGTGAGATGGAACCACCCTCGTGCAGGGGGGACTGACTGGGCGGTGTGTGGGAGCGGTACAGTTCTTCTTGAAGACTAAAGCTCGTTGGACAGAGAGTAGCCATGCTGAGCTACCTAGGGCCGATGAGCCGGAATCTCAGGGTTTAGCTAATCTAACAGATATTTCTTTCAATCGAATTGCTTGTTGAATGAAAAGAGGGAAGCTGACAATACTGCCGACGTAATCGAAGACATACATTATGATCGAGAATATGAGACCGTAACTCAGTACCCCTGCACCAATTACAGTTATAGGCGTATAGATAAACACCGCAATAACTCCCACCCATATTACAAAGTAATTCATAGTCTCAAGGTCAGACAACTTTATATTCCATCTCATTAACTCCTGATAAAAACTCTTGATAGCAACGGAATCTCTTGCAGTTAAGACGTCTACTTGTTTTTCAAGTTGATTATTGTAGTTTGCATTGAGCTTATAGTTGAATTTTCCAGTTATTGTATAGATAAGAACAATGAGACCTAGCAGTGAAAGGCAAGCAAGAAAGACATTGATATTCAAAGTTGAGATGATGGCAAGAATGCCGACTATAGAAATAAGTGCAGTTATCATTTGAGGCATCGAATTTTCAAGGAATTCCACAAATTCAGTTAGAAGGCCCGTGCGAGCTGATATTCTGGAAACCGATGCGTCTTTGTTTGTTTCATTTTCAATCATCTCGGGAGTAATTTTACAGTAAATTCCAGAGTAGATTCGTGTGTCGTAGAATCGTCTTGCACTTCCTACTATTAGTGCTACCACTCCAGCGATAGACAGATAGAGTATTCCATCGATGCTGTCTTCCAAAAGACCGTCTATCGTAATTCCAATTAGAAGTGGGAAAAGAATTCCAGTCAGTGCTTCTAGCGTCACCAAAACGAATGTAAATAGTATTCGCCATCTAAATCTGAGGAGTAGGCTTTTTATTGAAATGCTTGTCATCGGGGGGATTTGCTCATTTTTAAGTAAGTTGTATTATATATTTGTTAATCCAAGTAACTGAGCAAGAGACATTAATGCCTAACTTTTTCATACCCAGAAGATACTCGGTTTAGTATCAAGAAACACCACGAAATGGCTGCTTTTCAGCGCTGGGATCGGCAATAGGAAGGTGGAGCGCAGATGGAATTTAGCCTAATGTAACACTGCATGCAAAACATGTTTAAATTTATTATATTTTAATTTTATTAATCAATGAATTAAGTGTAATATTCGACTCCTGCGTCTTCCTCCATATTTTAAATAAGGCTAACAAATTCAGTTAGTTATCTCTGATTTGCATCGACTGATAGTGCCAAAAATCTACTTTTTGCTACATTCGGTGATCCATTTTGAACACCTCTCCCTATCTAATTTGTGTGATGGCATATACTATTTCGAATAGGAAAAGCGTTTGCCTCACTAATTTTTCTGTTCTGATTTCTTATTAAGCTCTTTTGGTTTTTCTTTGGTTTGTACGCTACGATAATCTCGGTCCTAACATTAATTACAATAGAAACTTTCTATGCAAGGAGTATTATTATGATTTTAACAGATCTGATTGATCTTAAAGATGAAGCGTTTTCTCTAGAAGGAAAACTTACCTCTGTGACCCTTACTGACACGGGCGGCACTATAACTGCTAAGGGGGATGCAACTCTTTATGGAACCGTTCTTTTAACTTATAACCTAACCGCTAACCCAAAAGTTCCTGGGCAGGGAATAATGACGGGTATAGGGAACGGTATTGACGACGACGGGGAGCTTAACACTGGCGCTCTTAATGGTGTATGGAAGCGTAAAGGCCATGATATAAAGATATATTGCATGGATGATGTTTCAGACGGAAACCTAAATGCTGCTGTAGTCAGCTTAAACCTTAAAGATGATAGCTTTCGTGTAGATTGGTCACAAATAGCAGTTTAGCCCGCAGAAAATTCGCTCGAATGCTTTTGGGCTACCATACCGTGTCGAGTTGCTGGGGGTGCTGTCGGTCTGGGTCGCAGTAGCTCACTACCTAATCAAGTTCATTCTCACTGATAACTCGGCAATACTGCCACGTCAAAAGAAATACGTTTAGGCGTTACAAAAAAGGGATGTACGCTTCAGAGAATAAGAATTAAGTAATGAACAAACTACTAACAATAGTCACAATTTCTTTATCATAATTAACTAAATTTGAGGATAAAAGGCGCTGTGAAAAATATAATTGGAGTTGTCTCTGTTATTCATATTGTATTCGTCTTGTCTTTAGGGGTGCTGCTCCTAACTATCATTAGTATCCCTAGAATTATTCCAATAGAAGCTATTCGAAAAATTATTACCGCAACCTCTAATGAAGTAGGCAATGTATTGGTATGGTTCCTTAAAGCGACTCTAGGATTTGTTCATCGCACAAAATGGCAAATTGAGTACCCTGAAAGTATTTCAACTAAAAAGTGGTACCTAGGGATGAGTAATCATAGTTCTTGGGCTGATATATTTGTTCTACTTTTCATAAGTAATTATAAACTTCCTTTACTAAAATTTTTTATAAAGAAAGAATTGCGTTGGATTCCTGTAGTTTATTTGATCCACAAAACTATTGATATGCCGTTTTTGAACAGGCATGCTCCAGATGAAATCCGTAAAAACCCAGGTTTAAGGACGCGTGACTTTGAAAACACTAAGACCGCCGCTCAAAAATTCACAAGATATCCGACAACTGCTTTTAGCTTTGCTGAGGGAACAAGATTCACAGACGCAAAAAGAGCTTTGCAAGCATCTCCTTTCGAGAACCTTTTAAAGCCTAAAACTGGAGCTTTGGTGACTGCCTTGTCCGGAATGCCTATGGTGGACGAATTAATAGACTTTACAATTATCTATAAGACGTCAAAAAGATCTGCTTGGGATTTTGCGTGCGGGGAAATGAATGAGGCAAAAATTATAGTTAAATCTTACGAAATTCCTGCATCGATTCGAGGACTTGATAATAATTCAGCCGTATTTAGAAATGAATTTCGGATATTTATAGGCAGCATTTGGCGTAAAAAACAAACTCTTATTGAAGAAAAAAAGTACGAAATTAGCTGATTTAAAGTACAATTTCTCTTATTTATATAACTTATATTTAACGATAAAAGCAGAGTATCGTGATTTTTTTAATAACTTATTTGATCTATTAACCCATAATAAACAGCACACCCTTTTAGCTTTATTCCTATTAGATACCATCGCCTAAGGCGCTTACATTATGGCACCTAGCGTAGACGTTCTGTTCTGTAGAACTTGAAAAAACACCACGTTGAAAACGCGGTCATTAAGTGCCAAATAGCGTGAGGCTGAATCCATGAATCAGGCTGACAATAAGGCGTATCAGGATAACCTTGAAGCCAAATCAAAAATGCGGCTAGGTACGAAAACATACCCAGGAAAAACCAAGGTGTATAAGTCCTTTTTAAAACTGGACGACTCGTTGAGAAAAGGGCCGGAATCCAAAAGAGGATAATCCACCAGTACTCAGCAAGATCTGACAGTATGTCTTGCGGTGAAATACCAAAGACTGCAGCAACTAGAAAGCCGACAAATCCAGAAATCCAACGAAATTTTGGGGACCAATATTTAAAAAGCGCTTCGGAAATGATCCATAGACCTATCGACAGACCAAATAGATCAAGCCCGATACCTAACCTACCTCCGAAGAACCATCTGGCTAAAGAGTAAACAATGACTATTATAAAATAAGTCCAGAGAAAGCGGCTGACACTCCAACGGCCCATCTCTTTAAGATTATATAGCCAGGGGAAAATGATATACATGACCATACTTAAATTGTCCGCCCATCCCCCCCACTCCGTGTGTGTTCCATGCATTAGCCATGAGCCAGGCCCCAAATAGATGACCGCGACCGCATATAAGACGCTAATTTTATTGAGGCCAATGAACACATTACCCTTCTCAGTGCTCCATTCATTTTCAGCCGTCAACACCCTCAGCATAAAAAGGCCTGAGATCATGAATCCAATATTACTTAGAGTATTTGCTGGCTCTCGAAAGAGACCTCCACTGACTCTTTCGCACCAACCAGAAATTGCGCCTATGGCTTCACCTGATTCGTAAAAGAATATCTCGCCCGTAAGCGCGAACACGAGATAAAGAACTATGAATAGTGCGCTAGCTACAAGCGAGACGGAATAAATTCTTACCATAATTGAACTCGGCTTATTTAACATATTTAGACCATTCTCATTAAGTATCGGCTCTCTTTCTGCATCTGAGCGGCAAGGGCGATTCTCTGTGATCGCCTCATCTCTAAGCCTATGAAAATTAGAGAAAGTATGATGCAGAGCATTCCCAGCAATTGAGTCCAAACATCTAAGCTAGCCTTACTTTACTTTACTCTCATTCAACAAGACATAGTCTTCTTTAATAAATGACTAACTACACAACTCTCGATGGGTGAGTGATCTACATCCAGTGTAACGCAATATCGAAACTCAAGCGGCAACGCTGCGGTAATCCTCCTATCAAGCGTAAGACTAAATACAAATTTCACGGTGCCACAGTACAGCCGTCAGAACACCTGAAGGCAAAGCTAGGCAGATCGTAGCGAATACGACCCATGGTAGAAAGTCTCGTGCGAAGCGTGGTGCATGTAGTGCTAAGCTAGCAGTAGCTTCTTGTTCATAGGTGTCTCCGCATGCTGCTAGATATGGGTGGATAGCGCAAGCTGGTGCAAGCACACTTTCGGCAATCTATGATGCATGCCCCAAATGAATTGGATGCAAATGAGAATGTCATCTTTTTCTTAATGAGATTCCTTGCTATTGTTGCGACTTCGGTTTTTTCACACAGAAGGGTTTTAGTTTCATGGTAAATATACAATTCATCGAGCATGACGGTAACGAGCACTCTGTAGAGGTATCGACAGGGGGCTCAGTAATGCACGCAGCTATAACGAATGGCGTGCCTGGCATTGATGCAGACTGCGGCGGTTCATGCTCCTGTGCTACCTGTCATGTCTATGTTAATGCGGAGTGGCTAGAAAAGGTGGGCGAGCTTAGCCCCACTGAGGAAGCGATGCTCAGTCTGAGCACTGACCGCAAAGATAACTCTCGCCTGGCTTGTCAGATTCAGGTGACTGAGGGATTAGATGGCTTGGTTGTTACCACGCCTGAGTTTCAGTTCTAGGTTTTGAGCCTTCAGATAAAAGCTGAATCAGTAAAAAATTAAGATCCTGTGGGGGGATGGCAGTATGAGCGATATAGCGAGTGGCACAGAGTCTAAAAAAAGCAAGTGGAGTATGGTAGGAAAGGATCCCTATGCCATGCCAATTGAGAAGATCGATCTATCCCATCCTGGCATTTGGCGAGCGAATGAGTTTTTGCCTTTCATGGAACGCCTTCGCAGCGAAGAGCCAGTTCATTACTGTGCAGAATCTGCCGTTGGTCCTTACTGGTCGGTCATGAAGTACAAAGATATTATGGAGGTGGATACATCGCCGCATATTTATTCTTCCGAACCAACTATCGGTATCGTCGATAGCTTCGAAGAGTTTACGCTTCCCGCTTTTATATCTATGGACCCACCGAAACACGATGAGCAGCGCCGGGTGGTTCAGGATGTTGTAGCGCCAGCGAATCTTAAAAACTTGGAAGGCTTGATTCGGCAGAGAGTCTGCACAATTCTCGATGGCTTGCCGATCGATGAAGAATTTGATTGGGTCGAACATGTCTCGATCGAACTCACTACGCAGATGCTCGCCACGCTATTCGATTTTCCCTTCGAGGACCGAAGTAAACTGACGTTCTGGTCGGACGCAGCAACGGCAATTCCAGGCGGAGGGGTCGTTAGCAATCAGACGGAACGCTGGGAAGCCCTGCAGGAATGCTTCGCCTATTTTATCCGTCTATGGAACGATCGCGTTAACGAAAAGCCGGGCAACGATTTAATCTCCATGCTTGCGCACGGCGAAGCTACTCGTGATATGCCCCAGGAAGAATATCTGGGGAATATAATTCTATTGATCGTGGGTGGTAACGACACCACTCGAAACTCTATCTCTGGTGGTGTGCTCGCTCTGAATGAAAACCCAGCAGAGTATGACAAGTTGCGCGCAAACTTTAGTCTGATTCGCAACATGGTGTCTGAGATAATTCGGTGGCAGACGCCGTTAGCTCATATGCGTCGTACAGCGCTTGTCGATACCGAACTTGGCGGCAAGAAAATTAAGTCAGGCGAGAAAGTTGTCATGTGGTATGCATCTGGCAATCGTGACGAAGAATCAATCGAGCGAGCGAATGAATTTCTCATCGACAGGGCGAATGCACGGCAACACCTTTCCTTCGGTTTCGGTTTACATCGTTGCATGGGAAATCGCTTAGCAGAGATGCAGCTCACTATCGTATGGGAAGAGATTATGAAGCGTTTTCACAAGGTGGAAGTGGTTGGTGAGCCAGAGCGCGTGTACTCCAGTTTCGTAAAGGGTTATATGAGTCTGCCAGTTAAATTGCAGGCGTTGGACTAGTCATGTTTAACGTCAAAGCCTGCCTAGTCAATCTCTAGACCCGCTTTTAAGTCTTCTCTCACTTCCCGAATATATTTTCCTTGTTGGTCCGAACGAAACGGCTATTACCGTCTCTGCGTGTAAAGCCAGCGCTGTCAAAATATTCGAGAATCTCGATGCAGAGGTTCCGGCCTATCTTGGAGGAATCGCGAAACTGTATAACGGAGAATCCGGTATCGTCGCTCTCGGTTTCTATTAGCTGCTCTATAAAGCCGGCCAGAGTCATAATGGTCTCCGGTAGGTAATAGCGATTTTCCGCAACCTTTATCAGCGTGCCAGCCTTAGCCGACTCGCGCAGGATTCGCTCCAGAGACATCAAGGGAATATTCGTCATCTCCACAAGTTCGCGAGTACGCGGGGGCACGTAGCCTGCCTTTAGTAATATGGGCCGCACCTGCTCGAGGAAGGCCTCTTCTTCAGCGCTCAATGAGGTCTTGTGGCTTGGTAGGTGTAAGAGCGTGCCGGTGCGCTTGATTGCATTCGAATCTAAGAGGCTCTGCAGTATGCCGTGGAAAAGCAGGTGGGAGCTTGCGAAGTCGACACCATGGCTGAGAGCAGGCTCACTTAACCCTTGTTGATTAGCTTGTTTCTGATGAAAATCTTTGAGGTGGCTCAGGATATTGTTGCGGCACTCTCTATGATATTTCTCGTGCAGCAATACCGGGAGTGAAGACTTCTCCAAGTTGAGAGAATGAAAGCCTATGTCCTCTTGTTTAAGAGTCTCGAGTAATTTTTCGATAGCCGATTTGCTAATATTTCTGCAGACCGAAAATTCTTGCAGCTTGATGCCGTCGACTTGCATCTTGAGAAGCTGCTTGAGGGCATTGATGCCGTCATGTTGCATCGCATTCAATTGTGCGAGTCGCGACTCGCTGCTGCGTTTACGCCTGGGTATAAAAATATCGACAACGCGGCCGCCGCCCAATGTATGTTGTGAGGCCGGGTCGCGCACGATGAATCGATCGCCATGATGGGCAATCATCTGTTCGAGGCATTTTACCTGATAGAGACTCTCTCCCAGATGACGAATGTTGACCACGTGATGGGATGCACCGATGTGCACATGGTATTGCGCACTGCTCTGCAATTTAAAATCCGGATTAATGAAGTCTACCGTTGCGTCTAGGAGATTGATCGGATGAAAGAGCTTCGCGTCAATTAGCCAGTCACCTCGGTTTACAAGTTTGTGATCCAGACTTACATTCATTGCGGCGCGCTGGCCGTTGTAGACTTCGTTAAGTTCTGTTTTGTCGAGCCTAGCACTTCGAAGTTTCGTGAGTTCGCCCGACGCTGTGTGCTTGAGACTGCTTCCAGTCTTGATGGAACCTGCCCGGACGCTACCCGTCAATACGGTACCGATTCCTTTCGTGACGAAGCTCCTGTCGATGAGATAACGAAAATACCGATCGTCATCGCCGCTTTCCTTTAGGGCTCTATCATCACCGAACTGACTCTGTAGGTAGTCGGTGAGCTCATCTATGCCATCGCCGCTCTCATTCGAGAGAGGAAAGATCGGAGCGCCCTTGAGGCTTGTAGTGACTTGTAGTTGTTTGATTTCTTCAATGACGGTCTTTACATGGCCGGGCTCGCAGCGATCAATCTTCGTCAGCGCTATAGCGCCACGCGAGATAGCTAACAGATCTAGTATG
>Ga0209091_10003180_pt1 | contig 13302 bp, 15 predicted proteins | sample ArcticOcean_MG_C_6_FD_187438 | JGI IMG/M metagenome (GOLD analysis project Ga0209091, IMG submission 187438) | Marine microbial communities from western Arctic Ocean - ArcticOcean_MG_CB8_128 (SPAdes) (version 2) | ecosystem: Environmental > Aquatic > Marine > Oceanic | place: Arctic Ocean...
CTTAGATAGATTAACATAACCATCTTTAAAATCAATTCGTAAATCTCCTTCAATAACCAAAAAGGCTTCATCAGAATCTTTGTGACTATGCCACTGAAAATCTCCTTTCAACTTTGCTAATTTAAATTGATAATTATTTATTTCAGCTATTACTTTAGGAGACCATTTATCATTAAAAAGATTAAATTTATTTTTTAAGTTTAGTGCTTTATATTCCATAGTCTGTTTATTTTTTAATGCTTTCTAAATTTACCATTTAACATAAATGAATAACTAATTTTTATATAAATTTGTCGAAAATAATATACATGAGAAGTAGACATTTGTCATTTAGGTCAGGAAATCCAGCTTTAAGTTCTAAAACTTTTAAAAATACACCCCAAAGAAATCAGGGCGCTTTATTAAAAGATGATGTTATGACTATTAAAGGAACAGTTGATAAAACAACCGTTTCATTACTCTTATTATTGGCGGCTGGTTATTTTTCATTTTCAGAAGAGATGTTTTTTTTAACTATTATCGGAGGAATTGGCGGCTTTATAGTTGCTTTAATTACAATTTTTAAAAAAACATGGGCTCCAATTACAGTTCCTATTTATGCTGTTTTTCAAGGACTATTATTGGGTGGCATTTCTTTTAAGTACAGTCAATTATATGATGGTATCGTATTTAACGCAATAATGATTACTGTTTCCATTTTACTTTCATTACTTTTTGCATATAGGTCTGGAGTAATTAAAGCTACAGAAAATTTCAAATTAGGAGTATTTGCAGCTACTGGAGGAATCGCAATAGTGTATTTGTTTTCATTCATTGCAAGTTTTTTTGGTGCTGGGTTCTCAGTTATGAACCCAACTAATGGTTCACTTATGAGTATTGGATTCAGTTTAGTTGTTGTAATTATTGCTTCGCTAAATTTAGTATTAGATTTTGATTTTATTGAAGAAGGAGCAGAAAAAGGAGCGCCGAAATACATGGAATGGTATGGTGCTTTTGGACTTTTAGTTACACTAGTTTGGTTATATCTAGAAATTCTAAGGCTACTAGCAAAATTATCTTCAAGAAAATAATTTTATTTGGGAATATTAATGTTTAGTAATTCTAAAAATCATTAATAAAGAAAAATATAAAATAAATAAACATTCTTAAAGGAGTCTTTATTTTAAATTTCAATAATATTTAAATCTTTATATTTAGAATGTTATGAGATTCTTTAATAAATATATTTTTCTTGCTTTAATTTTTCAAATAAACTGCTTTTCTCAGGTAGATTTAAACAGTAATAACGTTTTATACAAAAAGTATCATGGAAAAATATTGGATGTAGATAGTAAAGAAGAATTAGCATTCGCTAACATTAATGTGCTAAACTCAAATATTAGCACAATTTCAAACATTAATGGTGAATTTAGTATTAAGATTCCTGAAAATTACAAGCCTAATATTAAAGTATCGTTTATAGGATATACTTCAAAAATTATTGATTTAAATAAAGTAAAAAAGAAGAATAAAATAATTTTATTAGACGTTTACTCTATTCCTCTTTTAGAAATGATCTTATCAATCCCAAAGGATGTAGAAAGTTTGGTGAAGAAAGCCTTGTTTAATTCCCAAAATAACTATGTAAATGAGAATTTATTAATGACTTCTTTTTTTAGAGAAAGTATAAAAAGAAGAAAAAGAAATGTGTCACTAACAGAAGCGGTTAGTAAAATCTATAAAGCTCCCTACAGGAATTCAAAAAGAGATATAATTGAGTTTATCAAGCTAAGAAAAAATACTGATTACTCTAGGCTTGATACCTTGACCGTAAAACTAGCTGGAGGTCCATTTAATACGCTTTTTCTAGATATTATTAAATATCCCAACTCATTCATTCCAAAAGCAAATATTTCACTTTATTCATATGTCATAAAAAGAACTACAAGAGTTAATAATAAACCCGTTTACGTTGTTGGGTTCAAACAAAAAGAAGGTGTTTATTTACCTTCAGTTCAAGGAGAGCTGTTTATTGATGTTGGCAATCTAATTATTATAAGTGCCAATTTCAGCCTAAACACTACTAATAAAGAATTAATTAAAAATCTCTTTGTAGTAACAAAGCCAAAAAAAGCAGATGTTTGGCCAATACAAGCTAAGTACAAGGTTGATTATACTGAAAAACACGGAAAGTGGGTTTTTAATTACAGTAATCTATTATTAGAGTTAAAAATAAATTACGATAAAAAATTATTTAACACTTCCTATAGTTTTTCGTCTGAAATTGCAGTTACAGATTGGGCTATTAACAAAAAATTAATTATTCCTAATAATAAAATGAAAGTGAACCCTAAAATAATTTTATCTGATTCTAAACTAGGTTTTAAAGATTCTGATTTTTGGGGAGCTAATAATATAATTGAACCTGAAAATTCTATTCAAAATGCGATTAGAAAAATCCAAAAACAGTTAAACAAGCTTTAATAAATTATAATTTTAAAACTGCCCTAAACCTTAATTCGTTCTTTTCAAGCTTTTCAAAAGCTTTTTTAATTTCAGTAATATCAAATAATTCTATTATTGGCTTAACATTGTTAGTCGCCATAAAATTCAACATTTCTGCTATTTTCTTTTTACCTCCAATTGCACTTCCTACCAGTTTTTTCTCACCCATTACTAATTGTAAATTAGAAATATTCATAGTTTCAGTTGATATTCCAACAAAACACAAACAGCCTAACGGCTTTAGTGCATTAATATAAGCTGTCCAATCAATATTTGATGAAACTGTTGAAAGAATAAAATCAAATGATCCCATTGCCTTGGCTAAGTCATCACCATTAGAACTGTTTATAAAGTTATCTGCTCCCAAACTTAATGCAAAATCTTTTTTAGAATCTGAATGAGAGATAGCTGTTACATTACAGCCCATGGCTTTAGCCGTTAATACTGCTAAATGACCTAGCCCCCCAATACCGACAATCGCTATATTCATTCCTTTTTTTGCATATTTTGACAATGGAGAATAAACAGTAATTCCAGCGCACATTAAAGGAGCTGCTAGTTCAGGCTTCAAAGATTCTGGGATTTTAAAAGCATAAGAACTGTCTACCTTTATATAATTTGCAAAACCACCATCTCTTCCTACAATTGTTTGAGTTGAAGAGGAACATAAATTATCATGATCTGACTCGCACATTTCACAACTATTACAGCTTTCAGATTGCCAACCTATACCAATTATATCCCCAGTCTTAAGGTCTTTTACCTGCTCACCTGTTTCTACTATTTTTCCAACAACTTCATGTCCACCAACAAAAGGGAAAGTAGTCATCCCCCAATCGTTTAAAGCCATATGTAAATCACTATGACAAATACCACAGTAATCTACTTTAACTAAAACTTCATTTGATAAAATTTTCTTTATTTTTTTTATATTTTTTTTAAAATCAAGAGAAGGGTTGTCTAATATGTAAGAGTAGTTGTTCATTTAAATTTACAATATTAAAAGGTTAAAATCGATCAAGATTCATGACTTTAGACCATGCTGAAATAAAATCATTTACAAATTTTTCTTTGTTATCATCTTGAGCATAAACCTCAGAATAGGAACGAAGTATTGAATTAGATCCAAAGATTAGATCAACTGCAGATGCAGTCCACTTAATATCCCCTGATCTTCTGTCAATTATTTCATATTTATTGTTTTCGGCAACACTCCATTTATTATTCATATCAATTAAATTGACAAAAAAATCATTTGATAAAACACCTGATTGATTTGTGAAAACACCATCACCACTTCCTTTATAATTAGTGCCTAAAACTCTCATTCCACCAACAAGAACAGTCATTTCAGGTGCTGTTAAACCTAATAATTGAGTCCTATCTAGCATCATTTCCTCAGCATTATTTGAATATCCTTCCTTAATCCAATTTCTATAGCCATCAGCTAATGGTTCGAGGTTATTAAAAGAATTCTCATCTGTCATTTCTTGAGAAGCATCACCTCTACCTGCTTTAAATGGTACGTTAACATTATACCCTGCAGCTTTCGCAGCTTCTTCAACAGCGGAGTTTCCGGCTATAATAATAGTGTCTGCTAAACTAATTCCAAATTCAGAAGCAATTGGTTCTAATACAGATAAAGTTTTAGCTAAACGTGCAGGTTCATTTCCTTCCCAATTATTTTGTGGAGATAATCTAATTCTTGCTCCATTTGCTCCTCCTCTTAAATCTGAACCTCTAAAGGTCCTAGCACTATCCCAGGCCAATGTAATACGATCAGAAATAGAAAGCTCTGATTCTGAAATTTTAGTTTTTACATCCTCAACATTATAATCTAATTTTCCAACAGGAATTGGATCTTGCCATATCAATTCTTCAGAAGGAAAGTTTGGTCCAATATATCTGCTTTTTGAACCCATATCTCTGTGAGTTAATTTAAACCAAGCTCTAGCAAATGTTTCAGAAAAATATTCTTGGTCATCTTTAAATTTCAAGGAAATTTCTCTGTATATAGGATCTTCTTTCATCGCCATATCAGCATCAGTCATTATTGGATTTTGTCTGACTTCAGGATTATTTGCGTCAACAGGTTTTTTGTTTTCATCAATACCAATAGGTTCCCATTGCCATGCGCCAGCTGGGCTTTTTCTTAATTCCCATTCGTGATTAAAAAGCATATCGAAATAACCATTATCCCATTTTGTTGGATAAGTTGTCCATGCTCCTTCCAAACCGCTTGTTACTGTATCAGCTGCATTTCCTTTTCCTTTTGGATTAATCCAACCAAACCCTTGATTTTCAATACTAGCTCCTTCAGGTTCAGGACCTAAAACACTATCATCTCCATTTCCATGGGCTTTCCCTACGGTGTGACCACCAGCAGCAAGCGCAACGGTTTCTTCATCATTCATAGCCATTCTAGCAAAAGTTTCTCTGACGTGAAGGGCAGTTTTCAAAGGATCAGGTTTTCCATTAACGCCCTCAGGATTTACATAAATTAAGCCCATATGAGTAGCTCCTAGTGGTTGTTCTAATGTAGAGGCATCATTAAGGTTGGAATAACGCTCTTCACTAGGTGCTAAAAATTCTTTTTCAGAACCCCAATAGATATCTTTTTCTGGATGCCATATATCTGCTCTTCCATAAGAAAAACCAAACGTTTTAAGCCCCATACTTTCATAAGCTACATTTCCAGCCAGAATAAACAAATCAGCCCAGCTAATATTATTTCCATATTTTTTTTTGATAGGCCATAAAAGGCGTCTAGCTTTATCTAGATTGCCATTATCAGGCCAAGAGTTAAGAGGAGCAAATCTTAAATTTCCAGTTCCTGCACCACCTCTACCATCACCTGTTCTGTATGTTCCAGCTGAATGCCAAGCCATTCTAATCATTAACCCACCATAATGTCCCCAATCAGCAGGCCACCAATCTTGAGACTCAGTCATTAAATCATGCATGTCTTTTTCAAGAGATTTAAAATCTAATGTTTTCACAGATTCTCTGTAATTAAAATCATTTCCGTAAGGGTTCGATTTTGAATCATGTTGATGTAGAATATCTAGATTTAGTGATTTTGGCCACCATTTTGTAACTGAATTTTCTTGCGTAGTAGTTGCACCGTGCATAAATGGGCATTTTCCCGAACCGTTAGATTTATTTTCCATCTTTTTTATTTTAATAATACAAATTTAGATTAGGATAAAATACAATCCAAGAAAAAAATCATAATTATTTAGAGGAGCAGCACACCAAACACTCAGATATATTCGGCAATGGATTTAAAACAACTAAAGCTGCGCTAATAGCTAGCACTATATGCTATAAAGATGATTACATAACTTATGTAGACAAGCCTGGTGTATATCCGACCACTTACTTTGCAGGCAAAACATCAATAGGATGGACTGAAACTGTAGAATCATTATATTAGTATTGTGGATGAAATTTTATATTTAATTGCTTTTTTTGGTGTTTATTTTATTCAAGCATGGTGGAGGGAAGTTCAAAGAAAAAAAAGAAAAGAATATTACAACGAATATCTAAAGACTGAGGATTGGCAGAGAAAAAGATATGTAGTTCTAAAAAGAGACAATTGGACTTGTGTTAAATGTGGAGCTGATGCCACTCAGGTTCATCATAAGAAATATGCAAGGAATATTGGAAAAGAGCCTGTTAAATGGCTAATATCATTATGTAAGACTTGCCACGAAAAATTACATTCTAAGGTGAAATTTATACAGTAAAGATTAACTAAAATGGATATGAAAAAATGGTAATATCTAAGACATGATGCTAAGTGGAGTCAAGACGAATACGACAATTAGTTTTTGTACATTTAACTATGTCAGTAAAGATTTGTTTATTAATCATTTTATTTATTTGGGGAATACCAAGCACTTATTTTAGAAGTAAGTTCAGAAAAATCATTTATCAAACAGATGATTGGAAAATAAATATTAAGCCTTTTTTCAAAAAAGAAATTATAGGGTTATTCTCTAATATTTATCCAGAAAACAAAGATTATTTAAAAACTAGAAATCATTATAGATTCTATTTATTAATATATTTAATATTGTTTTTCTTCTACTCTTTTTCTAAATAACAAAAATATTCTCCCTTTATAGATGACAGTGTGTTTTACCACACTAAATAAATAGCTGCTCCAGAAATTAAAGTAATAATGATACGTAAAATGAATCCAGCCAAATGAGATTCTTTTGTTTTTTTATTATAAATAAAATCTTTGAAATTAATAATTAGATTGGTTTATGCTTAAAATTTAGTAAATGTTAGTTTAACCTACTTACGAGGATTAGAAATTACTGAATTTAAAGAAGAAGATATACTAATGAATTATTATTACTTACTTTAAAGAAAGTGTTATATTGTATAAAAAATTAAATAAACAGAACTATGAAAAAATTTATGAAATTTTGGGGAATTTATTATCCAATAGTATTAGCATTTCTTTCATTCCTGTACTCAGTCACACTTTGGTTTACAGGAAATCAGTTAGAAGGAATATTTGTAGGTATTTGGGTGCCCTCTATATTATCCGCCTCAGTAGCTATAAGACAAAGAAGAAGTGATTATCGAAATCAAAAAAGAAAATAATGGAAAATATAGGAATGTTTGTTATGGGTACTATCGTGTGTGGACTATATCTTACAGGTTATTTGTATATGATAAAATACGCTAACGATTCTCACGATAAAGATATGAAAAAAGATATTGAAATAGCTAAACGTAATCAATCAGAGTTTAGTGAAAAAGACGAAGAAAATAATAATTAGTTTTTCTACAATCTAAATACAGTCATTATCTAAACCTTATTTATCTAGTCCCTTTATAAAATTATGTTGTTTTCTTTAAGTTGTTGAATCTATAAAGAAGAGTATATGTTAATCGCCCGTTCAATTATACAATTATTATTCTTGCCTAATTTAAAGCCATATTGATTAAATCAATTGATATAATATTCAAATCATTTTTCATTTTTTTAAATCATTTTTAATATCATTTTTAACAATTTTTAGATATTTATCTCTAACTTTTTTTGAAACAAAAGGAACAGACCAAAACTGTCTCGTTTTAGTGAATAAAGAAATTCTCCATCCAAAAACAAAAGTATAAACACCCATTATAAGTCTTAATTTTACTGAATTTAGATAAAGAGTTAAAACTGGAAGAGCTGGTGCTCCGTGCGTTACATATGTCCTTACTTTTTTATTTTTTAAAAATGGTTTTGGGTATGCATATAATTTGGTGATGTTTACAAATTCATAGGCAAATCCTGGTACAAAAACTTCATCAAAAAATATTTCCATTCTTGGAGTTAACCTAAACCACCAAACAGGGGAAATAAAATAAATACGTTCAGACCAAGTTACTAGATTTTGATATTTCTTTATTAACTTAACTCTTGGTCTTTTGAAACTATCTCTATATAAATCTATAACTTCAACTTCTTCTTTGTTTATTTTTAATTCTTCTGTTATAGTTCTGTAAATTCCATTATAACAAAATGATTCAACATTTGGATGTCCAATTATAATTAAGTTTTTCATAGCCGCAAAACTAAGCTAAACATTAAGATAAGGGTTGTTTTTTAAGAATTATTAAAACCTTAGTAATCTACTCCCTTTATAGAAGTTGCTGAATTGACAGTAGAAGATATGCCTATGGTTTAGTTTAATTTAAACATTGTATTTCTATCCTTAAAAAAAACTTCCTAAGAATAATCTTCTTCCTTAAAATTAAATATCATTTTACCTCCTTCACCATGCTCAAAATTTAAAACGTCGTGTCCAAGTTCATGATAAAGTATATACCACCTTTTAACAATTGATGCCCTTGACCATTTGCCTGGATCAACTTTTAAAAAGATATTAAAATCATCATAAATTCCATGTTTTTTACAATCCTCTAAAAAAAAATTATTCATTTTGTTATAATCTATACTATATGATTTCAATTGTTATCTTTTCTTATTTAACTAAATATCTTCGCATATTTTATTAATTTAGATTTATATAAATTATTTTAATATTTTGAATCTTTTAATTCTTTATGCTGTTTTAACAATAGCTCTCTCATTTTTTTGTTCAATCTTAGAAGCTGTTTTACTAAGTGTCAGTCCAACATTTTTAAAAATCAAGATTAGTGAAGGAAAAAAATATGCTTATGACCTTCAAAAAATGAAAAACAATATTGATGAACCTTTAATCATTATATTAACTTTAAATACGATTTCACACACTGTTGGAGCAATTCTTGTTGGAGTTCAAGCAAAGGAAATTTACTCTTCATTTAATAATAATACAATTGATGTTTTTGGAGTCTTTATCACAGAAGATTTAGTTGTTGGAATTGTTTCAAGTATTATGACCATACTTATTTTATTGGTTTCTGAGATTATTCCTAAAACATTAGGAGCAACATATTGGCATAAACTTGTAAGATCTACTTCAATTTTTTTAAAGACTATTATACCCCTATTTAAGTATTCGGGTATATTATTTTTACTTCAATTTTTTACCAGACTTATAAATAAGTCTAAAAAAAATAATATTTTTTCAAGAGAAGATTTCTCAACTATGGCTGAAATTGCTGAAGAAGAGGGGGTGATTGAAGAAAGTGAATCTGATATTATTAAAAATATGGTAAAATTTAAAGATGTTAAAATTAGAAATATAATGACTCCTTTTTCGGTTATGAAAATTGCTTCAGAAAACAATTCTATTATAGATTTCTATGATAAAAACCCTAATTTATCATTTTCAAGAATACCAATATATTCTGGTAAAATGGACAATATTACAGGGTATGTTTTAAAGGATAATATACTAGAGCAGATCGTTAAGAAAAAAGGAGATTCAAATCTTTCATCTATTAAAAGAAAATCTATCCTTTCAGATTACGAATCACCGATTCCTAAAACTTTTGATAAACTAATTAAAGAAAGAGAGCATATATCTATGGTAATTGATGAATATGGAACTGTAAGAGGACTAGTTACTATGGAAGATATAATTGAAACTCTTTTAGGACGTGAAATTATGGATGAAACTGATACGGTAAAGGATATGCAAGTTTTAGCAAAAGAACAAAACTCAAAATGATTTAGAAAATTAACTAATAACACTTTTGTGCTTATTCTTTAATTTATTCTTTTTTTAAATTAATTGTTTCATTATATCCAACAGGAATTTTAAGAAATTCATTTGAAATTTTTCCAATATATTGGTATGTTATGCCAAATGATGAAACTCCTGCATAGCTGCCTCCACTAAATGTTTTTATATCATATTCTGAGCCATTAAAGGACCACTGTAAATTCTTTGTTGAATCTAACACACATCCATATGGTGGGTTATTTGAATATATTACTTCCTGACCTTTCCCGTTTTTTAAAAAGAGGAAATATCCATTTTGCTTACACTCATCATAAACCGTATCTATATCATCTATAGTGGAACTATAGAAATGCCATTGTCCAACTATTTGATTAACAGGTTCAATTTCATCTTGGTCACTTGAAGAACAGGACACAATAAGCAAAACTGATAATAGTAGAATTAGTTTTTTCACAACCTAAATATAACAATTACCTAAAACTTATTAATCTACTCCCTTTATAGATGACTATGTTGTTGTATAGTAAAGGTCTTTTGTAACTTATTATTATAGCTTGTTTTACTTATTTTTAATATCATTATATTTAGATTATGAATAAATATTTTTCTAAAAAACAAATAACGATTGCAATTATAGTTCTTGTTATAATTAACATAATAATCGTGTTTTTTAGATAATTATGAAAAGGTTTTTGTTCGTTTTAATTTGTTTGACTTTTAATTTATCTATAAATGCTCAAACTTTCGTTAATATCGAGTCAGGAGTATTATTTACAGGCTTAAATAATATTCGTAATGGAACTAATGGAACGCTATTTTCTCTGAAGAATGATTTGTCGACTCCTCCAAGTCCCTTTTTAAGACTTCGTGTGGGTTTTTTATTAAATAATAAACACCACTTTTCAATTCTTTATGCTCCATTAAAAAGTTTAGTAACTGGAACAATTGATAGAAATATCCTTTTTGATGGGAAATATTTTAAAGCGAACATACCATTAGAAGCTGTTTATAAGTTTAATTCTTATAGACTTACTTATAATAGAAGAATCACAGATAATGATAAATTTAAATTTGGTCTTGGCCTTTCTGCAAAAATTAGAGATGCTGGAACCTCGTTGAAAAACAAAGAACTATTAAGTAAAAATTTCAGTGTTGGTTTCGTGCCACTAATAAACGTATTAGCCAATTGGAATATTTCTCAAAAAGCAGTTATAGATTTTTTAGGAGAAGGTATAATTGCAAGTAAAGGCAGAGCAATTGATCTTTCCTTATCTGGAAGATATAGTTTCACTAAAAGCCTACAAGGAAACATTGGTTATAGGTTACTTGAAGGTGGTGCGAACGGAACTAAGCGGTATAATTTTATTCAACTTCATTTTATTTTTGCAAGTTTGAACTTTTCATTTAAAAAAACAGTAAATAGTATTAAACGCTAATTAACTTTAATAGCTTTTTCTTTTAAACAACAGAAATAATACTACCTTCATTTAGTTCTGGAGGTTGTTCACTTACATTTGTAACTACTTACGAATAGCTTCATCTAACTCCTTTTCTGAATAATCTGTTAACCTATCTATAATTTCTATTTGAAAGTTCCTTGGTTTTTCTCTAACTTCTTTTGTTATTTTAACCTAATTACGAGGATTAGAAGTTGCTGAATTGACAGCTATGGATGTGCCTGTGGTTTTCTTAAATATAAATTAACCCTATAATTATTAAGATAATAGGAAAGAAAAGGATAATTTGACTGATAATTGTGCAAAATATAAATTCGCTCAGTTGAGGAATTCCTAATTTAGTATCATATTCTTTTTGGGTAATCTTTACTAATTGATTAAACTCCATTTGTATTAATTCAGACTTATTTAACCCTAAATCAATTATTCCAATATTGTTAAGGCCTTTTTTAAATCCTTTAAATACTGTTTTTGGATGTAGTAATAAGAAATATCCAAAAGCTAAAAAAATAATAATATTAATTGGAAAATGTTTGTAAAACCTTGTGCCTATTTCCCATCCAGCAATAAATGCTTCGCCTTTATTAGAAGTGTCACAATTATTCAAAATATGTTCAATATCGTGAATATGAGTAACATCTTTACGAAACTTTGGGTTTGGGAAAGGAATATTAATGAACCATACCTTGACATTAAAAGTGTTATTGGTAATTCCTCCATTTACAGGTAATCCATTATTTAAGTAAAATTGATTTAATAATTTCTTTAATTTCATTAATCACTTTATTATTTTAAAGTCATTGTCTGGATGTTTGATCACAAGGAAAACTTAAATTCATTTTTTAGTTATTGGAAAAAATGTAGAAAAGAATACTTCAAAATGAAAATCCATAATTAATTATTTGACTTTAGTACACCAATCCCTTGAAGACTTAGTTATAAATGTGTCATTTATATTTTTCTTGTATCTAAAATTAGCTGAATCAGAATTGAATTCAAGCTCAGATACAACAATTATTTCTCTTCTACAATTTGCATCACAAAAACAAAATTCTACTTGATCTACAGAAATACCAGAAACTAAGTATGCTTTTTGAGACCCTCCATCATTAGTTTCATTTGTTAGAGTTATATAATCTGCTTTTTCAAAAGAAATTTGGTTTATGGTTTCATTAGTTTCATTAGAACTACAGCCAAAAATAAATATTGATAAAATAAAAATGATTTTTTTCATAAATCAAATATATGTTTTTAAAAACATCCAATATGAACCCTTAATCTATTAACTTAAGTTCTTTAAATCTTTCTATTAAAAAATCAGCATATCTAATAAAACCAAGGTCTGTAAAATGAACTCCATCAACAGTTCCCTCATAATCGGAGCCTAATGCATTTTTACTCTCTAAATGAAAAATGTTTTCATAACCATTATCTACCATTTTTTTAAATTCAGTTTTTAAAGCTGTATTCATGGAATCTGTATATTTCTTCACTTGATTATCTAACACTGAAAAAGAAAAATCAAAATGATCTACAAATAATATAGGAGTGTCAGGATTTTTTTTCTTAATTGTATTTACAAGTGGAATTGTAGTTTTGGAAATATTTTCTGCACTAATCATATTCGGCATACATTCTATAACATAGAATAATGGCTCTGTTTCTGAAATTAATTCAGCTATGGGTTGTTCCATTCTTCCATTACCACTAAATCCAAAATTTACTACATCAATATCTAGCTTTCTAGAAATAATGTTAGTATGAGCCATCCCTGGTCGAGATGCACAACCGCCCTGGGTAATACTAGTTCCATAAAAAATTATTGGTTTTTTTGTATTCTCTTTAACCTTTCTTATTAAGCTGGTTGAATTAATACCAACTTCAATATTTTTAACACCATCATAAAGAGGTAGAAATATTTTAAACTCTCGTAATTTTTCAGTCATATTATCTACTAGAAGATAATCATTGTCAATTCCTTGGGGACGACCAGTATTAATATATTGCCAGCCATTATCATTTTTATAGTACAAGTCCACGCCTTTAATTCCAGTTTCAGCCATATGGTTCATTGTAAAATCATTTAAAATCTTCCATTTAACGCTAATAGTTGTGGAATTAGACAGAAACCTGATAGATAAACCTGCTGAAGATTTTGACAAATCCCATACTGGTTTTCTCACAATATTTTTATAAGAAAATGGGAGCCTGTCGTAACG
>Ga0209091_10003183_pt1 | contig 13293 bp, 10 predicted proteins | sample ArcticOcean_MG_C_6_FD_187438 | JGI IMG/M metagenome (GOLD analysis project Ga0209091, IMG submission 187438) | Marine microbial communities from western Arctic Ocean - ArcticOcean_MG_CB8_128 (SPAdes) (version 2) | ecosystem: Environmental > Aquatic > Marine > Oceanic | place: Arctic Ocean...
TACTGATAAGCCGGCTTTTAGTTTTCAAGGTCACCCAGAAGCCAGCCCAGGTCCACATGAGCTAGAAGAGCTTTTTCTAAAATTTAAATCTTTAATTCAATCGCATGCCAAAAAGAACTGATATTAAATCCGTTTTAATCATAGGCGCAGGACCCATTATTATTGGTCAAGCTTGTGAATTTGATTACTCTGGAGCCCAGGCTTGCAAAGCCCTAAAGGCAGAAGGGTTCAGAGTTATTCTGGTTAACTCTAATCCAGCCACTATTATGACCGATCCATTATTGGCTGACGCCACTTACATCGAGCCTATTCATTGGAAAACAATTGAAAAAATTATTGAGAAAGAAAGGCCCGATGCTTTATTACCAACCATGGGAGGCCAGACGGGCTTAAATACTGCTCTCACTTTGGCCAAAGAAGGGATATTAAAAAAATACAACGTTGAATTAATAGGCGCATCTAGAGAAGCGATTGATAAGGCAGAAGATCGTGAATTATTTGATAAAACTATGAAGGGGATTGGTATCGATACCCCGAACTCAGGAATTGCCCATTCAATGGAAGAGGCCATAGAAGTTCAAGTAAAACTTGGGTTTCCATGCATCATTCGACCGTCATTCACCCTCGGCGGTTCCGGTGGAGGTATTGCATATAACATTCAAGAATTCAAAGAAATATGCGAGAAAGGGTTGGATTTATCGCCCACAACTGAATTACTGATTGATGAATCTCTCCTTGGGTGGAAAGAATATGAATTAGAGGTTGTGAGGGACAAAAATGACAATTGCATTATTATCTGTTCGATTGAAAACCTTGATCCAATGGGTGTTCACACCGGCGACTCAATTACAGTTGCGCCCGCACAAACACTTACGGACAAAGAGTATCAAGTTCTTAGAGATCAGTCATTTCAGATCCTTCGAGAGATCGGAGTTGAGACTGGCGGCAGCAATGTTCAGTTTGGAATAAATCCAGATGATGGCAGAGTTGTTGTGATTGAGATGAATCCTAGGGTGAGTCGTTCCTCGGCTCTTGCTTCCAAGGCTACTGGATTTCCAATTGCCAAGGTGGCAGCGCTTTTATCTGTGGGATTTACTTTAGATGAATTGCAGAATGATATTACAGGTGGACTAACTCCGGCATCATTTGAGCCCTCAATTGATTACATTGTTACAAAAATTCCTAAATTTGCCTTTGAAAAATTTCCACAAGCTAACGCGAGACTAACAACACAAATGAAATCTGTTGGTGAGGTGATGGGCATTGGAAGGACTTTTCAGGAATCTTTTCAAAAAGCTCTTCAAAGTCTTGAAGAAGATTTATCTGGCCTTGAGACCATTATTAAAGATTCTCCCGATCAAAGTGAAACTCTGCACTTTGAATTAACTTTTCCGGGGCCAAGAAGAATTCTTTATGTTGCGGATGCAATTCGACTAGATTGGAAAATAGAAAAAATTAATGAGCTAACTGGAATTGATCCATGGTTTCTTTTTCAGCTTCAGGAACTCATCAATATAGAGAATGCATTACAAGATGCACGCCTTGAAGACATATCTCTCGAGATGATGTTGGATTTAAAGCAAAGAGGCTTTGCTGATGACAGAATAGCATTTTTAACTGGTTCGAATGATCAACAGGTTCGTGCATCAAGGCAGCAACTTGGGATATTCCCTTCATTCAAAAGAGTTGATACTTGTGCGGCTGAATTCGCAACTGAAACAGCCTATATGTATTCAAGCTATGAAGGCGATTGCGAAGCAAGACCTTCTTCCAAAAAGAAAGTTATTGTTTTAGGCAGTGGCCCGAATAGAATTGGTCAGGGCATCGAGTTTGATTACTGCTGTGTTCATGCGTCCTTTGCTTTGCAAGAAGAGGGATATGAATCGATTATGATTAATTGTAATCCAGAGACAGTGTCTACTGACTACGACACCTCGGATAGATTGTATTTTGAGCCTATCACCAAAGAGAAAGTCCTAGACATCATCGATATAGAAAAGCCTGAGGGGGTCATCGTTCAATTTGGTGGGCAAACTCCATTAAAACTTTCAGAAGCTCTTTTGGAGCATGGAGTCAAAATACTAGGAACAGACGTTGATGCGATTGATCAATCTGAGGACAGAGAACGTTTTCAGTTGCTAGCCAATAAACTTGAGCTTAGGCAACCCTCAAATCAAACTGTAAAAAATTTCGAGGAAGCAATTGTTGCCTCTGAGGCAATTGGTTTCCCTATCGTTGTGAGACCCTCATACGTTTTAGGTGGCAGGGCAATGGAATTAGTTCATAACACTTCAGAGCTTGATAAGTATTTAAAAGAAGCTGTAGAAGTCTCATCCAAAAAACCAATCCTGCTCGACAGCTACTTAACTGATGCCGTTGAGGTTGATGTCGATGTTATATCGGATGGAAGCGCTATTGAAATCGGAGGAATACTTCAGCACATTGAACAGGCTGGCATTCATTCTGGTGATTCAGCATGCTCTTTGCCCCCATACAGTCTCTCAGAAAATGTGCTTTCAGAGATTGAGTTTCAATCTAAAAAAATTGCAAGAGAGTTAAACGTAATTGGATTAATGAACATTCAGTTTGCCGTTCAAGAGGAGACAGTATTTATTATTGAAGTTAATCCTAGAGCCTCAAGAACTGTTCCATTTATTTCAAAGTGTTTAGGCCATTCCTTGGTTAAATCAGCAACGAAAACAATGGTGGGAAGAACGCTTGAAGAAATTGGCTTTTCAAATGAATTACCTGAAAATTATTTTTTTGTAAAAGAGGCAGTGCTGCCATTCGATAAGTTTCCTTCAGTCGATCCAATCTTAGGGCCAGAAATGAAATCAACAGGAGAGGTTATGGGAATAGGCTCTTCTTTTGGAGAAGCATATGCAAAAGCTCAAAAAGCAGCCAATAAAAATATTCCAACTACTGGGCTTGCATTTGTTAGCGTGAAAGAATCCGATAAGAAGTTCTTAAAAGATCTGATTCCTTTAATTATAGAGCAGGGCTTTTCTTTGATTGCCACCAAAGGAACGGCTAAAGCAATTGCTGACCTAGGTCACTCCGTTTCAGTAATTAATAAAGTATCTGAAGGCAGGCCTCATACTGTGGATGCTCTTCTCAACGATTCAATAAGCCTTTTAATAAATACAACTGAGGGTCGTCAATCAATTCAAGACTCCGCATCTATTAGACGGACAGCCCTACAGAACAAAATTTTCTGTGTCACCACTATATTTGGAGCCTTTGCTTTGGTTGAAGCATTAAGTAAAAATTCTAAGAGCTGGGTGTATAACTCCCTACAAGAAATAAATTAAATACAGTATTTGATACAATCTTCTGATGGACAAACTGCCTATCACAAAAGCTGGTGAGTTAAAGCTCTCAGAGCAACTACATCATCTCAAAACAAAAGATAGAATTGAAATTTCTCAAGCCATTGCTGATGCGAGAGCTCATGGGGACCTCAAGGAAAATGCTGAGTACCATGCAGCAAAAGAAGAGCAAGGTTTTCTAGAATCAAAAATTCAAGATATTGAGCATGCTCTAGCAAACGCACAGGTAATAGATGTTAAGGATATTCCTGAAACTGGCAGAGTTGTATTCGGTTCCACAATAGATTTATATGATGTTAATAATAAGAAATCTTTAACCTATAAGATTGTTGGAAATTTGGAATCTGATCCAGAGTCAGGTTCAATATCAATTCAAACTCCTATTGCCAGAGGTTTACTTGGTAAGAATGAAGGCGATGAGGTCATAATTTCTACACCATCCGGTAATATTGTTTTAGAAATAGAAAAAGTAAAACATTTGTAATTGCCATATGCATGCTGACTCTTGGGCTATTAAAGCCAAGCAATTAGGCTTGAGGTCTCGGGCAGTTTTTAAGCTCGAGGAGATTCTTTCCAAAACTAAAGCACTTAAAAAAGGTGCAAATATTGTTCTTGATATTGGTTCCGCTCCTGGAGGTTGGTCTGAATTAATTAAATCTTTATCCCCACCATCCCAAGTATTTGCAATCGATCTATTGGAGATGGACTCAATAGAGGGTGTTAGCTTTTTTCAAGAGGACATAGCTAACATTAATTTAATAGAAGAAATTCACTCCTTAAAATATAACTTTGATCTTGTTATTTCAGATTTAGCCCCCAATTTAAGTGGCATAAGAACAGTTGATGAAGAAAATATTTTCGAGTTAAATATTCTCACGCTAGAAACAGCTTTAAGTTATTTAAAAAAAGACACAGGTTATTTTGTAATGAAAACTTTCCAGAATAGCTCGTTAAAAAAACTTAGGTCAAAAATGGAAAAATCTTTTCAATTAGTTCAAACTTACAAGCCAGCTGCTTCTAAAAGCAAGTCTGGAGAAATTTATCTTTATGGAGCAAACCCATTATGAATTCAGTTTTTAAAAATGCCCTGGTTTGGGTGGTCCTTGGATCAGCATTAATATTTGTATTTAACAATATTGATACTGGCGCCTCAGCTCAACGCGAAATGGTTACTTACAGCCAGTTCAAGCAAGAGGTCTTATCTGACAATATTTCCTCCATCACCTATAAAGGTGATCAAATGACTATTTTTGGTGAGCGCCTGGACGGAACTAGGTTTGAAACTCGCCATCCAATCTACAAACGAGACGAATCTGTTGATTTAGCTATTGAAGAGCACGGCATTGTCACTATTTTTGAAACCGTTGAACAACCATCTATCTGGTCTCAGTTGCTTGTTGGTGCATTCCCTATTTTATTGCTATTGGGAATTTTCTTTTTCTTTATGAAGCAGATGCAAGGAGGGATGTCTGGTAAAGGCGGGCCAATGTCCTTTGGAAAAAGTAAAGCTAAGTTAATGGAAGGTGGAAAGGTTACCACTACTTTTGAGGACGTTGCAGGCTGTGAAGAGGCTAAACAAGATGTTCAGGAATTGGTTGATTTTCTTAGGGATCCCACAAGATTTCAAAAGCTTGGCGGTAAAATACCTCGAGGAGTTTTAATGGTTGGCCCTCCAGGCACTGGTAAAACTTTGCTTGCAAGAGCAATTGCGGGCGAAGCAAAGGTTCCATTTTTTTCAATCTCAGGATCAGATTTTGTTGAGATGTTTGTTGGTGTTGGAGCATCTCGGGTTAGAGATATGTTTGAGCAAGCTCAAAAGAACTCCCCATGCATAATTTTTATCGATGAAATTGATGCGGTAGGTCGCCATAGAGGAGCTGGCATGGGTGGCGGGCATGATGAGCGAGAGCAAACATTAAATCAATTACTTGTTGAGATGGACGGGTTTGATGGCAATGAAGGAGTGATTGTTGTTGCAGCAACGAATAGACCCGATGTATTAGATCCAGCATTACTTCGCCCAGGAAGATTCGATAGGCAGGTGGTAGTCGATCTGCCTGATTTAAGAGGCAGAGAGCAAATTTTAAAAGTTCATATGAAAAAAGTACCTCTTTCCAAAGATGTAGATGCATTTGTTATAGCTAGGGGTACTCCGGGTTTCTCTGGAGCAGATTTAGCAAACCTTATAAATGAAGCTGCATTATTTGCTGCCCGTTATGGCGATAAAAAAGTTAATCAAAATCATTTAGATCTTGCGAAAGATAAAATTATGATGGGTCCTGAGCGTAAATCTATGATCATGAATGAGGACCAGAAAAGAATTACCGCCTATCACGAATCTGGTCATGCAATTGTTGGTCGCATGATGCCTGAACATGATCCAGTATATAAAGTAACGATTATTCCGCGTGGAAGAGCCTTGGGAGTCACTATGTTTCTTCCAGAAGAAGATCGATACATGCAAAGCAAGCAATATCTTCACAGTAGAATAGCCGCATTATTTGGCGGAAGGATTGCTGAAGAAATTATCAATGGTAAAGATGGAATTACAACAGGCGCCTCAAATGATATTGAAGTTGCAACTGGTATCGCCACTAACATGGTTACAAAGTGGGGCTTATCTGATTTGGGACCTCTAAAATATGGCGAGGACGATTCTAGCCCATTCTTAGGTCGATCTGCCTCTATGGCTCCTAAGGGCATTAGTGGTGAGACTTCTAATATGATAGATGTAGAGGTTAGAAAAATCATAGACACTGACTATAAAAAAGCTTATAAAATTCTTAAAGACAATTTAGACAAGCTACACATAATGGCAGAAACATTGCTTACCTATGAAACAATTGATGCAGACCAGATAGATGATATTATGGCAGGCGCAGTACCAAGAGCTCCAAAAGATTGGGATGAACCAAAGTCACCTAAAGCAAAAAGGACTAAAAAAACTTCAATTAAGGGCCCTGCAGAAGAGCTATAATTCTCTTATGACTATTAAATTTGGTACCGATGGTATTCGTGGGCCAGTAGAATCAAAAATTACACCAGAGGTATGTCTCAGAATAGGGCATGCGGCTGGAATAGTTCTCAAAGAGATGGGGTGGGGAACTGTTTTAATTGGAAAAGACACAAGAGTTTCTGGCTACATGCTTGAATCTGCATTGCAAGCTGGTTTTATTGCAGCTGGTGTGAACGTCAGATTACTTGGCCCTCTTCCGACACCGGGTGTTGCATATCTAACAAAATCTTTAAGAAATCAATTTGGGCTCGTAATTAGTGCGTCACATAATGATTATCTTGATAATGGAATAAAGCTTTTCTCTGGAAGTGGAGAAAAAATTTCTCGGGAAGCTGAACAGAAAATTGAAAAACTGCTTACTGGTGAATTAAAGTCTGTTCCAACAGTTGAACTTGGTAAAGCCAGAAGATTTGATGAATCTGGCGATAGGTATATTGAATTTTGTAAATCTACAGTTCCAGCTGAAGTATCTTTTGAGTCATTAAGGATAGTTTTAGATTGCGCTAATGGTGCTTGTTATAAAGTAAGCCCTTCTATATTTCAGGAGCTTGGAGCAGAGGTTATACTCCTAGGCACTAACCCAGATGGATATAACATTAACCATGAATGTGGCTCAACAAGTCCACATAACGCACAAGAAGAAGTTATTAAGCAAAGAGCAGACTTTGGAATTGCACTGGATGGCGATGGCGACAGAGTAGTATTGATAGATAATAAAGGCAACATACTTGATGGCGACGACATTATGTATATCTTGGCTTATGCAAATCCAAATAGAACCGGTCCTTGGTCAGGCATTGTTGGAACGGCTATGAGTAATCTAGGTTTTGAAGATGGAATAAAGAAATTGGGATATCAATTTAAGCGTGCAGAGGTTGGTGATAAGCATGTCAGTGAGATGCTGCAAAGAGAAGGTTGGTTACTTGGTGGGGAGCCCTCAGGTCATATTATATGTCGTGATTTGGTAAGCACCGGTGATGGAACGATTGCTGCTTTAAAAGTTATTTCTTCATTGCTTATGCTAGAGAAAGAGCCTGCAGATATTCTAAGAAATTATTCCAAAATGCCACAAATCAATATTAATGTAGATGTTCAAAATAAAGATATTCTTTCAGATTCTGATATTCAAAAAGCTATTAAAGAAATTGAGTCCGATATTACGGTTGGAAGAATTCTAGTTAGACCATCCGGTACGGAGAATAAAATTAGAGTTATGGTTGAGTCAGAGGATGAGCCCACAGCTCAAAAGTATGCAGAAGACATCGCAAAAATGTTTATCAGTTAATCTATGCCATTAACCCTTTTAGCAAATTGGAAGCTCAATGGCTCAAAGTCATTTTCCCAGGCTTGGCTTAAAGACTTCTTTGTCAATTATACTGGCATTGAAATATCCTCTATTGGCATTGCCCCGCCTTCCATTCTTATAGACGAGCTTGTGCAAAATCCCGAAAATCTTGGAATTGCAATAGGTTCTCAAAATATAGATCAATTTTTATTAGGAGCTAGAACTGGAGAAATATCCGCCTCAATGGTTAAAGATGCAGGTGGCGCATTTTCAATTATAGGACACTCTGAAAGAAGGATTTTGTTTCAAGAAACTAATGGTGATATTTCACTAAAACTTGATTTGGCCAGTGAATGCAAGTTAACACCCATTTTCTGTATTGGAGAATCAAACGATGAAAAGCAGCAAAACAAAACTAAAGATGTTTTAAAAAACCAAATTATCGAGGTTCTATCTCATTGCTCTAAAGTTCAGGGTTTAATAATTGCTTATGAGCCAGTGTGGGCAATTGGCAGTGGTGATACTCCAGAGCCCAAAGAAATAAATTCAATTCATGAAATGATAAAAGATATAGTACAATCACATTTTTCTAAGTTAGATCTTCAAGCTGTTCTTTATGGCGGAAGTGTTAATATAGAAAATTCAACTTCAATTTTTAAAGAAAAAGAAGTCGACGGTGCGCTAGTAGGCGGATGTTCACTAAAGGGTAAAGATTTTGCAATCCTAGCCAACATCTTCAATAAAACAAAGGGATTATAGAAAAATGATTATTACAACAATTAAAATTATCTGCATTGTTCTTGCCATTGTCCTAATTATTTTGGTAATTTTACAGCAAGGCAAGGGTTCTGATTTAGGGTCAGCATTTGGAGGGGGATCCTCCAATTCTATGTTTGGGGCTGTTGGACCATCCAATTTTCTTGGGAAACTGACTGCATTCATAGCTGCGTCATTTTTAATCTTGAATTTAGCTCAAGCAGTCTTACTAAAAAATGAAAATACAGAATCTTTATTTAGCGAAGAAGAGATTCAAGATGCTGAAAAAGCAGTTGAAATCCCGGTAGAGTAACTAATAACTGTTAAGCAATTTCTTAGCATGCATGTTAAGAATTGTTAGTGCGCCACAGATCACCAAGATCTCAGAGAAGATATTCTCAATAAATAGAGAAGTAATTAATAGAGATCCTGCCATAATCAATTGCTTTTGCATCATTACTTGAATACCGCTAATGGACCGGCCATTTAGATCTTTCACGATCTTAATCTGCGATAGAGTGGCGATTAATAGGCTGCTACAGATTAAAATTAAATGGTTAAAGTCATCTGCAAAAAAATCAAACTCAATATTAGGCCCAATTTTTAATATCAGTTCATAGGTTATTAGACCTGAGAAAAACAATACCACTAAGACGCAGTGAATAAAGCACGTAAAGGAAACAGTCATACCGAGAGAATTGAGAGCTATAGCTGTCTTGTTCATTGTTATATTATAACATAACAATGCAGATTATTTAATGGTGCCGAAAGCGGGACTTGAACCCGCATGAGCTTTCGCTCACTAACCCCTCAAGCTAGCGTGTCTACCAATTCCACCACTTCGGCAAAGAGGTAGGATTATATCAAGATATCTTTTTAATGCTGAAATAAATTTAAATATACTTGACCTTAAGCACCTGCTTTCTATACACTCTATTTCTCTGCGATGCGGGGTGGAGCAGTCTGGTAGCTCGTCGGGCTCATAACCCGAAGGTCGTTGGTTCAAATCCAGCCCCCGCTACCAGTTAAAGAAATACTTACTGGGGCATTAGCCCCTTTTTTTTTATAAGAAAATGAGAATAGAAGAAATAGAAAATGCTATAAAACCGGTTGTCGAAAGTCATGGTTGCGAACTATGGGGAATTGATTTGCTTCGCGGAAAGAGAAGGCCAACGATCAGAACATACATAGATGCAATCGCAGGCGCTACAATCGAAGATTGTGAAAAAGTTGCTCAGGACCTTAATTATGAGCTAGCATTAAATGATACATTTATTGATCAAGACTATGTATTGGAAGTCTCGACCCCTGGAATTGATAGAAAGTTTTTTAAAGCAGAACAGCTATCATTATTTCTTCATGAAGAATTTACCTTGAAATTAAGAGAAACTGTTGATGGTAAGAAAACTTTAAGAGCAAAGTTAATGAATGTAGAAAATAATAACATTACATTTAACTGCGGCGACGAAGAATTAAACTTGAACTTCTTGGATATAGATTTATGTAGGTTAAAACCAGACTTTGAAGAACTTATGAGGGTAAATAAATAATGGAAAGTATTGAAATATTAGCGGTCGTTGAATCTGTGTCCAATGAAAAAGGTATAGAAGAAGGAATTATATTCGGAGCATTGGAATTGGCTATTGCCACAGCCTCATTGCGTCATTTTCATGAAGATGCAGAAATAACCGTATCAATAGACAGAGACTCTGGGGAGTATTCAACTAAAAGACATTGGATAGTAGCTGAAGATACTATTGAAGATTTTCATAAAGAAACTCATATTACTGATATTGATTCAAAAATGAACTTTGGAGATACTTACTCCTTAGATTTAGATAATGTTGTGTTTGGCAGAATCGAAGCTCAAGCAGCGCGTCAAATTATGATGCAAAAAGTCCGAGAAGCAGAACGCGATAATATTGTTGGGATGTTTCTCTCACAAAATAATTCCTTAATGAATGGAACTGTTAAAAGGGTTACTCGAGATAACATCATAGTAGATATAGGAAATGACATAGAGGCTATTCTTCCAAGAGATCAATTGCTCCCAGGCGAAATCTATAAAATTAAAGATCGCATGAGAGCGATATTACAAATAAAAGAAATTGAAGGCAGAGGCTCTCAATTAATGTTGAGCAGGAGTTGTCCAGAAATGGTCACAGAGTTATTTAGAATTGAAGTTCCTGAAATCAACGAAGATATTATTGAAATTAGAGGTATAGCTAGAGACGCTGGTTCAAGATCTAAAATCGCAGTTAAAACAAATGATGGAAGAATTGATCCTGTTGGAGCTTGTGTTGGCATGAGAGGTTCTAGAGTTCAATCTGTATCAGGTGAGATTGGTAACGAACGGATCGATATTATTATTTATGACGATAATCCAGCTCAGATGGTTATTAACTCATTAGCACCGGCAAAAGTGGAATCTATAGTTATGGATGAGGACACTAGATCAATGGAATTAGCGGTTAATGAAGAAAATTTAGCCCTCGCAATTGGTTCTCGAGGACAAAATATTCGTTTGGCTTCAAGACTTGTAGGCTGGGAATTAAATATAATTAGTAGCAATGAAGCTGAGGCAAAAGAAAGAGTTGTTGAGGCAGAGTTTCAGGCAAAACTTATGGATAATTTGAGTATTAATGAATCAGAAGCAGAATCTCTTATTAGAGGTGGCTTTTTAAATTTTGATGATGTTGCATATGCAGAAGATTCAAAATTATTGTCCACCCTCAAACTAGACGAATCCCGCGTAGAGGAAATTAAAGCTTCAGCAGCAGACGCAGCTTTGATGGAAGCTATGGGGGAGATTACTCTAGAGGAATCTAACTTAGAATCTTTAACCCAGCTCGGCTTTACTGCAGAAGAAGTTGATATTTTGGTATCAAAAGCATTAAAGAGTATGGATGACATTGCTGAACTTGCAGTTGATGAGCTGCAAGAAATTATTGAAATTACAGATAAGAAGGCTGCAGAAATAATTATGAAAGCTCGAGAGAGTTGGTTTAACTAAAATAGGAAAGTACATTGGCATTAACCGTTAAAGATTTTGCAAAAACCTTAAAGATTAAGGATTTAGCTCTTTTGAAGAGAATGAAGGCTGCAGGTCTTCCTCATCTCAAGGTATCTGATGAGATAACTCCAGCTGATAAATTAGCCATATTGAAATCCCTCAAAGATCGTAAGTCTGGCGGGGGTCAATCCGTAACATCATCTTCTAGTAGTGGCGGAGTTACTGTGAAATCGAAGGGAACTGTGTCTCAGCCATCTAGCACTTCACCAATTCAGTCAGACGGACTAACAGATAATATTGAAGCAAAAAGACAAGCCGCTGCTGAAAATTTAAAAGAGCAGCAGCAAAAACGCGAAGATCAGATTAAAGAAGCGATTCGTTTAAAACAAGAGCAACAGCAAGCTGCTAAAAAAACTCAACAAAAATTTCAGACCCCTCAACAAGCTCAACCAAGAGTGAATGTTAAAGATCAGCTTTCAAGAGCAGCTAATGAATATTCACGAAGAGAGAAAAGCTTTAATGATGATTCAGAGCATCAATTTGCAAAACCTGTTGAATTCATAAAACGAGACATAGAAGTTCCAGAAATGATCCAAGTTGGCGAGCTAGCAAAATTAATGTTTCTTAAAGGCGGTCAAATAGTTAAAACTTTAATGAGTCTTGGGGTTGTAGCTACTATTAATGATTCAATTGATCAAGAGACTGGAATTTTAGTTGCCGAGGAGCTTGGTCATAATGGTATTCCTTTTAATGATTCATCTGTTGAGGATGAAATCCTTGGAAATATTACATATTCAGATACTCCAAAAACAAGAGCGCCTGTTGTTACTGTAATGGGGCATGTTGATCATGGAAAGACTACATTACTTGATTTTATTCGTGATACTAAGGTTGTAGATGGTGAGGCGGGTGGCATAACTCAGCATATTGGAGCGTATCAAGTTCCAGTGGGTAAATCCCTTATAACCTTTATAGATACTCCAGGCCATGCAGCTTTCTCGTCTATGAGAGCAAGAGGAGCCAATACTACTGATGTAGTTATCTTAGTTGTTGCTGCAAATGATGGTGTCATGCCTCAAACAGAAGAAGCCATAAACCATGCAAAGGCAGCTGGAGTAGCAATCGTTGTAGCAATTAATAAAATGGATTTGCAAGGTGCAGACTTAGAGCGAATAAAAGGAGATCTAGCGGCTAAAGATTTAACGCCAGAAGATTGGGGTGGAAATATTCAAATGATTCCAGTTTCAGCATTGAAGGGCGATGGGGTCGATAAGTTATTGGAGGCAGTAGTTCTTGAATCAGAGCTATTGGAACTAAAAGCTCATCACGAAGGTCAAGCTCAAGGGGTGGTGATTGAATCAGAGTTAGATAAGTTCAGGGGCCCAGTAGCTACACTATTAATTCAGAGCGGCACCTTAAAGCTTGGAGATATGGTTGTATGTGGAGCTGCAATTGGGAAAGTTAAAAATATTATTGGATCTGATGCTTCCAAGCTTAAGACGGCTGAGCCTTCTTTTGCAGTTGAAATTTTAGGTTTAAACAGCGTCCCTAATGCTGGAGAGACTTTTCAGGTAGTGAAGAATGATAAAGAGGCTAGAGAAATTGCAGAATTTAGAGAAAATAAAATTAAAGATAGAAAAGTATTAAAACAGAGAGATGAAAGCCTTGGAAATATTTTTGAATCAATGGGGCAATCTAACAAAAAAATTCTTAATGTAATTTTAAAATCTGATGTTGCGGGAACTTCTGAAGCCATTGTTGCAGCATTAAACGATATAGGTAATTTAGATGCATCTATTAAGATAGTTGCAGCAGGCGTGGGCGGCATTTCAGAATCTGATGCCAATCTAGCAGTTGCAACTGAATCGATGATATTAGGATTTAATGTTAGATC
>Ga0209091_10003185_pt1 | contig 13291 bp, 6 predicted proteins | sample ArcticOcean_MG_C_6_FD_187438 | JGI IMG/M metagenome (GOLD analysis project Ga0209091, IMG submission 187438) | Marine microbial communities from western Arctic Ocean - ArcticOcean_MG_CB8_128 (SPAdes) (version 2) | ecosystem: Environmental > Aquatic > Marine > Oceanic | place: Arctic Ocean...
AATTCGTCCCATGGCGCACCGTGTTCGTGCAAATAACGCAAACACTCCAAATGACCCTGTTTCGCGGCCCACGTGCACGCCCATTCGTTCACGGGACAGTTTTTGTCCTCGATCAAATACTTCAGGCAATCGAGGTGTCCTCCTTTAGCGGCGCTGTACGCCGTATCCGCGTTAATCGGCACGCCTTTCTCCTCGTGAAGAAATTTCAAAGTCTGTAAATGTCCGTTCTCCGCCGCGTTTGAACTACAGATGAAATCCGATTCCACGCCGTTATCGAGCGCAAAGCGTAAACAATCTTCGGCTCCGTTCGACGAACACACGTGACTGACGTCTTTCGTCATCGGCGCTCCGTTCTCCACCAAAAACTTCAACGCGTCGTATCGCTTGTACGTCGCCGCGTGAAACCTCGCGCGTTCGTCAAACGTCGCCTTCTTCTCCTCGATCAGCCACCTTAAAAGTGTCACTTGACCGGATCCAGCCACTCGGTGGACTAAATCCGATTTCCTTGGAATGTTTTCCCAGGCAAACTCCAAGGTTGAAACGCTCGAAAACTCAGAGATGCGAAACTTCGTGTCGCGCACGATGTACCCTTGCCTTCTTATCACGAATCGACTCTCCCGGTTGACGTCGTACAAAAACTTTATATCCGTGGTGTTCAGATGCTTTAAAACTTCTCCCCAGACGTCCGGGTACCTTCTGACCAGCAACCAAAGTGGCGCGCACAATTCTTCTTCTTCTGCATCAAACTCGTTTCCATCATCGCCAAAGAGAGGAGTAGTAGTCGTCGTCGTTGGCCTTCCTCCTCCTCCTCCTCCTCCTAGGAGTTTCGACAGCAATTGTCCCATTTGATGATGATGTGAAGCAATTCGCGCGTTTGTTGTGGTTTTTTTTTGTATCTGATGAAAAAAAAGACGTTTCTTTAAAAATGATCAAAACGATCGGTTTACAAAAAAAAAGAGGAAAACAGAGAAAAAAGACAGAAGAGCCGCCATAAAAAAAAACAATCATCGAAAGAGATATAGAAGATGATGGAACTGCACCGCGCGTCCTTCGTCGAGTGGCAACCGACACCAGTGGTCGCAGTAAAAGCGACGTCGTCTTATTTCGGAGGCAAGTGCGTGGCACTGGCTCGAGAAAACGGGGACGTGGAGATTTACGACGCGCACTCTTGGCGGTTGATTGGAAGAGTTCCCGGGAAAGATGGGGATTCCATCTCTCGGTTGGAGTGGGTGCAACCGTTTCGAGTGGACGGAGTTTCCGAGGAAGAGATGGAAGAGTTTGAAGAAGAAGAAGGAGAGGAATCGCTGCTGTTAAAATCTAGTGGTGACGGCTCTTCCGCGGCTCGCTTGGTTTCGGTGGCGTTAGATGGTACGGTCACCGAGTGGGATTTGAACCAGTTGAAGCCGCACTCGACGTGCGAATCGCACGGCGGGTCGATTTGGGATTGCGCGAGCGAACCGATGGAGGCGGTGAAACCTGGACAACCGCAGCGATTGGCCATCGCGTGCGACGACGGGTGCGTGAGGTTGGTGATTTCCATGGCGAAGAGTGCCGTTGGAGGTGGCTTGAGGCATAAAGAAGCGTTGCCGAAGGTGAGCGGGAAAGTGTTGTCGGTGTGTTGGAACAAGGACGGGACGAGGATCGCGGCTGGGACGAGCGAAGGGAGGATTCACGTGTTTGACGTCGAATCGAAAAGAGAAATCGAATGCGTTTTGATTGGGAATCAACCTCCGAAACACGCGAATAAAGAGAGACACAGAAATCCGAATAGTTTGAAAAAGAAACGGAATCGAGGGGGATCGGACATTTCCGCGAAAAACCACGATCCAACGTGCGTTTGGAAAATGCTCTATCTTCCGGATGACACTTTAGTCACCGCGGATTCAGATGGGAACGTCACGTTTCACGATTCGCGATTTTATACCGTCTTGAAACGATTCTCGTCGCACGATGCCGACGTGGTCGCTTTGGCGGTAGCCCTGGACGGGAAAATAGTCTTCGCCTCTGGCGTGGACCATAAAATAGTCGCGTTTGAGAATTTAGACGACCTCAATCGAAACGAAAAAGGATTCAACGAGTGGGTGCAAACATCCATGAAACGACCGCACACGCACGACGTAAAATGTTTAGAAATGGTTAGAAACTCGAAAGTTCCCGGCGGTGTATTGCTTTCCGCTGGAGTAGACGCGCAATTGTTAGCGCACCGCGCTGATGCGTTCGGTAAGAAACACCCGGTTCGGGTCGTCTCGGTGCCGAGAAAAACGCCGATCGCGGTGACATCTACCGCCATGCACACTTTCAACGAGAGCAGTTCGACGACCACGCCGGTTGGGACGCCTTCAAATGGCAATAACGCGTTGAGCGAGCGGTCCGCGGGGTTCAAGTTCCCGGATCGGCCTTTAGCCATGTGCGAACACGGAAGATACGTGGACGTCTGGAAACTCGGCGAGGCTTTAGGAACAACAACAACAACAAATAATAATAATAATAATAATAATAATAATAATAATAATAATAATAATAATAGCCAGAACCAACAGGAAAACCTGAACACTTCCAACGCGAGGAAGAAGCAACGTACAGAAAACACTCAGAATAAGAAGAATCGTCAACTTTTACGATCGGCGCCGGAATGCGTCCTGCGTCTTTTCGTCTCCGGTCGACACTCGATTCTCTGTTCAGCGATATCGCCGGACGGGTGTTGGGTCGTACTTTCTGATGCCGTTTCGCCACCACGAATATTTGCGATTCGTGAACCGAATAGTAAAGAGAAAGAAAACATGAACTCAGACGACGAGGAAGAGGAGGCGTTCTTTGACGGCGCGACGGATGTCAAACGCAAGTCTGGTTGGCGCGCGAAGAAAGTCGAGTTACCGGAGGAAATTACGCGACCGGCGGCGCACTTGTTGTTTACCGCGGATGCAAAGAGATTGATAATTGTTTCCATCAGGGGCCCGATTAAGATTATTGACCTGGAAAATTGGGAGGTTGTGGGTACTCTGAGAGCGCACATCGCGACGAAAACCGCGACGCAGCGAGCGTTCGCGAAAGAATCCGGAAGAAGGCGATCACACAAGTCTCATTCAAACGTCGGTGGATTTGAAGGAGGAGAATGCAATATGGTTACCGCCGATACGGTTGGATGCCCCGCAGTAACAAATATTTGTTGCAGCGGCGACTCGCAATGGCTCGCCGTCGCTTCCTGTCGCGCACCAAACGTCGTCAGCGATGCCGACAATGCGTTCTCTGCCAACGCCAACGTCGGCGGCGTTTTTATCTACTCAATGGATGCGATGAAACTCCACTCGCGTTTACCTCCACCGTTGAATATGGATTCGTGGTCAGCAATACACGCGATGGCGTTTAATGAAACCAGAGTATTAGCTATAGCGTGCGGCACGTCCAACTCCTTGTGGACAATTGACGTTGAAACCGGCGAACCGTTGCCGTGGAGTTTGAACTTGGCGAAAAGAAACGCGCACGCCCCGGATGCTTTATACAACACGCCCGGTCAAATTTGCGGTTTATCGTTCGCCATTGGCGGTGGTAGCGAAAAAGGGATAGTTTCTTCCAAGCGGGGAAAATCGTCATCCTCAAAAAAGTCAACCGCCGCCGCGAACAAAGACGCCGGTCTACCCGAACTCGTCCTCTTCGCGCACACCCCGAACGCCATCGCTCGCATCAATCTCCGCTCTAAAATCACCGACGACTGCGTCCTCTCCAAACTCGGCAAATCGAAAGTCTTGACCGGTACGGCCAAGAAAAAACGCCGCCAGCGCGAAAAACAGCTCAAGGAAAAGCAAGCCTCCCAACGCGTCGACGGCGCGATCGAACTCCCCGGCGGTGTCCGCGCGGTCATATTAAACGACCCGTGCTTATTTTTCGGAAACGTCGGAAAAGATAAGGCACTGTTAGTCGAGCGACCGTGGGTGGACGTGTTGCGGAAGATGCAAAAGCCGCTCTACAGGCACAGATTCGGTACTTGATATACGTTTTCACGAAAATACATTTGCCGCGCAGCTGCGGCACGGTAAAATAGTAGTATTCGCGATGCCGATGATGATAATGATGATGATGATGATGATGGTGAAAGAGTTGTTATTATTATCTAATACAAAAGACTAAATTTTTATTTATACGCCGACGCCGCGTTTTTGCGCAAACGCCGGTTTTGTGGCGAATGAAATGAATGAACTCGTTGTTGTCGTCGCATCGCGAATACAGTTTTTCTACGGGTTCACGCCAATCAACATGTTGCTTCCGTTCCCGCCCGGCAAATACACGATGTTCTTACTCCCGCTCAACGTCTTCGCCACCTCTCTCGCGGCTTCGATCCTTCTCAATTCAATCAACGCCGGCCCGGCGCTTCTCGTGGCCTGAGAAATCAACTTCGCGGACTCGGATTCCCCCTCTGCTCTAATCACCGCCGCCTCTCTCTCTTGATCGGCTTTCATGACTTCAAATTTCGCCCTCTCCGCGTCTTGCTGCGCCACCTGTTTCGCCTCAATCGCTCGCGAATACTCGTGGCTAAAACTCAAATGCGTCAACGCCACGTCCTCCAACAAAATCCCAAAATCATCCGCGCGTTTCCTCAAACTCTTCGCGATTTGTTCCGTCACTTCCTGTCTTCTCGTCAATAACTCGTCCGCGTTGTATTGCGCCACGGTCGCTTTCAACACCTCGTTCCCGATCGACGGCAACACTCGATCGTCGTAATCCGGACCTAAATTCAAGTGTATCGTCGATAACTGTTCCACGTTCGGCCGGCACAACACTCGCAGCGTCAAGTTTACCTGTTGTAAATCTTTCGTCCCGGTGACTGAACTCAACGATTTCGGTCTCGTTCGTACGTCGTAGATGGTTGGCGATTGGATTATCGGCACCATGAAATGCGTGCCTTCAGCGCTCGTTTCTTTCAGAACGCCTCGGAAACGGTCGAACATCACCGCGCGTTCGCCTCCATCCACTGTTCGTTGTTGATAAAAAAGAGAAGCATAGTAAAAGAGATTAGGGTCAGTTCTCGCGTTTAGTCCTCTTCAAACGACAACAACGAAAGGTTTAATAAAAGGAGACGAGAGAGAGAGAAGAAGAGATCGATCCATCCTCTTCTCTCCCCGTGAAATAAATGCCCCCGAGATGAGATGCTAAACGTACCATCGTAAATAGCGCTCGACACCGCGGTCGCGCCAATCCCGACGAACGCGCCTATTCTCGCCAATGCGCCCAACGCTTGCGCGGCCACTTGCGCCGAACTGGATGCCATTTTTGCTTTTAAAAGTGGTGTTTCTTAAGAGCCGCCAGAATTTCTGGGGGATTTCTCCGTGACGTGTTTCCCCAACGTTTCCTTATAAATTCTCCGCTTGATGTGAATAGTAAATGAACGTTGGACTGCGACGAGTCGGAGGAGGAGGAAGAGGAAGAGGAGGCAGCAAAATTCACCATCGAACGGTTTTACCGGAATCGCGAGCGATGATGCAACCCGGGAGGTTCGGGCACGCTCTGATGCGATTGATTTTTTTTCTCGTTTTCCTTTCGCTCGGGATTGTTTTGTATAAGTGCGCGGAGATTACGACGACGAAGAAGCGAGAGAAGAGGAGGAAGAGGAGAGGAAGAAACTTTGAGGAGGAAGGGGGAGAGGAGAGGAGAGGAGGAGAGGAGACGTTTGATGTCGGGTACGAGCAGTTTTTGAAGAGCGAGAGTTACGGGGATGCCGTGAAGTTGTTTTCTTCGAGCGGTAGGTAAAGGCGTGATGTAGAGAGGAAAGACATATGTAGTTGTGTTCTAGTTTTAGAGTATTTATAGATATTTAGTAGACTTATTATTGAATTGAAAGAATGCATGCGTTGATGATGTTGTTTCTTTATCATCGCGAGTGATGAATATTCTCTAAACTTATTACTTCGCCTCTTCTGACTTCTTCTCTTCGGTGGCTTCGCCTTCGGTCGTCGTGCCTTCGCCGGATTCCGAAGCGCCTCCGGAACTCGCGCCTTTGCTCAACGCCTCGCCGATTTTCATGACGGCTTTTTGCAAATCACCGATTTTCTCTTTCAACGCTTCGTTATCGTCGCCTTCCATGGCCGTTCTCAACGCCATTTGCGCGTTTTGGATCTCGTCTTTGATTTCTTGCGGCAAGTTGGCGCCGTGTTCTTGGATGTTTTTGTCCGCGGAATAAATTAACGTATCCGCCTCGTTCTTCGCGTCGATCATTTCTTTTCGTTTTTTGTCTACTTCGGCGTGGGATTCGGCGTCTCGGACCATTTGCTCGACTTGCGCGTCGGAGAGACCACCGGAGCTGGTGATGGCGACGGAGTTTTCTTTACCCGTGGCTTTGTCTTTCGCGGAAACGTTGACGATGCCGTTGGCGTCGATATCGAACGTGACTTCAATTTGCGGCACACCGCGCGGGGCCGGAGGAATACCCATCAAATCAAAGTTGCCTAAGATTTTGTTATCCGCCGCCATTTCTCTTTCACCTTGCAAAACCTTGATGCCGACTTGGGTTTGGGAATCCGCGGCGGTGGAAAAGACTTGGGACTTTTTGGTCGGAATCGTCGTGTTTCTGTTGATCAATCGCGTGAAAACGCCACCCAAGGTTTCAATACCTAAGGAAAGCGGAGTCACGTCCAACAGGAGAATGTCTTTCACGTCGCCTCTCAAAACACCACCTTGAATAGCCGCACCCATGGCGACGACTTCGTCCGGGTTCACGCCTTTACTCGGGTCTCTCTTGAACAAGTCTTTCACGATGGAGTGCACTTTCGGCATTCTGGTCATACCTCCAACCAACAAGACTTCGCTCAACTCGCTCGGAGAAATCCCGGCGTCTTTTAACGCGTTCGTGCACGGCGCTTTCGTTCTTTCCAAGAGCGAACCGACCAAATCTTCCAATTTTGCCCGGGTCAAAGTCATCGCCAAGTGTTTCGGTCCGGTTGCATCCGCGGTGATAAACGGCAAGTTGATCTCCGTGGAAGTCGTGCTGGACAACTCAATCTTTGCCTTCTCCGCGGCTTCTCTCAAACGTTGCACGGCTAACTTGTCGCCTTTGAGATCGATCCCAGACTCTTTCTTAAACACGTTTTGCAATTCATTCATAACCACGGTATCGAAATCTTCGCCGCCTAAAAACGTGTCCCCGTTCGTCGCTTTGACTTCGAAAACACCGCCGGAAATTTCCAAAATGGACACATCAAACGTCCCGCCACCTAAATCGTACACAGCGACGATGCCTTCTTTCTTATCCACGCCGTAACTCAACGCCGCCGCGGTCGGTTCGTTGATAATTCTCAAAACATCCAAACCGGCAATTTTCCCCGCGTCTTTCGTCGCCTGTCTCTGCGCGTCGTTAAAATACGCCGGCACCGTCACCACGGCTTGCGTCACCCCTCTACCTAAATACGATTCCGCGGTCTCTTTCATCTTTTGCAAAACGAACGCGCCGACTTGCGAAGGCGAGTACTCTTTCCCGCCCGCCTTGACCCACGCGTCGCCGTTGCTCGCCTTCACGATGTCATACGGCACGAGCTCTTGCTCCTTCTTCGTGTGCGGATCGTCGAATCGTCTCCCAATCAACCGTTTGCACGCATATAACGTGTTCGAAGGGTTCGTCACCGCTTGCCTCTTCGCCGGTTGCCCGATTAACCGTTCGCCTTTTTCCGTGAACGCCACCATCGAAGGCGTCGTCCTCGACCCTTCCGCGTTTTCGATGACTTTCGCGTTCTTGCCGTCCATGACTGCCACGCACGAGTTCGTCGTCCCTAAATCAATCCCGATGACGTCTTTGGAGTACGAGCGGATTTGGTTCCCCGCGGAAGAAAAAAGAGACGGAAGCATTTGTTTATGAATCAACATTGACGTCGATGACGACGCCGTCGTCGTCGCCGCCTGATTGATCTGTTTTTTACAATCACATAAAGAAGAAAGAGAAGGTATCATCATCAGTGAACGACTCGTCAACGCGAAAAGAACAACAACAACACCACAGCGTCGCGGACAAAAGATATGCGCACGCTTTATCTTCTTCTCATCAGAGCGCGCGCGTGTGACCAATCGAAAGAAAAAGAAGCGCAGCCGAAAGAAGAAGGATTCGGAATTGGAATCAATCGGACAAACGAAAACTGCGCTCTCTCTTCAATCAAAGACGAGAGAGAGAGAGACAGAGAGACAGAGAAACGCACCAGCAGATAATGACCCGGGTTTGAAGAAGAGTTCCCCCTGGCGAACCTTCGCGCGACGACGCGAAGCATATTTATATTCGAGTATTAGTAGTATATGAGCAAATCAGGAGAGGAGTAGAGGAATGACGTTTCTCTCGCCTGTTGTTGTTTGTTGTTGTTTTTTTGCCTCAGACTGGGTTGCCCAGAGGGATAATTTAGAGGACTTTTTATGGACTGCCCTCTGATGAGGGGAGTACGAGTGCAGAGGTGCAGAGACTTTTTTCGTGCATATAAGACGGTTGTTGGTCTCAAAAAAGAGCATCTGAAACGAGCGACTGAGGAGAGTTCGTTTTTACGCACACTCGTGACACACGTTTTCGTTGAAAAAGGATGACTGACTCTCTGTAATAGTACGCACACAAAACACGCTTTCGTTGGTGTTGTGCTCTCTGTTAGAGTAGTACATAATAATAATGGGAGGCGCATCAGGGACGACGAAGGAGAAGACAAAATCGAGGTCGAATACTACTTCCTCGACCTCGTTGGTCCCGGCGACAATCCTCCAGCGCTTCTGGGACTTGGCGTCGACCGATGCGTCGACGAGATGCACCGCCGCCGCCGCTCTTTCGGAAGCACTGTTTTTGGTGCAAAACAATACCACGAACACGACGACGACTACGAATGACAACAACAACAACAGTAAGCTCGACGCGGTGGTTGAATATTCCATGAAACGTTTAACGCGAGGTCTCGGGTCTGGACGCGCCGGGGCGAGGCAAGGGTTCGCGGTGGCGTTTACGAGCGCGATGACGCATCTGGATGCGATTTCCGTGGAAGATGGATTTCGATTTCTGAAGGAAGGATTGGAACCAATCACGAAGAGCACGAAAGGATCGGAAGCGAGAGATATTTTGATCGGACAGTTGTTCGGGAACGCGGCGCTGGCGAGAGCGCTGGTGGCCAAGGAAGTGTCCTTGGAAGCGAAGAAGAAGAAAAAGGAGATGATGAGTGGTAGTGGTAGTAGTAACAACAACAACAAGCGAAAAAAATGGACGACGACGACGCCGGAGGAAGAGCGAGAACGAATCGTCGATTTGAGTTCCCAATTGTTCGCGGAGATTTGTAGGATTAGCAACACGAAAGCGTATTTGAGCGAAAGCGCGGCGAAAGTTATGATTGAACTCGCGCTGAGTTTGAGTAAACAAGAGGAAGGGTTGCACGAGAAAGATCCGTTCCGATTGGCGAGGGAGGCGCTGGAGAAGTGTCCGCAAGCGCAGGCGTGGGTGAGTCGAGACGTGACAGACGTCGGAGAGCAGAGTGGGAAAACAACGATTGAAACCGTGTGGTTGGCGTATAGTTTGTACGAGTGCTTACCGGCGAGGTGTAAGGAAGCGCAGAGCGTCGTGCCTAAATTTTCTTCCTCTTCTTCTTCTGCGAAAGAGGATTCGTTTTTCGCGTACGAGAATTTGAAGAAAGTGAGTCACGCTTTGGCGGAGTGTCCGCACGCGCACCCGAGGGTGCACCCTATTTGGGAGATTTTATGCGAAGCGTGTAGAAGTAATAGCGATGACGATAAAAAAGGAGGAAACAAAGCGGGAGCGACGACGAAAATATCAGCAGGAAGCAACTTGACTCGATTGGAGGCGTTGTGGGAGACGTGTTGCGAGAACGGGTTGTTTAAAGCACCATCGCATCAGAGAAAGTACCTCGGGTTTCGCATATTTTCGATGCTGTTGCGAAACGCGACGGCATCGGAGACTGCGAAGTTGTTCACGTCGCCAAACTTTATTAAATGTTTAGTTTCGAACTGCGCCAAACCGGAGAATTATTTACACGCTTGCAGCACGGATTGCTTGAAAGCCATCGCGAGGTGCGCGAAACATCCAGAAACGAGCGCGAAGAAACGCGTGGCGATCGTGGCGGCGTTGAGAAAGGTTGGCATTCACAGATTTGAGAAGCAGTTGGCGAAATCGAGTGGGATTTCCACGTTATTGGCTGGATTAACGAGAGAGGAAGCGAAAGCGTATTGCGAAGAGTTGAGAGAAACAATCTTGGAGAAATCAGATTTGGCGACACAAGACGAGAGTGACGACGAGAACGAAAACGATGATAACGACGAGGAAAAGAAAAAGAAAATCAGTCGCGATTTCAAACGGTTGTGGGCGCTAGAACAAATGTGTTCGATTACGTCGGCATTATCGCCGAGCGATCGTTTGGACGTTTTGCATTTTTGCTTGTTCCACGCGTTTTATTCCACGTCCAAGAAACAGCTGCCAAAAACAGTCGTGGGTAAAAACATAGAAGATTGTCCCGATGTGCTCAGAAGAGCATTTTCGACGCGTTTACTTGGCATATTATTGACGAACATTCGATCGCGCGGACGCACGCAACAGCAGAAAAAGCAACAAAGTCAAAATACTAAGAACGGTAAAAATCATAAAGATAAAGGCAACGAAGCAAACGAAGAGGACGAGGAAGAAGAAGAAAAATTCGATGCGCTCTCGGAAGCGTGCGAAGCGGTGTTAAACTTCGATGCCGACGCTTCGGTGACGGACGTTATTCCGAATAGCGCGCGAGCGAAAGACGCGCGCAAAAATCTTGCGAATGCTTTGAAACTCTGCGAAAAAAAGCAAAAAGCCGACGAAAGCGGCGTCGCGACGTCGATTATTCCGCTGCTTAAAGCTTTAATCGTTTTACACGCGTCTGATCCGAAGCAGTTCACGTCGATCGTCGAGGATATTCCTCGATGCGTCGAAGAGCTTCTCCAGCCGCCGAAGAAGAAAAAGACAACCAAGAAAAAATCGACGAAGAAGACACTGGAGGAGGAAGAAGAGGAAGAGCACGATTTGGAGCCGATGGACGTTCTCAACGATTTATTGATTGCATTTCTCGCGCAACCGTCCGCGTTATTGCGCGACGTCACCGAACGTACTTTTAAAGGCGTGTCTGGGAAAATCACCGATCGAGGTATCGAAGATATTCTCAACGTCGTCGAGAACATGGGTGCCGGGAAGCGCGGCGACGAGAACGACCATGAGAATGACGACGAGGATGACGACTCCGACGATGAAGATATGCTCGAAGAAGAAGACGACTCTGACGACGACGACGACGACGACGATTCCTCGAGTAGCGATGATGATTCAGACGAAGACGACGATGAGAACGATTCAGACGCTGGTATGGACACGGAAGCGAACGAAGGCGCGATTGAAGCCATTCGCAAAGCCGCACTGAAAATTCAAGAAGATGACGACAACTCCGACGATTCTGACTCGGATGATTTTACGGACGAACAAATGTTTGCCACCGATAAACTTCTCGCCGACGCATTCAGGGCGAAAAGACAGGAGCTTTCGCGCAAGAAAGCTTTGAAAGTCGCCGCTGCAGATTTCAAGTTTCGAGCTTTATCGCTTCTCGAACTCTTTGCAAAGTCGCAGCCGAGCTCAAAGTTTCTTCCTGAAATCATCGTTCCACGGTTACTCAGCGCCTCTAGAAACGCTCGAATACGGTTTAAGAGTAACCCGATGGAAAAATCGTTCTTGGAACTCGCGCAAAGAATCGATAGCGTCTTGACGAAGCACGCGTGCAAACACGCAGCGATGGTTACCGGTACGAGAAAAGATATTCACGAAATCTTGACGCAGTTGATCGATGTCGCCGATAATGGCGCTGGAGCTGGACGCGATAGCGACGCGGCGAAAGGTTTCGCGAAGACTGCTGCCGTAGCGTGCGCATATATCGCCAAAGTCATGGAGAGTAACGGCGACGGCGAAAGCGCCGCTGAGATTTACAAAACGGCAATCACGGAAACGTTTGAAAAGAAAACCAGTCGATTGCGCGCGCCGTTTTTTGCCGAGCTCATAAAGCTTTCTCCGAACGTGTTGGCATCGTCTTCCAAAGAACTCGCTTCGTTGTGCGATTTAGGCGATAGCGCTCGCGCGCAGTTCTTGCGGCAAGAGTCGTTACAACTGCTCTTTCAAATCTTTTCCTGTAAGCAAAGAGACCCGTCGATTCCTTCCGCGGAAGAAGTGAACTCGATGTGTGAGATATCACTGGCGAACGCCGTCAAAGCAGACGTCGAAAACCAAAGTCGACGCGCAGACACTTCCAAGATGTGCGCAAACGTTTTCGAAGCGATTGGACGCCACGCCGAAGGTTTTTCGTTTTCACAAAAAGCCAAAGCGGCGATTGAGAACGCCATCGAAACGCAAAAAGAAAGAGCGCCGCAACCGAGTCAAAAGACTGTTCAAGCGTTAGAACGCATCGCGAAAGCGCTCGATGATGCGAAAAAAACGAACAGTAGTACTAACGATGAAGGCAAGAAGAAACGAAAAAGTTCCATCGCCGGGGATGATGATCACGACGAAAGAGAGAAAAAGAAGAAGAAAAAGAAGGCGCTCAAGAAGTGAACTTAAAGTAGCGCTGAAGTAAAAGTAAAATTGTACCATCAGCACATACGAATCCTCGCATAATTACAACAGCACACGTGTCTTCTTATGTTCTATATATAAATCGCAAATAGCTTACTCATCAGCAGTTGCCGGCGCATCGCCACCGAAAGACGGCAAAGAGATCGACGGCAAAGAGAAGCCGCCGCCAGACGACTCCTTCTTCGCCGGCTTCGGCGCTTCCTCTCTGACTGGCTTCACGAACTTCGGCTTCGGCGCAGCTTGCTTTCTTTCGACAGTAATGTCAACCGCGCTTCTTTGCGGCGATCTGACGCCAAAACCGTCTCGGCCCTTGGCGTAGGTGGCGGCGTACACGTCTTCGATGTCGTCCGCCAACGCGGCGCCGGAAGAGGAGATGGTGGCGATGGTCGCCGCCAACAACGCCGCGTTCTTCGCGACCGTGTTGTTGTTGTTCTTCGAGACAACCTTCTTCGCGGTGTTCTGTTTTGTGTTCGTCGTGCGATGATGATGAATAAAGCAGAGAGAGAGAGAGAGAGAGAGAGAGAGAGAGAGAGAGAGAGAGAGAAGATGTGAGTATTTTCGGGAAACCCTAAAACCTATCTTAAACTCTTTGGTCTCGCCAGGCAGACGGCGGGAGGATATCATCACGCTCCGCTTCATTTCGAGAGGAGAGAAAAGACGAGAGGAGGAAAAGAAATCCTCCGCTGTCTCCATCGCGAAGAAACG
>Ga0209091_10003189_pt1 | contig 13283 bp, 12 predicted proteins | sample ArcticOcean_MG_C_6_FD_187438 | JGI IMG/M metagenome (GOLD analysis project Ga0209091, IMG submission 187438) | Marine microbial communities from western Arctic Ocean - ArcticOcean_MG_CB8_128 (SPAdes) (version 2) | ecosystem: Environmental > Aquatic > Marine > Oceanic | place: Arctic Ocean...
ACTCCTCCGCCCTGTGCTCCAAATACGACGACTTCAACGCATAGCCCCCCTCGATACCGCACGGTTTAATGTATTTCGCTTGGTCGCATCCGACTTTCAATCCGGAAACATCGCACGCGCGGCACTCGCTCACTTGAAGTTTATCTTTCCTTTTGAACGTTTTTGAGAGTGGATATTTGAGGACATCGTCCGAGCGCACCCCGCGGTTACCGATAATAACGGTTGGATCAAAAAACTGGGCATCGTCGTCGCCCTCGCCGTTAAACTGTTTCTCTCGCTCCGCGAATTCGTCTCGCACCCAATCGAAATCGCCATTCGATTGCGCTTGTTCCGACAGAAAGATTACGAACAACAACAACAGAAAGAGTTTCCCGAACAGCAGCGTTGCTCCCACAGACGAGGACGAGGACGGCGACGACGAGCGCAAAAACAGCAGCATTTTCCCCTACCGATGACGCAGCCACATGATGACTCCCTCAATGATGACAACTAAAGGAAGTTCTCGGTTGATATTCGATGCAGCGCGGTGAAGATTTGGGGAGATTTTAGGGGATTTTCACCCACTTACCAACAGAGAGGAATGTGCTCGCACGCATATACCATTCTTCGCTTCTTCTTCTTTAAATATAATACTATTACAACGCATCGTCCTTATTACTAAACGACAATAATCGCAGCTCTCTTTCTTTCTCTCTTTCTCGCTAAGTGAGCGAGAAATATCAAAACTCGTCGTGCGAACCCACCGCGCGATGCTTCGCGTTCCCGGGCGGTCTTCTCTCCTGTCTCACGTTTGCTCTCGCGCCTTTTCTTTCCTGCTTCCCTTGCTCTTTCTTCATGTTTCTTTTGAAACTTTCCTCGCGTTTTTTCTTGGCTTCTTCCGTGGCGATTCTCGCTTGCTCGCGCATTTCTGCGTCCGCCAAGTGGCGGTCGTGGACCATGATCACGTGGAACCCGTTGGACGTTTGGTGCGGTCCAACCGGTTTGTGCAACGGCGCCGCGAGTTCCGAGAAGACGATGGCTGTTTCGTTGAAAGAATAATAATATAGAAATAAGGAAAGAGAGGAGAAAAATATGCGGAAAGGTCAGCGATTTGAACGCGAATAGCAGCAAAGAAAGAATACGTACCATCGAAATCCTTCGTCATCTCCCCTCTCGGAAAGTACCCCAAATCCCCTCCGTTCCTCTTCCCCGTCGGGCAGCGACTGAATTTCCTCGCGAGCTCTTCGAACCCTCGTTCTAACTTTGGCCTTAATAAATCGTCCTCGGCGAACGGTTCGAGCAATTCCATGACGTCTTCGCATAAGGTGCGGTTTGATGCGCAGAGAATGTGCGAGGCGTGGACCATGTCGATGCCGCTGGATTTGATGTGCAGTTTGGTTTTCGCCCGCACGGAAACGAATCGTGACGATGATGATGATTGATGAAGACCACTAAAACTGATGAAGAAAAAAGCGAGGAGGACTTGGAAGAGGAATACAAAGTAACGAGGAAACATGTTAAAGGTGTTCTGTCCTTTATTATTCTGCCACGCAATACGAGGAAGGAATATCCACTAACAATTTAGGGTTTTTTAAAATTCGTATACGATCGCATTCTTCGCAGAACGAAAGCGACAAAAGCGAGACAAACGCAAACGCGCGCGAGAAGGAAAGACAACGACCCGTTTGGTGCGTTTCGTTGAAGCGAATCTCTCGCATTCCTTTTTCGTCCTTATATTCTTTTTTCTCAAAAGCAGGGAAGAGAGAAAGAGAGCTTTACTAAGAGAGAGTTTCTTCTCAGAGAGAGTGCCCTAACGAGAATTTGTTGCACATCCCTCTTCTCTGCCTTTTCTTTCTCGTGATATACAGAATACACGGTATCGTCTTTGCGCGGAACAGCGAGAAGAACAAAACCGAGAGAAAGCTTCTTCACGCGTTCGTTGTTTCGTGTTGGTAAAAACAGTCTTCTTCGAACGGCGAAATACGAAAGAGAGAGAGAGAGAGAAAAATTAGAGAGGATACGGAAAGGCAACCTTTAAAGAAGGGACAAACGTATCAAAATCTCAGAGAAAAGGACAACGAATATCCATCGCATAAAGTCTCAATCAAAATGTTAACGGCGAACCAGCGAAAAATCTTCGAGAAAACGATCAAAAAGCGCGAGCTCGCATCGTTCGGGCGAAAACCTTCCCTCGGGGAAATCACCGACAACCGGTGGTTGGATTGGCACAAAGGCCACAAGCACGTGCAAGTGAAAGTGTCCGGCCGAGGACGAAAAGGCGACGAAAGCGCGGCGAACGTTTTGGTGGACGACCAGAGTCCGGTGTACGCGTTAGATAAAGGCGATCCGAATTACGATTCCACCGAAGATGCGGAGAAGACAGTTTTCAGGGAGAAGACGTTGATTCAAGGGTCGGAAGCGTACGACCGAGTGAAGGCGTATAAGATGGCGAGCGAGGCGACGATTGAGGAATACTTTGATTCGAACGACATCGCCGAGGCTGGGTTACGATTGAGAGGACTGGAAGAGCCTTTGTACGAGCATTTTTTCGTGAAGAAATTAATCACAATGGCGCTGGATAGAGGAAATAGAGAAAAAGAAGCCGCGAGCGCGTTGTTGTCGGCGTTTTACCCGAGCGTGCTTTCCGGGAAGCAAATGATGCGAGGTTTTGTCGATTTAGCGGCGAGCGTGCACGATTTGAAATTGGACGTTCCGGATGCGATTGAAACGATCTCGACGTTCATCGCACGAGGTGTCGTGGACGACATTTTGCCACCAAAGTTTGCCGAGGTGACTTTAGCCGGAGACCCGACGTGCCAAGGTCCGGACGCGCAAACGGTGGCGAGTAAAGCGAGCGAGCAAATTTCGCTGCGCTTTTCCACGGACAGAGTGTTACACGCGTGGGGACATTTCGATAAAACTCCGTACGAGCAGGCTAAGACGGAGTTGGAGATGCTTTTGAAAGAGTACTTGGAATCGCACGACGTCACCGAGGCGAGAAGAAGGCTGCACGATTTAGCGAAACCGTTCTTCCACCACGAATTGGTGAAGAAAGCGCTGGTGATGATGATTGAAAGCGATAAAGATTCCAACGCGCCGGCGATTCTGTTGGGTTTATTGCACGTCTTGAACAATTCAGGAGAAGTGTCCGCGGTACAAATGACCAAAGGTTTTACGAGAGTTGGAAACTTAATCGAAGACTTGTCTTTAGACGTCCCGAACGCGAAAGAACGATTCGAAGAGATTAAGAAGTTAGCGCACGAAACGGAAACTCACGTGAGCGTCTTAATCGACGATAGCGATCGAGAGGCTTTTTAGATTGAGAGAGAGAGAGCGACCACATAGACACAGGATTCAAATCACCCTTGTATAAATAAACAAACACACACACACACGCATACATCCCTAAAACTATATTATCGTTAAACAAACTATTACATCGCCTAAATTCTACTGCTTCTTTTTCGTCTCTCTTTTCTTCTTCTTCTTCTTCTTCGCGTCCAACTCGCTGACTCCCGATTCCTTTTGACTCTCCCTAAATCTCCTCTTCATCTGCGCTTTCTTCATCTTCACCATCTCCTTCACCGTTAACCGTAAAAAGTTGACTAAAATAATCACTAAATTCACCATCAACGGCGCGTTCCAAATCACCGACACGAACGCGCCTCTCGCGTCAAAGTAGTTTTGCGTGCTAAACATCTCCCACCGTTTCGACAAAAATCCATTCATCCGTTCAGCTCCAAAACTACACACGCCTAAAACGACGAACATTCTCACTTGGAACTGCTCCCAATGTCTCCATTTCACCACGCATATCAACGAGACCACATGAAAAAGCAGCACCGCGGATATCCATCGATCTGTCTTCCAATCAATCGCGTGGTAAAATCCAATCCAATTCTGTTTCGCTTTCTCAAACGCGCTTTTATCGAACGCCTCCCGGAACGACGAGGAGAGTTTTTCCAGGTGTTCGCGACCGAGGTCGAGTAAAGCGTTGTGTTGCTCCAGAATTTCCGTCAGATTCATTATTCTCCGTTCGTTTGTTTGATCGCGTGTGTGTGTGTGTTTCGTGTACTTTGCCTATGAAGAGAATACAAGTCTGAAAGTACACGAGAGTTTAATTACACAAAATTTAAAGGATACCGCGCGTAAGAGAGTACTCCTACTCGCACGACCTACGCCATCATCATCACGGCATTGGTAGATTGCGAAGACGACGACGGCAATGCCAGCTCGTTCGCGTGATTGATGAAGAAATCCCCGCCGAATTGTTGAACGCGCCCGTTGCTGTTCCCGCGAAACAAAGCGAACAACACTTCTCGATGTTTCTTGTACACCATTTTCCAACTCAAGCGCTTGACGATGCAAAACCGCTTCTCCTCCTCCAGAGTTTCTCCACTCCTCCTCTGTTTTTGATGCTTTTCCGAACTCACGATGGTTCGATTCGGCCGGTGGCCAAAGCGCGTGTTCACCAAAGCGGCCCAGAGTTCCTCTCGCTCGCACAAAGAGTGCAAACGCTTACAGGTTTGCCCAGTCAGTAAGATCGTTTCCGCGTCCATGAAGGACAGGATCGTTTCCAACAACGAGTCGTGGAAGTCGTCCAACCCGAACGCTTTAGTACAGGAACTACTCGCGATTTGCGGGTGTTGCCAACCCACCGGAACGAGCGGGTTCGTGTGGTGGAGCTGACCTCTTGTCGGGTGCACGATGATGGACGAAGGGAGCTCTACCGCGTCGGCGACCATTCTTCTTCTTCTTAAATATGTATCCTTGGTGGTATGTGTTGTTGTTGTCGATGATGATGTTGTTACTGCGGACGATGCAGATGTAAAGCGTATGTAATACACCGCGTCGTGAGATAAAATGAAGAATTGGAAATACCGTTGGAAAATGTCTTATCCTTTTCTCAATTGTTCAAACGAGGACAAAATGTGGCAGATTTTTACTACTATCGTAAAGCAACAACACTAAAAATAGAAAGCGCTCTCTCCTCTCTCTCTCTATCTCGCGCAACAATCTCTCTCTCTTTCTCTCTCATCCATCTGTCTGTCTGTCTGTTTCTGTTCTTTTTTTTTCTTACTTTTTTCTTTCTTTCCGGTGATGACTGTTATACAAATGATGTGTTTAAATAAAGGCCTCGCTCGAGTCGCTTCCGAATCCGGAGTCCGAGTCGACGTCGTCCGGGACCTCGAACGCGTCCAAATCGACTTGGTATCTCAGCAAACCTCCGCAGCCGCCGAAACCTTGGCAAAACTGGTTTCCTTCTTGCGACTTGTCCGAGATGAATTCTAACTGGCATCCGAACTTTTTGTACTCTTTGGCCAACCATTCGCTGAAGGCTATTTTTTCCGTCGTTTCCAGTTGGTTATTTTCGGCGTCGTGAAAGTGTTTCGGGTCTTTTTGCTGTTCAGGGGTGAGAATTTTCACCTCGGTGGTTCCAGTGACGGAGTTGATGAGTTCTAAGCGTTCGTGCGGTAAGTCTTCCCAAACGACTAAGGTTTCGACCGCGCCCATATCCAAACAATTCAAAGTATCGTTGATGCCGAAACAAAACTTGCCGGTATCTTGCGCTATTTGATCGAAAAATTTACCGATGAGTTTCTTTTCGGCGATGAATTTCACGTTCGCCAGCGTGTCTGCGGAGAGCTCGATGGCTTGGGAAAATCCATTATCGCCACCATAGGAGACATCGATGACGTTCAACACCTTCGCGCTCAATCGAGCGTCAAAAACATCCGCCTCGCTCAGTCTGTTTTTAAAATCCGCCGAACCGGCTAAAATCAATCCGGCGACGTTACACTTATCGTTGGTGATAAAATGGTGCGTCGCCAATTCGGCAACTTTCGTCAAATAGTTCTGCCTTTTTTCTAAACGCAAACGCGCGAAACGCAGCGCGGACTGACCCCCTCTCCCGTGCTTTTTCGGCAAATCTACGCTAATTTTCTGCAACACTTCCCGATGGTTCCCGCACAACGTCCCGTACAGCGTCCCGTTACCGTCCATGATAATAAACCCGTACGTTTGATCTGCGGCCAATAAATCGTGCAAACACTCCGTGTGAAACTTGTTATCGCACATGTATAACGTCGTGTTAATCGGTTTAAACGGTTCAAAATCAATGTTCATTTTTTTCTCCTTTCCTTCATCGGTTAACACCGTCCCGGTATAAATGATCAACCCGTTATCGGGAACGCGATTGTAGAGCTTCAACCTCGTCTGCGCGGACCCAATCGCGTTTAGCACGGACAAGCGATTCACTCGCGATTTAATGTTCGACGCGGTCCCGATTTCGTCCGTCAACATCTTATTCACCAAGTTCACTTGACCTTTCGGTGGAATGACGAGAGAAATCATCGACGTCCCGTTTCCCCGGGCTTCGGTCAAGCCTTTGATTAACTATTTGATGTGATGCGCGCGAGAGGTAAGTACGGCGTAAAGAGAAAGAGAGAGAAACAAAAGAGAGAATCATTCGAACGCCACGACAAACGTGGGGGTAAAGAGAGCGCACTCAAAAGGAGGCCACGCGACAAAAGAAAAAGCCATCGCATCTTTTCCTCGGCGGGGCTTTCTCTCGGCGTCCCGCCGGCGCGAACAAAAACAAACGAGACACACACGAGAAAAAATAAGCATATAAAAGAGAAAGGAACAAAATAACAACACCTTCTTAATCTTCCACATCTCGATGTTCTCCTCCTGGTCGTCGCCCATGGACGCCATCTTCGTCGAAAAGAGAGTCGTATTTGGTGTCTGTGCGCGTCTACAATCCTTCTTTGAGTCTTTGGTCTGGGATTTTTGTGGAGAAAAATTTCAACTTTTTTTTCAACTTATTTCACAGGCAAGGCAGCTGACAGGCGAAAAAGGTACATTTTTAACTCGCTTATTTCAGCTGAAAAAAGAAGCAAAAATTTCAACGAAAAGTGAACAAAATTCTTCCTCAGTTTTTTTTATCTCATCTCTTATCATATAAACACACATAAACAGCAGCAGAGACCTCAGGAGGAGTAAGTTTCTGCGTCTCTGGGTTTTTACGGAGCCGTTCTTCGGCTGTTTTACGGAGAGAGAGAGAGAGAGGGAGAGGCGACTGTCTGTCTGTCTCGTCTGTCTTTTCTAGAAAAAAAACTCGTCACATCATCATGAGCAATGGTGGGGAAAAAAAGGAGAACGGTGCCTCGCTTTTAGTCACCTCGAAGGAACAACAACAAGGCGAGGAGGACGACGAGAATAACGGAGAACATCTGATGATGAATGCAAAGACACGAAGAACTTTAACGTTCGGTAAACTGGTTCTTTTCGCGTTTTCCTCCGTCGCAGGCGGGCCGTACGGGTTTGAAGACGCCGTGGGTGCAGCCGGGGCAAAAATCACGCTTTTGATGGTGTTCGTGGCTGGCTTGTTTTGGTCCGCGCCGCTGGCGCTGATGACGGCGGAACTGTCCTCGGCATTGCCGGAGAACGGAGGACACATTTTGTGGATCGATAAAGCGTTCGGAGCGTTTTGGTCGTTTTTGAACGGGCACTGGTCGTTGATTTCGGGAGTCTTTGAAGGCGGCTTGTTCGCGGTTTTGTTTTTGGACTACCTCGAACCGGCGTTTGGGCAAGCGAGGGAGAAGATGTATAACGATCAGTTGAGGGTGCCGTTTGGGCTCGTGTTGATGGGTGTGGTCGTTGCGATAAATATGTACGGGATGGAGATGGTAGCTAACGCGAGCGTGTTGTTTGCGGTGGCGAGTTTAGGACCGTTCATCGCGTTGGTGGTGATTGGATTCCCCAAGTTGGATTTCGAAGCGTGTTTCGGGAAGGATACAATCGTGCCGCGACATGAAATGTCCGACGGGTCGTTCGGACCGGATTGGCACACGTTTTTGATTATTTTGTTATGGTCGACCGCGGGGTACGATTTGTTGGGCAGTTGCGCCGGAGAGGTTAAAAATCCGAGCAAAACGTTCGTGAGAGCGATGTTTACCGCCATGGGATTGGCGCTGTTGATTGATTTTTTGAGCATTTCGGTCGGGTACTCCGTGTTGGCAGACCCGACGAAATGGGAAGACGGAACGTTTACGGAGGTGGCAAAACTCGTTGGCGGGTCGGCTTTGGAGTTGGTGTTTTTAATCGGAGCGGCGATTAGTACGGTTGGTTTGCTCTGCACGCTGTTGTCGACGACGAGTCGCATCACGTACGGCATGGCGGTGGTGGGAACCTTACCGAAAATCTTCGCTAAAGTCGACCCAAAGAACAACAACCCGTACGCGGCGATGATCATGAACGCAGTTCTCATGACAATGTTGTTTCTAGTTCCGTTTGAGGTTCTCGCGGAGTTGGAGATGTGGTTTTACTGCGCGACGACGGTGATGAAATTCGCCGCGTTGTTGAAACTGAGAGAAGTCGCGCCCGCGATGAAGAGGCCTTACAGAATACCTCTAGACGGTATATGGCTTCACTTATACTGCGCGCCACCTTTGGTGTGTTGTTTCATCGTCATGTTCTTTGCCAAGAAAATCACCATCGTTGTCGGCTTATTAGGCGTCGCTTTCAGCGTGATCATGTATTACGTCTCCTTGGCCGTCGTCGGTTCGCACACGAAGTTGATTCGGTACGACTTGATCGAAGAGTTGTAGAAAGAAAGAAGGAAAAAGAGAGAGAGAGAGAGAGAGAGAGAGTTAGATGCTATGCGTATAGCGAGATAGACAGAAAGGAGAGAGAGAGAGGGAGGGAGAGAGAGAGAATAGCTAGCCTAATCATCATCATCATTATGTTGTTATTACTATTACCGCGTTGAGTTGTTATTACTATTACTGCGTTGAAAAAATAGTATTTTCTCTATTCTTTTCTCTCTAATATTCGTCGGCGAGAATGATGCACATCATGCCTATGATAATCACGAAAACGTACGGCAATCGATCCCCAATCGGTTCTTTAAACATAATGGCTCCACCTAGCACGGACAATAAGATCCCGCTCCTCTTTGCTGCTACCGCGTAACTCGTAAACAAATGCTCTAAACTATGCAAGTACGCAACCACGGTATACAATTCGCATAAACCCATGCCGAACAAAATCGAAAGCGTTTTTGGATTTTTCAAGTACCCAAACGCCTCTGGATTTAACGCCGCCGTAATCATTCCCAACGGCGCGGCCATGAAAATCCTCTGCAGCGTCACGTACACGATAAATCCACCAGAATGAGCTGATGCGTTCTTCCCGAGCTTGTCGATATCGCTCGTTAAACCCCACAAACCAGCGACGCCAAATGCGATTAAACTTCCCGGTTGTTTTCTCAACGCCGACGCTTGTTTTCCCAACGACTCCCGAACGGCTCGGCGAATTGTTCTCACCACGCCATCTTTTTTTACGATATTACCAGCATCGTTGCCCGCCCCGCTATTAGTACTATTCTCAGCCATCAGAATACTACCGTCGCTACCGCTCCTATTCCCGCTAAAACCGCTACTCCGACTCTTCGCACCTCCCTCGCGATGATATTTCCTCTCGTCTATTCCTACCTCTAACTCCGCCAACGTCAACGCCCCCGACGCCGTCGTCGTCGTCCCCGCTGCCGCCCCTCCTCCACTCCCGGCAGCGGCACTGTTCAATCCGTACGCTCCTCCCGTCATGACAACCACCCCAAACACTCCTCTCGCGCTCGGAATTTCGTGCACGATAAAAAACGACAACCCGAGCAACCACAAAGGCGTAAACGCCATGTACGGCGCGCACAAACTTATCGGCGTCAACTGTAACGCTCTCTGAAACGCAACCGACCCCACGCATTTAATCAGCGCAGATATCGACGCGAGCACGATCAAATGCGTTCGCGCGATTTGGTCGTCGTCCTCGTAGTTGTAACTCCTCGATGATTCGTTTTTCTGCCTGTTAAACAGTGGTCTTCGGTTCCCGAATATTAACTCGCCTTGCCCGGTACAAAACACAAACAGGAACAACGTCACGCAGTTTAACATTTCCATCATAGCGACCACGTGTAACGGGTTTTTGATCGATTTCGTGGCGTATTTCCGTAGATTATCTTGAATACCGTTCCCGATTGCGGCGGAGAATGCCCAGCCGTAGCCGATGAGTTGCGCGTGCAACATGATAGTATATAACAACAACGCGTTTCTCTTTTCCACAACAACAACAACAAGAGTTAATTGATTAGTCTCCAACACTTTGCGCTCCGAAACGACGACGTGAACGAGCGGAGGACAGAAAAGTCTTAGAAGAGAGAGAAAGGAGTAAAAGAGAGATCCTCAACTCGGCCACCACCACCCTCGATTCTCTTTTAAATAATACGCGCTGAGTAAAACAAGAGCTCTTGGTTGTGAGGGGAATTTGTGTGGTTCGTTCGTTTGGGGAAAAAAAGCACTCAAAAGTCAAACAAATCCTCAAACAAACCAACGCACTTTAGCCGTCAAAACCACCGTCAAAAAGCAGTCCACACCATCGCAAGTGTAATGGCATCCGCGAAGAGCAAACCGTTCGACGTTCTGGTAAAACTCCTGCTCATCGGCGACTCCGGGGTCGGGAAATCCTGCTTACTCCTTCGGTATTCCGACGATAAATTCACAACCTCGTTCATAACCACGATTGGCATCGACTTTAAAATCAAAACGATACACTTAGACCAGAAGAAAGTGAAGATGCAAATATGGGACACCGCAGGTCAAGAGCGGTTTAGGACGATCACGGCGGCGTATTATCGAGGCGCGCACGGCGTTTTGTTAGTGTACGACGTGACAGATGAAACGAGTTTTGAGAACGTGAGGAACTGGATGAGGAATATTGAAGCGCACGCGAGCGAAGGCGCGAAAGTGTGTTTGATCGGGAACAAGTGCGATTGCGAAGATTCGAAGAGGAAAGTGACGAAAGAGAGAGGGGTGGCGTTGGCGAAAGAGTTTGGGGTGCCATTTTTTGAGACGAGCGCGAAGAGTGGGTTGAGAGTGGAGGAGGCGTTTAGCGCGATGGCGAGAAGATGCGTCGGGGAGAGCAAGACGAATAACAACAATAGCAACAACAGCGGGGGTGGCGGGACGGTCAGGCTGAGAGAGACCGCGAAGGGTGGAAGTAAGAGTAGTTGCTGTTAGTGAGAGAGAGGGAGAAAGCTCTTTCAACCTAGTATACATATCTATCTATATATTCTTCTACAATATCAAAGCAATCTATAAAAAACTACGCGTGGAAAAACGAAAGTAGCTCAGCGTATTCGGACCGCCGGCGCAGTACTCAAAGTCACACGTTGGATGCACGGCGACGGCAGACAAGATGGTTTCTTGATCAGACAAAGGTGGGGTGATTGGTTTGTGACCGTAGCCTGGGTAGTAATCGTCCTCTTCGTCCTCCCGCTCCTCGTTCGCTCCTTCTTCTTCGTCGATGTGAGCGTCATCATCGTTCTCATTCCACAGTTTCACCGTCGTCGACTCCCGCGTCGCCGTTCCATCATCAATCCATTGATACGACTTCGGGTTATTCGCCATGACGTCTAGGATGAGTATCCCTGAATCGTTCACGTTCGGAACGATTAACTTTTGCCCGTCCGTGGACCACGAACACGTGCGTTTTTCTCGGCCATTCCATTTGGCGATTTGCGAGCTGATGGCACCTTCGGTTTCGGTTTGCGTCGCCATTCCCGCCCCTGTCGCCGTTAAGCTACCTTCGGCACCAACGAAACGCTCGGCTTCGTCTCGCGTGATGCGCGTTGGAGCCGTTGACGTCCACGGGTTGGGTGGACAGTGCGCGTGCGTGATAACCCCGAGAGACGACGTCGCGTGATTGTTTCGTTTCATATCGATGACGCCGGTGCGTCCATTGGAACAGTGAAAGGCTACGCGCGAATAATCTTTCGGATCGAAGTCTACCCAGTACACTTCCGATTTACTCGCGAAGGATCTGCCGTGGATTTTTGAAAACATGTTGGACACGCTCCACGAACACATCTCTTTGTCCGGTTTTATCCCGGTAAATCCGCGATGGTCCGTCGCATGCGTAGAGACTGCTTTCCTAGCGTCCCATAAAACAACCCTACCCGAAGAAGATGCCGCGCAGACGAGTTGACCGTCGTTCGTGACATTCACGCAATTCAGATTACCCGTAGTAGGAGCGCTGAAAATGGCAACCGGTCTCGTGTGATCGACGCGCTGCCTAAGATCAAACGTGAAGACGCTCCCAACACCAGTGGCGGCGAAAAGTCGGTTCCCATCGTCACACGAAGCAATAGAGGTGATGCCAAGCGTATCTCTTACGTCGGACGGATGTGTAACGTTGTACACAGGACTGACGACTAAACCTTGCGAATGCGCGAGGAATCGAGGAGAAGGAGACTGCGTTGATGTTGGCATCGCGCGACTACTTGTTGTTGTTGTTGTTGTTGCCGCTGATGTTACGGCTAACGCCGTAGCAGAAGATCCAGTTGGTACAGTAGGAGCACTTGTACTAATCCATCCTCTTTCAACGTCGTGAAATGTAATCCTATCGCTCCTCTTCGATACTGTCGCTAACACCCCTTCTTTCACCCACAAAACGCCATCCACGGGATCTGCCACAAACTTCTTATACACCGGCGCGTATATGCTCGACAGCAACGAACTCCCGTCTCCATCTGACGTTTTCTGGTTCATATCTGAGGTTCGATGAACCGAAACGGTCCCACCTCCCCCTCCGCACGCCAAAAACCTCCCTCCGCTAAATCTATCAAATTCTACGCACGAAAATACATTCTCTACGCTCCCCGTCCACTGCGCAGTCTGATCTCTCGGCAACCACATTCGACTCGTCGCACGCATCGTCGCGCCTTCCCGTCTTGCATACTCTTTATGTAACGTAATCTTTTCTTGCATCGCTTCGTCACCTTCCGGTAACTCAATCGTCGGTACGACGCCTCGCATCTGCATAAACTCTTGGAACTGTCTCGCCAGCGCCGCGTTAAACATCCGACCAGTTTCTTCCTCCGTGTCGTCCTCCGCTCCGGCGCTATCTGCGAGATGTATCGGTCGCTCTGCAATCCCGTGGAAAACCGTGTTATGCATCGCCCGTCTTTGCGCGAGGAGTCCGCGTTCGCTCACGCCGTACCCACCGCGACCGCGTCGACGGTGTCTCTCATTTTTCTGCTTCACCGAACATCGGTACGCGTACGCCACCCGCATCAGCCGCTCGAACCTTTCCTCGCCTGCACCATTCATCTTTTCTTCGTCCTTTTCTTCTTCATTATCTTCGCTTCTCCTTCCGCTTCGTCGTCGTCGCAAAACCAAATCTTCCGCGAGTTTCGCCCAACGTTTCAAAACGAGCGATTTTTTCTCGCTTCTTTGTCTTCTTCGTCT
>Ga0209091_10003196_pt1 | contig 13271 bp, 10 predicted proteins | sample ArcticOcean_MG_C_6_FD_187438 | JGI IMG/M metagenome (GOLD analysis project Ga0209091, IMG submission 187438) | Marine microbial communities from western Arctic Ocean - ArcticOcean_MG_CB8_128 (SPAdes) (version 2) | ecosystem: Environmental > Aquatic > Marine > Oceanic | place: Arctic Ocean...
TTCGGGTGACGACGACGACTGTGATGATGATAAACAACAACAGAAACAACAACGTTTACTCGTTCGAACGGAAGCGACGGCCACGAGTCAGGCCTCCACGGACGACGAGGAGGAACCGAAGAGAAAATCTAGGTTCGTGAGAGGCCCGGATGGGAAGTTGATCAGACGCGACGGGACGACGACGCCGGGTGATGGAGGGGGCGGTCGAGGACCTGGAGATGGCGGTGGAAGAGGAGGCCGGGGAGGAGGTTGGGGAGCCGGCCGAGGGAGAGGTCGAGGCGACTTTGAAGGCGGTCGAGGCGGTGGAAGAGGAGGAGGATTTCAAAGCAGAGCTGGACCGGGTGGTGGTGGCGGCCGATTTGCACCCTCGGGGCCAGGCGGCGGAAGAGGAGGAAGAGGGTCTGCCGCCGGTAGAGGCGCCGGTAGAGGCGCGGGTAGAGGCGCCGGAAATAAGTTTGATCGACGCGTGCAAGACGGTACCGGCCGAGGTGGTCGTCCGAAAAATGCCGCGTTCGGCGGCGCCGGGGGGACTGACCGTTTGAAGAAGGGCAGAAAAAGTAAAGCGCAGAGAGTTCAGATGAGAAGAATCCAAGCCGAGGAGGAGAAGGATGTCGCGGTGGAGCTGTTAGTTGTTCCGAAGGATGGTTTCATGATCGAAGAGCTCATGGCTGAATTGGCCACTACTCAGGCGAATATCATCAAAGTTTTATTCATGAAGGGTATTGCCGTGCAAATGGGTCAAATGCTAGACAGAGATACTGTCGTTGCCGTTGCGGAGGATATGGCGGTGGAGTGGATCGACGAAGACGAAAAAGGCGTCACGCACGAAGCGAGGAAAACCACAAAGTTCAACACGGAAGAAGATGAAGAGTTCTTAGAACCTAGACCGGCAGTGGTGACCATCATGGGTCACGTCGATCACGGGAAGACGTCGCTTTTAGATTACATTCGAAAGTCGAAAGTTGCCGCCGGAGAAGCCGGAGGAATTACCCAAGGCATCGGTGCCTACCAAATCACAACTCCAGTTGGAGAAGACGAAGAAGAAACGACAATTACATTTTTAGATACTCCAGGTCACGAAGCGTTCTCAGCTATGCGTGCGCGAGGCGCGAGGGTGACGGATATTGCCATTATCATCGTCGCTGCGGACGACGGGTTGAGACCGCAAACAGAGGAAGCCGTAGCGCACGCGCAAGCGGCGGAAGTGCCAATTATCGTCGCCATCAACAAAATCGATAAACCGGCTGCGGATATTGAGTTTGTGCGCGGAGAAATGGCCAAAGTTGGTTTGACCTGCGAGGAATGGGGTGGAGAAACAGCCATGATTCCAATTTCCGCGAAGACTGGAGAAGGCATTGATGATTTGTTGGAAACTATCGCCTTACAATCTGAAATTTCCGAACTCTCCGCCAATCCGAATAAACTAGCGTTAGGTTCCGTCATCGAAGCGCAACTGGATAAACAGAGAGGTTCAATTGCAACTTTGTTAGTCCAAGCTGGTACTTTGAAAGTCGGTGATCCGGTTTCCGTCGGAGAAGTCCATGGCAAGATTCGCGCCATGGAGTCCGCCACAGGAGAGAAGATTGAATTCGCCGGACCATCCATGCCAGTCAGTGTTCTGGGCTTAAATGGTGTTCCAGTCGCCGGAGACGAGTTTGCAGTCTGCGAGTCCGAGCAAGATGCGAGAGAAAGAGCCGAAAAAGCTACGGAAGAAGCGAGATCTTCTCGTCTCGGAGCCGTCGCCGGTAACGTGGCGAGTTTGACGAATATTTCCGGCGTCGTGGAGGATTCTCTGCAGACGATTAACTTGATTCTAAAAGCGGATGTTTCCGGTTCGACCGAAGCTATTAAAGCTGCCTTAATGCAATTACCTCAAGATCGCGTGCAATTGAGATTTCTTTTGTCTTCTGTGGGCGAAGTGTCCGAGTCAGACGTTGATTTAGCAGCCGCGTCTGGTGGCATCATCCTGGCGTTCAACACGCCAGCCTCTGATCGCGTTGAGGACGTTGCTAAACGCGCAGGAGTCGAAATAAGATCGTACGATGTTATTTATGGATTGATTGACGAAATCCGAGACGCCATGGAAGGTAAACTGTCCGAAGTAAAGGATGAAGTTCCGGTTGGCAAGGCGGAAGTGAAAGCGGTCTTTGGCGGCGGTTCCTCTAAAGTTGCAGGTTCGTTAGTTCTCGAAGGTAGCATTAAAAAAGGAACGTTCATGCGCGTTGTTCGAGGACCGAACAGAAAAGAGATGTTCAATGGTAAAGTTGGTTCTTTGCGTAGATTTAAAGATGCGGTGAAAAAAGTCGACTCTGGCGAAGAGTGCGGCATCGGCGGCGATCCAGAATGGCCCGATTTCAAGGAAGGCGACATCATCGAGTGCTTCGATTTAGTCGAGAGAAAGCAAACGTTAGAATCTGCGTCGGAAACGCTCAAAGAACAAGTCAAAGAGTATCGTAGTAAAGATGAGGAGAGAGCAGCGAAAGCGGCGGCGGAATTGGAGAAGTATCAAAGGAAACGCGGCGCGGAGACACCGCCTCCCGCCGCAGCTAAATAAGCATAAACTTTCTAACACTATATCGATAAAACACGTCATCATAGGCTAACAACAAGTAAGAACAATATACGGGTATCATAATAATATATCTAAGTACAACATAAAATTAATAATGAGAGCGAGTATCAGTGGCGCAATAGTATGTATCTTTATCGTCCCGAAAGTCTACGACAATCGACAAATACTTAGTTTTATTTCCTGAATTTTCCTAACAATTTCTTTACAAAAATAATGTCTTATGATGTTCTTCTGAGACAGATTCTCGGCCCATTCAAAGAGTACAGACAAGCGCGACCAAAAGAGAATGAGACGAGGATTGATGAATTCAATCAACTGAGGACATATCCAGTCGATGACATATCAGCCAACGAATTCGGACACGAATGGGCTGTGAAAACAGTTATGATGGAAGAGTTTGATGACGAAACTAGAGAGGCTCTGTGCACTCGCTCAAAAGAAGAAGTCACGACACGAAAAGGCATTCGCGTATCGAACGAAGACGGTGGTTACCACTCCACGCCAGATTTTTTACAGAGACTGACAGTAGCAGATGATGATGACGAAGAAGCGAAGAAGGGTGAGATGTCGTCGAAATTTCTCCCAGAGTTCCTCCGTTTTGTGAGTATGCAACTCGAATCGTTCCCGTCGTTGAAACGCACTCGTCCTCCAATGACCACGTCTTGGATAAACAGGCTCGGTACAAATAACAGCAACGGTTTGCATAAACACGCGAGCGCTAAGCTTAGCGGAGTGTTTTATTTCGACGACTACGAAGCCGATGTTGACTCCGCAGCGGCGCAGGAACCAAAGCCTGGTGATCTGCTCTTGAGGACGGCTTCGGCCGCAATGCGGAAGAATGAGACCGTGGGAGAGTGGTGCGAGTACGTAATCATTCGTCCTCAACGAGGAAAACTCGTCTTGTTCGAGCCCAAGTTATTGCACGGAGTGGTAACTTCGCACCGAGAGCGATTTTCGCTTGCTATGAATTTCGGGGAGAAGAATGTGAGTTTTGAAGATCCAAACGAGGGGGGAAAGAAAGTTAGCGTACGACCAATCGAATTATAGCCTTTACAGTAGATGTAGTAGCCATTTTACAGTAGTAGCTCGCTCGCTAATGAAAGCATCATCATTTTATTCACATTTCGTCCAAATTTAACATCGAACTTGGACGAACCGCCATATTTGTCCGTTCGTCTTCCTCGTTATCGTCCTCGAGAGAGGCGTCGTTGACTCCCTCGGCGTTCAACCTTTGATACTTGGAGAGATTCGAAGAAGTGTTCGTGTCTGAAACGCTAAATCCTTGCAGCGAGAAAGCAAACGCTGACGTCCCGGCGCCGAGTAAAGAACCGACAATCACATCCTCCGGATGATGCCACATATCGCGAATTCGCGTGATGGCAACTCCGACTGCCACAGAAAGCGGCGCTAAGCTAATCAAAACTTTCCAAACGAACGCTTCTGTTCGCTCGGTGTTGGTTCTAGAACCGCCAAAACATTTCAAATAATACATTAAATACAAGCTCAAGTAAAACAATCCTGAAAAAGACATGCTCGTGTGCCCGCTCGGAAACGATCTTCTTCCTTGCCTCACGTCGTTCAATAAGCTCTCATTCTCCAAATTTCCACAATCTGGTTTACCGTACTCTTTCCATACCGGGTCAGCTGTAGCGCTACCCCAACATCTCGCCGCAAAATCTGGTCTATAGTTTCCGCACGCCTGTTTCACGCTGTTCACAAACACAAACGATATCGCGACGGATAACAGCAAACCCAAACTCGCCGCCGTGCTTCTCGCTCTTCTCCCCGATGTATCCATTTTCGAGCACAGAAATATGCACAGTAAAGGAAACACGATGCTGATAAATGGCAGAACGGCCGTCGGAACCGAGTTTTTCTTCATCGGATATCGCAGTCGATAAATCAAATTCTCGTTGAGAAATTTTTCGTAAGGCTCGGCAAACTCTAAAGAGAAGCCGATGGATAATAAAATCAAAAGAAGCGCGATGTCAAACGCGACTCGATAACGTTCGTTCATTACGGTCAACGCGTTAAAATTAGTATTCCGCATCCTATCGTTATTTTTCCGGGTTCGTCGAGGAGTAATATTCCTAATACTAGTTTGCGGGGGGAAAACGCTTTCAACGCTTTCGTCTTCTCCGCTCAAAATCTCTAAAGATACGAAAGACGAATTCGCGCGTCTCGTTCGTTTCGTCAGAGAGGAAAGCGAGGAAGACGAAACGTTTCTCTCGACTCTTTTCTCCTCCTTCTCCTTCTCCTTCTCCTTCTCTTTGTCGGCGCGTGGCGGCCGCCCCGTATTCGAAGCCGGCGCGTGAGAGTCGATTGTTGTTATATATTTGTTCCGTTTTGTTCGTTAAAAACAAAAAAAGTAACGACCCCTGACGCTTCGCTTTTGGGAACTTTCTTCGCCAAAAATTACATCTCTCAAGTTTAGTCTTCTTCTGCGACGAGAGACGATGAAAACGATGAAAACGACGACGAAACCGTTCTCGCTGACGTACGTGAGATACCCAATAATTGACGACTCCTATTATTTCAAAGGCAAATTCTTAGCCATCGCTTCTTTGTCTCCAATCTTCACGGTCGCGCACACCATCGCCTGTTTCCTCTCCCAACGAGAACTGTTCGATTTCACCTTAGTGGTTGGAATATTCTTAAACGAATGCTTAGCGCAGCTGTTAAAACAATACTTGCAACAGGAGAGACCGAAATCGTGTCAGAGCGTGGATTTTTGCGACACGCACGGGATGCCGAGTTCGCACGCGCAGTTGGCGTTTTTTAACAGCGCGATGTCGGTTTTGGTGTTGTTGAGGAGGTGGAAACACGCGAAGAAATATCGAGGAGAGGGAGAAAAAGCGGGAGTGGATGTGTCATCTTCTGTGCTTTCGTTGATGACTGTTCCAATAGCAATAATCGTGGGGTATTCTAGAGTCGAGTTAGGGTACCACACGATCGAGCAAGTCGTCGTGGGTGCCGCGATTGGGTTGATGTTTGGTTCGATGTGGTTTCTCGTCACGACGAGAGTGTTCGCGAAGCAGTTTTCTGAGTTGGTGAAAGAGGATGACGATCACGCGAGTAACAGCGCCAGGGTTGGGGGGAAGAAAAGACGAAGATTTGGAAAGTTACTGAGGGAGATGCTGAACATGAGAGACTCATCGATGTGTGCGAACCCGTTGACGATTTCGAGAGAGAGGGTGGAGCTGGAAAATTTCGCGTTTCCGATGAAAGATGTCGTGGGTTTGTTAAATACCCGGTCCTTAAAGAAAGTAGATTAGTTTGTTTGTGTGTATAGATTCGGATTGTACCATGGTATTTAGTTATCATGTATATGTGTATTAGTGAAAATATTCTTTTTACAACAAGAGAGTATCATGTATAATTGTATATGTTTCTTCTTCTTCTTCTTCTTCTTCTTCTTCTTCTTCTTCTTCTTCTTCTTCTTTTTCATTCACCAACGTTCAGGATTTTAATCACAGACGCATTCCCGATTCTATGCAACGCGACGATGGCGTCTCCTTTTTCGCAGTATCCAGCGACTTTCGCGTACGATACCGCCGCAGACAATATCTCATCCGTCGTATCAGTATCCGTCGCTCGTGCGGAACCTTCTGCCAAGAGTGGAATCAAACCCCTCGTCAACTGCGCTTGCTTTGCCGGCGTCTCGCCGGAACACGTCCACGTCAAAGAATCTGTCGTCAACGTTGGCACAAAAACCGTCAACACCGGCACTTTCGGTCTGTACTTTGCCACGAGCCTCGCCGTGCTCCCTCCGTGCGTTAAGACTACAATCAAAGCCGCTCGAACTTTCTGCGCCGTGCGTACCGCGGATGAAGCCAAAGATTCTAACGGCATCATCGGTTTCTCCACTTGCGCTAAAATAGCTTTGAACAAGATGTAATGGTCGATGGACGCCTCCGCTTCGTTACAAATCTTCGACATGACTTTCACCGCATCTACTGGGTAAGACCCCGCGGCAGTTTCACCGGACAACATCACGCAATCTGTGCCGTCTAAAACTGCATTCGCGACATCGGTAGCTTCCGCTCTCGTCGGTCGTGGGTTTTGCACCATCGATTCTAACATTTGTGTCGCGGTGACGACTGGTTTCCCAGCTGCGTTGCACTTTTCAATCATCAATTTCTGCGCCAAGAAAATCTTCTCGGTCGGAATCTCCATACCTAAATCACCTCTGGCGACCATAATCGCGTCTGAGGCGGCTAAAATATCGTCAAAATTTACTAAACCTTCCTGGTTTTCAACTTTAGAGATGATTTGAATCTCTCTCCCTTCCTCTCCCAACACCTCTCGAATGTTTCTCACGTCCGAGCCTTTCCTGACAAAACTTGCCGCAATAAAGTCCACTTTATTTTTCATCCCCCACTCTACGATATCTATGCGATCTTTCTCCGTGATCGTCGGTAAATCGACAACCACCCCGGGTAAATTCACATTCTTTCTCTCCCCGAGCGTCGCCGTGTTTGTGCACATCGCTTGCACCGTCCCGTTTGCGATGTCGCAGGAAATCACCTCCAAAACAATCGACCCGTCGCCGATCAATATTTGTGCCCCAGGAACAACGTCTTCGGCTAATTTCTTATACGACAACGCGATCATATTTTCGTTCCCGAACGCGCTATAATCCGTCGTCAACGTCACTTGTCTCCCGGCGGTTAACAACACCGGCTTCGAGTCTTCCAACATCCCAGTTCTAATTTCCGGTCCTTTCGTGTCTAATAAAACCGCACACATTAACCGAGTGTTCGCGCACGCCTGTCTCAAAACGTCCAACGTCTCTTGATGGTACTCGTGCGACCCGTGCGAAAAATTAAATCGCGCGACAGACATGCCGCTTCGCAAAAGTTCCTCCAACACGTGCAACTCTCTCGATTTCGGTCCTAACGTGCAAACAATTTTGGTTTTACATCTCAACAAGTTATCGTTGTTGTTGTTGGAACTCGAGGCCGGGTGGATGGAAGACGCGTTCGAGGTTTGCCCGAGAATATCCTCGATTTGAATGTTCATCTTTCTTCTCTCCTCCTCCACAAAATAGAACTCCTACGCGTGCAAAAGTCTTCGCTTATTTGAGATTTGATTGTTTCTTCTCAGACTGATGATCGAACGCTTTTTTGTCTCTCTCTTCTCCTCGCGTGTTGTTGGCTTTACGTTTAGTGACACCACAAGTAGTCGTAGTCGTAGTAGCAGTCGCTGGAAATAAAATGAAAATGGAAAGTAGTATATCTCCTTTAATAACGATTATATATATAATATTCTGTCCGCGTATACGAAGAAGAAAGAGGTTGTTATTGACTTTAGTTGTGTGGCCTCATTTTTGAGCGGAGGAAGGACCAAAATTTTAGGAATTTTTTGCAAAATTTTGTCAGAAGTTGGATCCCGTTTTGATTGGGGTTTAGCGCTAAACCCCATTGCATTCATCATCGCACTCTCACGCAAAGTTTATTATATATTACTAACGAACTCCCCCCCTCGGTCGCCGTGCGATAATAAAAGAGAGATGGCTGCGCCGAAGAAGAAAAAAGGTGAGGATGTAAAAAAAGAGAGAGAATCTTAAAGAGGGGCAGTGACTCTCTGCTCACTCGACACACACACGAAGCGCTCTGCTTCCCCTCCGAGGGCGGTCTCTCCCAATTTGAATTCTCTTTTGTTTTTGTGTCGGATATTTCCATTTCTCTCTCGTCGAACAACACTACGTTTGAACAAAGACTGACAAAATATTACTCTCTCTCTCTCTTTCCTCGAAAAATCAGGTGTCGTCAGTAAAGGTACTTTAAAGGCCGTACCGGCGAAGAAAAAGGTAAGAAGAGAGTACTCCTATAATGTGTTTCGAGGCAATTTTTTGAATTGGCACTTTCGTTCCCAATTCAATGAGATATTCAAGAGACGTGAGAGAAAACTGACAACAATGTGTTATTCTCGTTCGAACAATAAAAAATACTACAAAACAGGCTGCCGTGGCAAAGAAAGCGGCGGTGAAGAAACAACGACCCCAGGCGGATTCCTCCGACGACGATGCGAACGAAGAAGAGAAAAAGCAGCACATCCAAATCCACCAACAGCAACAACAACTCGTCCCTCGCCCGCAACAACCCATCGCTGCTCGCAACAACATACCGTTGGACCCGTATGCGTTCTCGCCGGACGATGAGGCAGACGCGAACAAAAAGTACCAATTCTCCGTTATGTGTATGATGGGTAAAGATATTAACATTCCGTTGCAATTAGATATTGAGAAGGATGCGGCGATAACCGCGTTGAAGAAGAAGATATCGGATAGGACAGGCGGGAAGTTGGCTTTGAACGATATGATTTTAACCCTGGGTGCAAACGTGTGTAAGAGATCCATGACCGTAAGGCAAGCCGGGATTAAAAACAACGTTCAAATCATATTGACGTTGAAAGAGGATTTAGCTAAATTTAAGGTGTCTCTTTCAGACGAGCGAGACATGACGCAAGAGGAGGTCCGCGCTGCCTTACAAATGGTAGGCGTTGCAGTCGACGTCGTAGACGACATCGACCCGGAGGATAAAGTGAAATCGCAACAAAAGAAACCGTACCGCAACGCCGACGGTAAAGCGAAAGATCGCGAAAGATTTACCGAAGAAGAGGTTAAAGCGTTGATCGATGGCGTCGCCACGTACGGCTTAGGAAAGTGGTCGGAAATTTTAACGCAATCGTTCGGGCAATCGGAAAGAACAGGGGTAGATTTGAAGGATAAGTGGCGTAACTTGACGTTGGCCGCGAGCCGACCTCCTGGGTTCACATTTCGAGTGAGTTACATGAACGCAGAGTTGTTGCAACGCGTGCGAGAAGTAAAAGCTCAAGTGGAAGAGAAGAAGAAAAAAGCAGCGGCGTTCAGAGACCAGAAAAGTGGGCGATCGCGGCAAGACGATATTGCAAAGGCGCAAGCCGAGGCGGCGCAAAATATACAAGCGCACGGCGATTTGGGCTACCACGCGTAAAGAAGGAACGCTTTAACTACAATATAAAAGAGAGAGAGAGAAAGAGAGAGGGAGAGAGAGGAAGAGACGATTTCATTCACGGAACATTACAAACAAAATTCATTCATATTGTGTCATACCATGGTACTATTAACATACTAAATATCCTGAAACTATCACTAAATCTATCGTCTACCTAAATATCTCTATCATACCGCCTTGGTGTTTGTCTCCTCCGCGATGCTCTCCATCATGTTCTTCCATTTTTCCACCTTCTCGTCGGTGATTCGATATCTCTCTTCAAACTCTCTCTCGCAAAGCGTCAACACTCGATCGAAATACGTGCACACGCTCGTCGCCGCATCTCTACACAACGCCACGCATTCAAACACTTCCGTCTCGGTCATTTTTCCACGCATCTTCGTGCCTAGCATTATCGTTTTATCCTCTGTCTCTTCGTTGATTAAAAACGCGCACGTCATCGTCGCTTTCGCTTTCATCTCTTCCTCTCTCGTCGGGTCGAGCACGAGCGCGAATGTGGGTGTCTCCCCCTCCCCTTTCCCATCGCTAATTTCCATCAAACACGCGGTCGAGCTGCACATCCATCCTTTCGTTTCGACTCCAGATAAAATCAACGCTAACCCAACCGCATTTAACGCGCAGGAGAGAAAACTCCCGTCGTTTTTCAGCTCTTGCACGCTCACAATGAGACCAAACGAGGCGTTTTTCTCCAACTCAATCGCCGCCTTTGCGCAGGATTTCACAAACTGTTCCGTCGTTCTTTCCTTCTCTTTTTCCTCCTTCATCGGGTCGTCGAAGGACGACCCATCTTCCTCGTCGTCATTTTTCGGTGGAAGTAACTTGCAGTAACACTCCACGACCAGCCGTTCTCCATCTTCTTTGCTCTGAGAGAGAGAGGAGAATTGGAGTTCTCTCGGGCCTTGAATCGAGGCGACAACTTTCGTCTCGTCGGAGTGCCACTCGCACGAAGACGTCGATCGAGTGATGGTGTTTAACACCGAGTGCTGTTCACGGAGCGTGTCGAGTAAGCGACCGTCTGCGCGAACGTATCTTTTGGTGGTGGTGGTGGTGGTCATTCACTTTTTTCAGAACATATAAAGCAAGCGGGGAGTGTGTTTAAGTGAGGATGTGTTCTGGGGAATACTAATGTGTTTCATCAACTCACCAGCGGGGCGCGATATGGAGGGATATCGGACACGTATACACATCAATATATGTTGTCTAAATACAAATTTCCACCGACGATGGGTTCCCACAGCTGATTGATAAACACCGCCAACGGTTGCAACACCGTTCCTATGAACACTTGCGAGGCTAAAAAGACGAAAATAACGACGAGACCGTTCGCTTTCCCCGTCGCTTCATCGATGTACCACGGACGAGGATTGTTTCCGTCTTTATCTGTGTACGGTTTCGATTGGTATTTGATGAAATTACTTTTACTGCTGCTACTTTTGTTGTTGTCTTCTGTCTTCTGTTGTCCCTTCTTCGTCGCGCGAAGAAGATGTTGATGATGACGACGGTGCATTCTTCCTCCCCGTTTGACGATGGTGTTGGGATGGTGTTGTTCTTTGTTTCTCGAAGAAGAAGAAGAAGACGTTTTAGTATTGGTGGGAATAATACCCACCTTAAAAGCAGCAGCAGCAGCACGCGTACTCATCATCGTTTTATCGCTTTGTCTTCTGTGAAGTCTGAAGTCTGTTGTTGTTATTATTATTAGGGGATTTAATGCGCTTTCGCTTTCATCACATTCGTATTTCAAAACGGCTTCATATATTATTATTAGTATTATACACAACAAGCATCGAAACTCTTCTACGCAGAAGAGAAAGAGATGACGACGATGAGAGGCAGACTCTTCTCTCCGAAACAACACCAACACCAACACCAACTGCGTGGACGACGAAAAGCTGCATTACTAGTATCGAGGGACACTTTAATCACGCTCGGTTTGTTCTTGTTGAGTCTCATCCTGTTCGCTTTGCCGAACGTCTTGTTGAGAACAACCGAGGACGACCTCTCGAGGAGTAAGAACGGGAACAAGAACGTATTATCAGAGCAACAGGAGCAAAAGAGTTTGGCGCCGCAGCACGAAAGAGATAGCGAAGGGAGGACGAGGCCTACGACGACGACCCCTCGACGAGCTTCTTCTTCGAGCAGCAGCGGTAAAAAATCTGGAAGCAGTAGTGGTAGCAGCAGCGGCAGTAGCAGCAGTAGTAGTAGTTCGAACAATAGCGAGCAAAGAGCCTCGGATGGAGGGATATACAGACGAATGTATAACCTCACCGAACCGGATGTAGACGAAACCATCAAAGGTACTATTCTCGACGTGAAAGTTACCTTGGACGCGCTCCCGCGAATAGATATCGATCCGAAATTTTTACCTACTGGATTACACAAACGCGACGCGTTTATCACGCAATCGAATGCGAAGAAATTTCGGTTCGAAACATTGCCAAAGAGGTATCTAGCGATTGATTTTGATGCGATTAAGTTAAGGTTTAAAGATGTGGATTCAAAGTTATCGGATTCGAGTTGTGCTTTAGTCGGGTCGAGCGGCAACGTGGTGGGGAGAAATTTTGCGAGCGCGATTGAGTCGCACGATTCGGTCGTGCGATTGAACCAAGCGCGGGCGGATTCGCCGTTGAAAGGTAATGGGGATAAACATACTCAGACGAAGGATGTCGGAGAGCGGTCTAATTTCAGAGCCTTATCGAAGCCGTGGATCCACAAGTATTCGCTTCCGGAAAAAGGCGGGTTATCGCCGGCGGATTTGCCGTTGGAGTGGGGAGCGAATTTAATTTTAACCGGCGCGACAAAAGGTATCACGTTACAATCAGTCGGACTGGCGCAAGCGTTGAGGGAGAAATGGCGGCGAACGGACGTGCAATTAATCGTGGTCACGCCGAGAATGGAAGCGGCGGCGAGAGATTTTTTCCAATTGTACAGATGGAAGCTCGAGAAGATGGGTTTTACTTTGAAAACGAAAGGCACGCAGCCGTCGGTTGGATTTGTCGCCGCGTTCGCGTTAATGCAAGTGTGCGATCAAGTATCGTTGTATGGCTTCGGTCGAACGCACTCCGATGGGTCAAAGCTGGAAAAGTACAGATACTTTGATTCTGGGAAAGGTCGGTACCCGCCGACGAGGGAAATCGTGAGTACCGGCATGGATGTAGAAGTGGCTATTTTCCGAGCGTTAGCCAGAGAAAAAAAAGTGGTCTACTGCGACGACGGAGAGGAAACGACCATGAACTGTGGTAACTTGCACTTTCGTAACGACGCGTTCCCGAAATCGACATCATCTGCTTCGTCTGAAAGAGGAGAAGGAGGAGAAGAAGACAACAACGACAAAGAAGATGACGCGGAAGAAGAGGGGGACGCCGCGACCGAAGACGACGCCGACAGTAAAGAAGAAGTAGATGAGCATGAAGGCCACGAAGAACAAGAAGTGGGACAAGAAGAAGGGAGCGACGTTCCGTCTAACGGGTGGGCGGATCTGGTGTAAAGCGGGTAATAATAATAGCTTCTAAAGTTAATAGCACATTGTTTTTAGTCGTACGCATAAAGAAGAAAAAACATTGGAGAGAACAACCTCTTCAAAAATGTTCCCCTCTTCGTCGAAAGTAAAACTGTTCGCAGACCTCGGCGATCGCGCGCGAGTGACTCCGGGAAAAGAATCCGTCGTGAAGTTGGTCGTCTCTCTCGGGGACGGGTACGATGCT
>Ga0209091_10003200_pt1 | contig 13261 bp, 12 predicted proteins | sample ArcticOcean_MG_C_6_FD_187438 | JGI IMG/M metagenome (GOLD analysis project Ga0209091, IMG submission 187438) | Marine microbial communities from western Arctic Ocean - ArcticOcean_MG_CB8_128 (SPAdes) (version 2) | ecosystem: Environmental > Aquatic > Marine > Oceanic | place: Arctic Ocean...
AATTAAAGCCCAATTATTACAACTAACATAATCAGGTGTATAATAAGAGTTCATACTAGGACTGTAAAGCCCTGTGTAAAGTATTTGATTAGGTGATGTTCTGTCGTTTACATTAAATGCAGGAACTCTGTATGGCTTGTTCATTCTTGTATTTGCCCAATCTCCTGAAACATAATAACCTCTAGTCTTTCCAAATTCATCAGGTTTTTCACAGCGAATTTTTTCGACTGCAATATGATAAATCTCAGCTATTTGAGTCCTATCTTTAGACCATACTATATTAAGAGCAAATGCTCCTTGTAGCTTAAAGTCAAATGCTACCTTTTTTAATACCTCGTGTAGTGTTTCATTACCATTAGCATTATTCATAAAGTTTTGAAGCTTTACTCTTGCTTCTTCATCTCTGTCGTCTTCATCTGTTATGACTAAGTCCTCAGCACTAATCATTTCAGCAGTAGCGTTTACGATTGCAGCTGTTATTGAACTTGAATAGTAAAGGTCAATTAAAAACTGTGGATAGAGGTTTCTCCATTCGCCATTAGTATCACCATACTCAATGTAATCTTTACCTCTTACTTCTTGTACTAAAGGTGCTGTACTTGTGCTTAAATCTACCGAAATTATTTTATCCATATTGTTATTTTATTGTCCGTAATATATCGTGTTAGTTCCTGAAGGTTCAGGGTGCTGAGTGTATTTTACTTGTTCTGTTCCTGCTTTTTCAGTTAAGTTTAAGATTCCTTTAGTTACTATTCCTTCTACTACTCCGTTTTTATCAGCTACAGGAAGTACATCTGTTTCAGTAGCAGGTGCTGTAGCTAGAGCAACTACAACTGTTCCTATCCAACTAACTTCATATACTTCATATTTCCAATGTCCTGCGGGTAGTAAATGTACGTCAGCTTTATAGAAATCTACATTTGCAAGTATTGGTTCATAAACAAATTCCATTAAAGTATAGCGTTCATAAATTGTTGAAGTTGGATATACATAAGAAATAGAATCATCAAGGTCATTAATAAACTTAACCAAAAATCTTATCTGTGTAGAAGCTACAGACGTATCTATTCTATTATCTTCTGTGCATATATTAGCTTTTATATTTGTTTCAGTAATTGCTTGTATCATAATATATAATAGAAAAAGTCTGTTTCTGTTTGGTTAATAACGAGAAAAAGGCTGCCAAAGCAACCTTAATCCCTATAGTGAACGCTAGATTGCTCTATATACAGACGAACTGCAGCACCCTCACTAAGTGTAAAAAAAGGGTAACCGTTAAGCTACCCTCTTTAAAATATATAAAAGAATACTAATTAAGATGTAACTATTGTTCCCATTGTGAACGCTGTATTGTCAAATGGAATTGTAGTATAGTCTGCAACCATTGGGAAAGGTAACTGCTCAATTCCGTCAAAAGTTAAAGTGTAACCACTTCTATCTCCCCAAGCTGCACCTGAGTCAATAGTACCTGCGTTAAGCTGTAAGCCATTCTCTACTCCTAAACCTACTATAACATCGTGTCCGTTAGTTAATGTAGCGTTTAATTGAGCAAATGCAACAACTGTAGTAGCTCCTAAAAGCTTAATTTGATTTTGGTCTTCTTTTGTAAGTCTGTTAAGAATCACATTTAATGTAGGTGTATAGAATATAGTTCCATTTTCACGAGAACCTGTAATTGATTCAGAAAGACTAGCTGTTCCTAAAGGCATAGTATATCTGTAAAGTACGTTAGCACCCATTTCAATATCTGTAATTTCTCCTGCTGATTGAACTATTCCTGTTGTTTCTATTGGTGCGTCAAATTGGTCATAAACTCCGAAATAAACATACTTTATTCCTCCACTGATTCTATTACAGTCGAGTCCCCTACCTTTTGTAAGTGCTGTACAAGCCATTTTATTGTTTTTTTTTAGGTTAAGGGAGTGAAGGGTTTTACCCCCTCACTTCCGTATTATTTATTTATTAAGATACAAGTACAATGTCAGAACCAATACCTGTCTGAGTTCCTGCACTGTAACGAGCTACCATTCTCATATTATCACTTCCGTCAAGTTGAGCCATATCCATCAATTGGATTCTAGTAGCGTCACTTAACAGGTCAGTTCCAAAGAACAAGTTAGACTTCTCAGCTATAACGATTGCAGCATTTTGTAAGCCATTAACAACAGCTACTTTGATTCCGTTAAATACAGGAACATAGTCGCCATTCATATTGTAAGCATTTACATATCCTAAAAGCGAAATTGCTTGAATATATAATTGGTAGTTCTTTTGGTTTAAGTAGATATGTAAATCTTCTTTCCCAATAACTGCTGCCGGTACTGCATCTAATCCTGCTTGGATGTCAGCAATAATTGTTCCAACTACTGGAGCTACACCTGCACCACCTGTTAAAACTGCTTGTACAACTGTTGCATCATTACCTGCTCTTAACCATCCTGCTGCTCCTGCTCCTGTGAATCCAACAAAGTCGCCACCTGCATTAGCTGCTCCTGCCCAAATAGAATTTTCAGTTGCATTTCCGATAATATCTCCCATATAAGAAATTACATAGTCATCAAAAGATGCCGGAGGTGGAGCGCCTGCTCCTGCTCTCATTTGCATCGCTTCCCAAGAATCAAGTAAAGTCGCTTTACATAAGTCAAGATTGATTTGAAGATTAACAGGCTCTAATACCTTCTCAGTTAAAGCAAGTGTTCCTGCTCCTGTGAAATCACACGTTGCTGCTGCGATAGGTGAAACTGTTGCATCCATTTTTTGGATGTTAGATTTGAACTTGATATTTTCTATCATTGTAAGATAGTCAAGTGATACTGCTGATTTTAAAGCTGCTGAGATGTAGAATCCTGCTGCCTTACCTGAATAGTTGCTTGTCGTAGTAAACGCCATTTTTTTTGTTTGTTTTAGTTATTAATTATATAAGTTATGTAAAAACTTCTCGTTCTTACTCATTTTTGAATAGTCTAATTTAGATACAGCTTTTTTCTCTGAACTAAATTTATTTGTATCTAAAGGTGCTGAAGCAGGTGCTGATGCTAATTCTGCTTTCAATAATTCATTTTCAGCTTTTAAATCTTCTACTGAGAACTCAACAACTTCTGTAGTCTTAATTGTCTTTGGCTTAGTAGAAGGCTCAATAACTTCTTCAGCCATTTCTTCAACCTCATCATCTCCTCCTTCTTTAGCTTTTTTAAGGTCAGCTACTGCATCTTCTAAGTTTTGGATTCTTTTCTCCATACCTTCCCAGTCTTCAACATCAGCATATTTCTTTTCTTCTTCAGCCATTTCTTCTTCAACTACTTCTTCAGTTTCAGTTTCCATAACTTCAGCAACGATACCTTCTTCTTCAACTCTGAAAGTAACTCCTGTATCAGTTTTATACGTTCCGATTGGAAGTAAAATTGTCGTACCATCTTCAACAAGCACCGAAATATCCACTCCTGCTTCTAATTCTTCAGCAGTTGAAACGAAAATAGTTCCACCATCTTCTGACTTTGATTGCCAAGCCATCTTTACTTCTTCGCCTTTATCAAGACCAAGTGCTACTAATATTTGATTTTTTATATCCATAGTTTTGTTTTAAGTTCTGTTATATAATAGAATAGTTATTGTTCTGTTTGATTTTTAATATACTTTTGCTTTTTGAATTTCAGCAATAGTTTGTTTAAAGAAGTTTAGATTTTTTTTATATAAAGCAGTATATTCTTTTAATTCAGGAATATCAACTCCAAGTTCTTTAGCTTGTTTTTCTGCTTTATCTATATCTTTACCAACTGCTTTCGTATTACTTTCAGCTTGTTTAACTAACTTTATAGCTTGACCTAATAAATCCATAGCCTTTCCCATAGGCTTATCAGCTGCTTCTACTAAATCTTTTTTAATATCATCTATTAAACCCAACTCAATCTTCTCAGCCTTAAGTTCAGTTTTAGATTCTTTTACTAGCTCGTTTAAAGCTTTTAGTATTTGTTCTGTTGTTGGTTTTGTTTTTTGCATTTGTTCAAATTTATTAGTAAAGTAGCCTTCTATTGAAAGACCTTTTAATTCTCCTGATTTTATCTTAGACCAAATTTCATCATTTGAAATAGATAGCTTAACCATCCAAGTTCCCACAGGAAGTGAGTAGCCATAAAGTGTAGATTTGTCTAACTTAGTGTCTTCTATTATCCAAGATTCAACTGTAAGTATTCCTGAAACTCTATCTTGATGTTGGTATGTAGCTTTGTGGTGGTTGTTATGTTTTAAATAGAGTTCTGAGGCTTTTCTAACTGTGTCTTTTGAAAAGTACACGTAATAGTCAGAGTCAGTATTAGGGTCGTGTCTAAATATGTTTTTATTTGGAATCAAAGCAGGACTAACTAACATTCTCTTTTCCTCATCTACTTTAGCGAAAGTTAAGTTGTTCTTTTCTTTTCCGAAGAATACAAAGTCTTGCTCTATTGCAGGACTCGTAACTAGACTGATTGCGTCAATAGCTAACTCTTGATTTTCGTCTTGTATGATTAATTCTACAATTTTAGTTTCTTTCATATCTTCGTAATAGTCTTTGTTATCTTCTTCACATTCAGCTTTTGTATCGTATTTACAAGAGCCTGTTTTTCCCCATTTAAATTTTCCGTTTGAACATTCTTCGCAAGGCATAGTATATAATAGATATTAAGTTAGTTTATTTGATATTTAGATTGTAGCTCTACGTCTTATATTTGCTAATTGGTTTTGACTGTTAGACATTTCGTCTGTTAAAACGAATGCTTTGACAGGTTCAGGTGCTACTCCTCCACTTATATCAAAAGCTCCTGACATCATTTGTGGTGCAGGTGCAGCAGGTGCAGAGCCTCCTCCTCCTCCTCCTCCTCCTGGTACTTGTGTATTCATAATTGATCTTACATTTGCCAAACCTGTTACTATTACTGCTGCTGCTGAAGCCCATCTTGCAGGTCCTATTAATGTAGGGTCTTTTAAAACAGAATTTGCTGCTGCGTAAGTATCCATTACAGCTGTAGCTACAGCTAGTTCTTTATTATCCCCTGCCAACTTTCCTAATGCTCCTGTAAGTGCTGAGTATGCTCCTAATTGTGCGCTTACTCCTGCTGCAACAACTTGAGCTTTTTGTTTCTCATAAGTCTTAGTAATAGCTGTAGTATCCACTCCTGACTTTACAGCTAATCGTTTCTTTTCTTCATAAGCTGATTTCAATTCTGCTAATTCTCTTTCAAGCCCTGAAGAACCTTCAGCTAAAGATTGTTCTCTACCAACTCTTAATTCTTCTTCTAAAGCTGTTTGGTTAGTTAGTTGCTCAGAGATTTGTCCTGTAATAGTTTCTTTAAGTTCTAGCATAGCATTTTCTGCTTGACCTAAAGCTACTCTATTTTCTATACTATTATTCATATTAACTGCTGCTTGAGCTGAGTCTATTTGAATTTGTATTTGCTTCTTTTGGTCTTCTGCTTGTCTAGCTAATACTTTGCTTAGTTCTTCATTAGCTGCAATTCTTATTGCAAAGGTTTTAGAAACGTCATCTCTTACTTGTCTTTGTATTTCTGCCTCTCTTAAATATTCAGCATTTAACTTAGCGAATTGTACCTCTGCTAAAAGTGCTGCATTAGTTAATGCTGTTGTAGCTGCTGCTTGTTTAAAGGTTTCTTTTGTATATTTAACAATAGTTTCAGTTGCTTTATCAAAAGCATTATCTATTCCTGTAGAAACATCTATCAATTCTTTCCCTGCTAATTTAGCAAATTTACCTGCTTCTTCAAAGTTCCCTTTAAATAAAGCTGCTAAAGCACTTCCTACATATCCGAAAGTTTCTAATAAAGAGTTGAATCTTTCAATAAGGTTGTTTTGAATCATATCACCAAAAGCCTTTATAGATTCTTGTGGATCTTCAAAAAGAGCTTTAAATGCCTCAGTTGCAGGTCCAATATTTTCATTTATTACTTTAAACAAGTCATTGAATGCAATACTCAAAGCAGTCATAGACGTTTCAAATGCATCTACTACTTTTTGATTGCTACTAAAGACTTCCATTAACTTAGCAAGCAACGCTACTATAAGACCTATTCCTGCAGCCTTTAAAGCAAGACCAACACCTTTTACAGCCTTACCAATACCTTTAAATCCTTTTGCTCCTTTCTTGGTAGCACCATCAAGCCTTTCAGTTTGCTTTACAACATCACCTAAGTTTGACTGAACTTCTAATTCTAATACTTCCTTTGCCATAGTTTTATTTTATAAAGTTACCCCTGTTTTAATTTCTGTGAATTTAATATCACTTGCCCATTCTATTGTCATATCTGTAGCCCCCCTTACTCTCATAGCAAAATCAGTTCTATCAACTACAGTTGTAGGTTGCCACCCTGTTACTGTTCCATTGGTCTTAATTGTATCTCTTTCCCTTTTAACACTTAATACACCTGACTGATTAATCATTACACCTCTTTCAACCCAAGAAGCATAATCACCAACAGAACCTTCTGCTGTTCCTCCTACTCTTACAGCAACTATGTCAGCGTGGAAATATACTATACTATTATCAGGAATAGCAAAGAAGCTATCTGTTGTATTGTTTAAATTACTTAATATATTAACTCCATCTGTTGTCTGTATTCCATAAAGTAAATGGATAGACTGCCTTTCACCTAAAGTATCTCCGTTGGTGTTACCCCCCAAGACTATAGAGTTATCAGCTGTAGCCTCTCCTAAAGTACCTGATACGTTAGCATTGTTTACTCCGTTAGCTATTTCGTTTTGATTACCTGTTATTATGCTATTTCTTGAGAATCCTCTTACAGTGTTATTCTCTCCCATTACTATAGTATTGTTCGTTCCTGTTTGAGTTGAATTTCCTACTCCGAAAGTCTTATTGTTTTCGTTAGCTACTGCTCTGTTTAGATTTGTATTATATCTAAATGTTGAACAAGTGCCTGTTACTTGATTATAAGTATATCCATAAGCTTCACATTGTAACTGATTAGGAGTTACATCATTTGTTCCATCTGTAAAGGTTACTATTCCAAGTGCTGAAATTGAAGCAGGTTTTACTGTGAATCCTGTTATGTATGGTATTGATATTGTAGGTGCTGCCATTATGGTATAAGTATAAATTCAACTGTTGCTAAATCGTTAGGCTTGTAGTCTATTTTGTTCACTCTAAAGACTCTATTTTTAATAAAGACTCTATCGTTAAACCTGAACGTATTAATGTCAGCAGGACTAAGATTTACTTTAATAGTCATAGTCCTAGTATTTGGATTGTAAAGCTCTGAGTAATAAGGAAGCCAATATAAGTTAAACAAGTTATTAGGTGTCGGACTCCCTACTCCGGGCATTACTTGACAAATACCAAAATGAAAGTCTATAGTAGTTGATGGTGTTGCACTAGAAGTAGGTATCTCTGTTAAATGACTAAATTGCAAAAAGTTCGTTTCATTAGTGCTAGAAACTCCGTTCTGTTCAGGTATATAATAAGAAGTTCCTGTAGGCTTAATCCCGTTGTTATACATTATTCTAGGAATATTCTCAAAACCTTCCCAAGTCGCATCACTTCCCCTTGCGTAAATAGCAGGAGTAATAAATGAAGGAAATTGACTCATTAAAGGTTTAACTAATGTAGCTGCAAAAGGTTCTGCTACTATTTCATCTTCTCCATCTAATATATTAAACTCATTTCCTGCATTATACTTTTTACTTCCGTATAAATGACCACCTACTAAATTCTTGTATTGATTAAAAGCATAGTCATCATCATCTTCAACAAACTTAAACATTGTCTTTTTATTAAGGTCTGTTAAAGGTGTTAATTTCATCTCTGAAACATCTATCTTGTCAGTCCAATCGTGTTCAATTCCTCTATTAGCTAAAGTTGTTCCTGTAAGTGGGTCTAGAGTTGTTGCTGTTGGTATAAATACATCTGAATAAGGTTCTATTAAAATATTATTAGGATTATCTTCATCTACTAAAGTTACTAAGTTAAACATAGTAATAAGACCTTTTAAGAAATCCCATTGTCCTAGTTCTCCTCTTAGTGTTTGTAGTATAGTTTGGGATGTAACTGCATCCGCTGATAGTATCCAAATAACATAAGCTCCTGCCGTAGGGAAAGCAGCTTGTGATTGTCTAACCTTACTAGCTGTTCCTGAGTCAGTCTTAAACTGTACCTGTAAAGTATCCCCTGCATTAGCCATAATTTGAGAAAAGTTACCTGCATAAGTAAAATAATCTCCTGCTGCGATTGTCTGCACTCCTGAATAATCTATAGGGATTGAATTATATAACCATTGGCACTCTATATCCCTATCAACAGTGTCAGTATTTTCTATTCTATAATCATAATTAATGTCATAACTTTCATTCGGAATAGTTGAAGTTAGTATATTAGTGGCATCATCATAATTAGGTGGAGTAATACCTGCAACCAAAGGTACATTATAACTTAAATGCATTAAAGAGAAAATACTAGTAGCATAATTTGCTGCACTACCATCACCTAAATCATAAAAATAATATGTTTCAAAAGTAGTAGCATCTACTTCTACTGGAGTATTATCAGCTCCCCAATTAAAGTCCATATAAAGCTTCTTGAAGTCTGTAGTGTTGAAGAAAGCTGATTCGTAAGTAAAAGGAGTATTTGGTGCATTAAATATTCTATCTATTAAATACTTGATGTTTATGAAGGGTCTGAAGGCTGTTTCTAATGTAGTTAATTCAGGAAGATCATCTATTGCACTATTACCACTTCCATTAGCACCACCTACTAAGATTTGATGATTCCAATCTACAAAAGGATATTTAACAGTGTCATTTGCATCTCTAAAGCCTGATGTACTTGGGTTTGTATATGTAATTCCAAAAGTAGGTGCATCATTCCAACTAGCTGTAATTTGTGTTCTATTATAGTCGTGTTCAAGTTCTGTAAAGTCTAAATCTCTAAATGCTCTATCTTTTAAAGTATCTGCTAAAGCTATTACTTCTGAATATAGATTCACGTTGTAACTTATCTCGCCTTCTTTATCTGTTACATCTAACATTCTTAAATACCCTTCAAATAGAATAAAGCCATCTTGCTTTAAAACACATTTAGTCCTTTTGTAAGGATTAAATATTATTCCATCATAAGCTCTTGTTACCTCAAATATGGCATCAAATATTAAATTATTTCTTTTAGTTGCAGGTAGATTAAAAGCCTTTGAGTAAGACTGAACTTTCTCAGCTACATTTTTAAAGTCATCTACACTTAAAGTTAAAGGTAAATCTTCATCTTCATAAAGGTCGCAAATTACTTGACCATCTCCTAGTATTTGAATAGATCCTGATGGAGATGTACCAGCTTGTGTTATTCCTATTGTATCTATTTCAACTAAATCTGATATTGTTGTAGAATAATAAACCATTATAATATTATCAGGTGCAGTAGAAGTGAATGTATGAGAAATTATTGATGCCCCAACAGCAGTTACTGATGAACTTATTAAAGTTGTTCCGTCATAAACTTCTGATATTATAGAACCATCCGAACCTCCTGCCATAGTAAGACTCACCTCATACTGCTGACCTACAGCTAAATTGCCTAACTTTTGGTAAACACCTAAAACAGAACCAACAGCAGCAGGTTCTATATAAAGAATTATCTTACCTGTTGATACTGATGCTAAACTAGGTGTACTAGGAATTGTACTACGAAATCTGTACCAAGAGTTAGGAATTGTTGGTTGTGCATTATTTATCGTATCTTGTGATGGATTAGCTGAAGAACTATCATAATTAGGAGCTGAATTTAAACCTGTGAAATTTATTCCATTAACAACAAATTGGGTAGGTGTGCTAGTAATGGAATTAAAAGTTCCATCATAATTCTGAGGATATACTATTAATTGAACACTCATTATACTGCTTGAGTTCTAAGTGTCTTACTCTTTTCTACTTCAAAAGTGTATTGCATAAGCTTGTCATTTGCTACTGTCTTTTTAGTATAGTTAGAAGTAGTAAGTCTTACAGGTATTACGTAATTATTTAAAGCTGTATTTGCGTCATCAGTTTGAAATCCTTTGAGTATATAAACTTCAGGACTATTTATAAGTTCTTCAAACCAAGCTGACTCAGATTCGTTTACAAAGTCTGTGTTCATAGTTATCTTTTCTGTAGCGTTTACCCTAAAGGCTTTTTTACCACCTTTAAAACTATCTAGTCTGTAAGTTGATTCATTCCAACTACCTGCAAGTTGCTGATAGGTACTTCCTTTTGTTGAGATAGTCTTACTAGACTTCATTGTGAATGTGTAGTAATCCCAAGCTCCCCATTGATTAAGCCAAGTAAGTCTGATTGGTTCGTAACCTTTTAGAGTAGGACAGTTTATATTTACCTGATATGTTTTACTAGCAGTAGCAGCAACAGCCCCTAAATAACTTTGCACAATAAAAGTATAAGATACAATATTGTTTATATTAGTATTAAAAACTGTACTCCATCCTTGTAAATTAGCAGGAAATACCCCTGCATAAGCTATTTTATTATATGCCCTATCTTGTTGAGTATGTGAAAAACCACCATCATTTACATCTACTATTTCTATTGAATCATTAACTGTACTACCATCTTCTAATAAAAAACTGAATGCAATATATCTTACACCAGGATTAAGTCCACCTGTCGGAAGTTTATATACAGGTTCTATATTTAACATTGCTACAGTTCCATAATCTTCTATGTTTGCATATTGAGTAGTTGGTGCATTAGTTAAAAAACCTGCTGTAGTAGTATTATATAATAGTTCAAATTGTCGCATATTAAAACCAAAATTACTAATATTATTTCCTGTTCCGATTTCAAGTTTATCTGTATATTTTAAATACCCATTTATTATATTATAATTAGATGAATTAATAAAAGTATCTGTAATTAAAACCCCTGCTGTATCTATATATTGAACAGTAAATCTGATAGCTAAATGTCTAAAGGAATTATTGTTCCCTGAAAACTTATCTATTAAATGTAATGGAGTTCTAAGGTTTGTATTTACGGCTGTTTTATATGAACTATTCGCCAAAGCCTTATGGTCTGAATTTACAAAGCTTTCAATAATAGGTCTGAAGTCAAACATACCAACACCTGCATTATTTGGAGAAGTCTTGAATGTTCCTACTACGTCATTATTAGTTGCAAGGTTAGGAACTCCATTACTGCTTATATGAACTTCAGCTATAAACTTAACCCCTGTAAAAGTAGATACTACTGAAGTATTAGATACTGTAAAAATTACTTCTTGACCTACAGGAAGGTACTGAAATCGTGGTGATTGCTCTATTAGTGTTGCCATTATTTAATTGTTGTTATACTATTAATTATATCTTCTTTGACATTACCTAGTAAGTCTTTTCCGAACTGTTTTAATCCAAGTCCTAAAGGTTTTTGAAAGAAGCTAATTCCTTGTATTCCTTTACGTCCTATACTTCTAGCAATTAAAAAGGTTATTGATTTTCTACTCATAAACTTTCCACTTGCATCTCTTGGAGCTATTCCTTTTCTAACTACCCACTTATCTAAAGCCCTGCTTGGTGGCTGTGAGTGTCCTTTACTATTTTTATAACTATAAGGAGTTTTAATTACTTTTCCTTTATAGTCTTTAAATGTTCTTTTGGTCTGTGTTCCTGAAACTCCCTTGTCTACAAATTGACCATAACTAGACATATAGAACTGTACTGTAAAACCATCAGGAGTAGTTACAACTTCAAACTTAATAGATTCTTCTAATTTAGAATCCCCTCCCTTTTTATAGTTAAGAGTAGTCTTAGCTTGAGCTACAACCTGCTTCCCAAAGCTTTCTAAGTACCTTTCTATATTCTCAGTCTTCACTACTCTACTCCTACGAATACTTCAACTCTAGCCGTTACTGCTGTTGTTGGTTGTACTTGTAAAGAAGCTAAGTTTAACATAGTTCCAAAAGTCGGAGCACCAACTTCACCTAAAGCAATTACATCACCTGAATAAAGAACGTGTGAACCTCCTGCTCTTATAGTTACAGTATAACTTGAAGTAGTAGTCTGAACTGCTAGCTCAATATCTACTGCTGTTTCCAAATTTGTTACTCTAACGTATTTAGTCCTATCAACATCAATAGCACCTGCTGAAGTTGAAGGTAGTGTATCAAATACCGCTACAGTAGTTACTACACTTGCTGTACAGGTTACTATCCTTTCAAAGACATCATTGATACCTGTTGTTGTTACTGAGTTTACAGAGCCTCTAAGACTTCCGTTAAGTGTTACTGTTTCTGAAATTGTTGTTACTAAGTCTGCCATATTTTTATAAATTAATTGTTATTTTAAATTTTTTCCATCCTATTTCTACTATTAACCACTTCCAATTCCATTTCATTAATATCCTGCAGCCCTATTATTTACAGGAATATCACAAGTCTGAAAGTCGTTCTGTACTAATACTCCTATATTAAATACCCACCCACAACAAAGATTGTCAAACCTTTCAGAGAACGGCTCTATAGTAAATTGGTCTTGCGTAAAGTATATCGGTTCGTTAATATCATTTGTTCCTGCTAGTGATTGTTGTTCTGAATGTCTAAGCATCCCTATAAAGTCAGTACATACTTGTAGCATTTCATTAAGAACGTCCTGCTCGTTACTTAAAGTCTTTACTAACTTAGGAAAGTCATCTGTAGCAGCATCTAGTATTTCACTTCTGTTTGTAGTCCAATTTTCCCTTTCCGTTACCATATCCATTATAAAGATTTGAAAGTTGTAGGTAAGCTGACTATCACCTGTAGATACGTTTGTAGGATTGATATGAAGTAAAGGAAACTTCTGCATCTTTTCAAGATTGATGTCAAAGATATCTCCAACTGAAGTTGATTTAATTTGTCTATGATACTCGCCTAATCTAAGTAAGGTGTTTACTACGTTATTATATGTCTTATTCTTAACCATTTCTTTTTACTTTATTTTGTGAGTTCAAATCTGTTTCATAACTTAACCAAGTCAAACACTCTAAAAGACTTAGCTTTGTAATACTTTCTAATTTACTTATATCTTCTCCACATAACCTATGCATCACTCCGAACCACCCCCATTTGCTTGAAAAATCTTCACTAGCTACTGCGTCTTCATTTCCTTCAGCCGCTGAATCAAATATGATGGCATAATCTCGGACAACACCTTCCCTAAAGTGTAAAAAAAAACCAATGCACTTTGCACTTGTTCCGCTGACATCTGTTTCATTTCTTCAGCTCTGAGCCGAATATCTCCATCATACG
>Ga0209091_10003202_pt1 | contig 13254 bp, 11 predicted proteins | sample ArcticOcean_MG_C_6_FD_187438 | JGI IMG/M metagenome (GOLD analysis project Ga0209091, IMG submission 187438) | Marine microbial communities from western Arctic Ocean - ArcticOcean_MG_CB8_128 (SPAdes) (version 2) | ecosystem: Environmental > Aquatic > Marine > Oceanic | place: Arctic Ocean...
CTGAGAATCCCGTTGCCAATTTCAAAGTGCTCTATGGCACCGGCCACATGAAACTGAATCTAGTCAGTGGCGAGTTAGAACGAGTTGGTGGTGTGAGCTACACCATTAAAGACGGTATCGTCTTTGACGCTAAGCAACTTCTTGAGGATGTAGCCACAATGGTAAGAATTACAAAAGACTAAACAGAATGTACAGCCCACGCTAATAATTGATGCGAAATTAATAAAGCTCATTGATGGCAAGTTAAAAGAATAGTGGTGGAAAGCAGACTTTACTAAATTCCCAATGTCTGCAGTTGGCCGAAAGCGGAAAGCTGCCCTCTAATCAATATCGGTTTTAGTTCGGTGTTCGGTCATCGAAACCCGTTTGGAATCTTCCACTTGCCAAGTTCGGTGAACCTACCTACCCCAGCCAGGTTCGGAATAGGTTCGGTTTCGGTGGGATTGATAATTGCGGCAAAATGAAACTCGTTGGAATTCTTCGGCTTACTCGAGACTGACAGCTCCGGTTCCACTGCCTCATAATCCGTTTGTCCGGGGTTCGAGTCCCTGTGGGCCCACCGATTAAATCAATGAGTTAGAGCTTGCCACTCTGCTCAGCATCCAACATCCAACATCGAATATACGATGTAACTGTGGATGTAAGCACTATTTTACCATATAGGCCAGGTAACCAATACTAGCTTTGCGGTTCGGCGCTACAATCTCGCTCTCTGTTTCGGCTTCTCTAATCCCCTCCTGTTTCCTAGTAACCGCCCAGCCAGCACCTCACCCTAGGGGGCACACCCCGATAAGTCAGGATGTTTCCATTGCACCCCTTTACATACTATTGCGCCTGATCGATAACTAACTACCCTAATCCTCAGCCAACGTCTTAACCTCAGATTGCGCCAAGAGTTTTGGTGATTCTCTTTCGAAATTTTTCGCCAAAGGGCGGACGTGCACCAATGATAGGCAAGACATCGATCATAGTTTGACTGTAAATTGCGCGCGCATGGCTCATGTTTTTGAACCCTTCCGGACCGTGGTAAGCTCCCATGCCAGAGGCACCGATACCACCGAATGGGAGATCCTCTTGTACGTAATGAAGCGTAATATCATTGATACAAACACCACCACTTTGTACGCGGCTTAGTAAGTATTCCTGCTCACGGTTATCTTTGCCGAAGTAATACATGGCAAGAGGGTTTCGACGGGGTTCAATCATATCTGGAACTTCTTCCACATCAGAATAGGTCATCACGGGAAGAACAGGACCAAATATTTCCTCGTGCATAACCAACATATCTTCATTGACATTTTGTAAAATGTGTAACGGCATACGACGATTGTCGTCAGACGCACGCGTTTTTTCAGCACCAACAATCGTGAGCTTGGCCCCCTTGGCAACTGCGTCATCAATGTAGTTCTGTAACCTAGCGAAGTGCCTTTCGTTGATAACACCCGCGTAATCTTCATTTTCAGTGATGTTCGGATACATCGACTGTGCCTCCTTAACTACCCGCGCAATGAGCTGCTCTTCTAGCTCATCCGGCACGACAACGTAGTCTGGCGACAAGCATAATTGACCACCATTCAGAAGCTTACCGAATGTTAGCCGTGTTCCGGCCAGATCAAGCTTTGCACTACGACCAATAATGACAGGAGACTTGCCACCAAGTTCTAACGTGACGGGAACCAAATTTTTCGAGGCTGACTGCATTACTTTTGCGCCGACCTTAGTAGAGCCGGTGAACAGAAGATGATCAAAAGGCAATTCCGCAAAACGTTGACTGATATCTGCGCCACCGGTTACGACCGCGACTTCATCTTCTGAGAAATATTTGGGGACAACTTCGGCAAACAATGCCGCTGTTTTAGGAACGAACTCAGAAGGTTTCAATAACGCTCGGTTACCTGCAGCAAGCGCACTTGTCAGAGGCGCAACAGTCAGGCCGAAAGGCAGGTTCCAAGGAGAAATGATGCCAACAACGCCCTTGGGAAAATGCCTAACCTGGCTCTTTCCCCCCAAGAAATTCATCGGTTTGTTGGTTTTTCGTTTTTCTGGTTTCATCCACTCTTTCAAATGTTTCATTGAATAGTTGATGGCTTCGACCTTTGACGCGAACTCTGAGAACAAACTGAATTCATAGGATCGTGCACCACCAAATTCGCGTTTGGTCGTTATCGCAAATTCTGTCTTATTTTCAACAATTAGAGCCTTAAGTCTCTTTAGTCGGTCAATCCGCGTCGAATAAGTGACTTCGCCCTCCGCACGGAACTTGCTTCTCTGCAGTTCGAGTAGTGCGTCTAGATTTTGTGCGTTCAATCCTGTGGCGTTGTGGTGCTCAGCTGCGCCCATAGTTTCTCTCCGAGGTTAATATGTATTTGTTCTATTCAGTGATTCGTCGTAATTTGTCTGCGCGCTTGATTGGATTAGAAGCCGGATGTGGCCTCTGCGCGTATACTTTCTATAATGCGAACCGCATTCTTAATGAAGAGCGGTTCAGACGAAAAGCTGGCTACCAGGTTCTGTACATCCGCAGGCAACTCTTCGTTGTTTAATACCGGGCTCTGGTCGGTTTGAGTCGCACCAATCAGAAGAACACCCATGGTTTTTACGATCTCTCTAGCTTGTGCTGTGCTCAATCTGAGCGCTGTGGACGTGAGTTTTGCAATAATTTCCACCTGCTGTATGAAGATTTGCTTCGACTCGATTAGCCTCGGCACTGCAACATTGTGCTCAATGACATGCTCAAGTCTGATGAGTAAAGGCAAGAAGGCGCGATCTGCTTTGGTTGTGTTATATAACGATTGAGCATACGCCTTGCTGGTCATGGAGTCGTATAAGGTACCGATAAAAATATTGCTCCATCGGATCAAGCTTTGCTCATAAAGAGTCAGAAAAAGCTCCTCTCTGGTTTTGAAGTAAAGGTAAAGTGTGCCTTTGGCTACTCCGGTCTTCTTGGCGAGTTGGGTCATAGAAAACGCCTCATACCCGACCTCTCGGAAGTACGTTTCGGCCGCCTCCAGCACTGCGTGTCGTCGCAGCGCTTTTTGCTCTGCGCTACGTGCCCTCTGATCAATCACAACGGTTGAACTCATGAGTGTCTCCACACTGCTTTTTTTTGGTTGCTCAGTCAGGGTAAATTGCGTTTGCCTGCTTATAACTGACTAGTGGTCAATTATATAACTGACCGGCAGTCATTTCAACTGCGGATTAGATGTGTAAATTTGGCGCAGTTAGGGTGCTAGCGGAGCGATTACTGGGGAAATAGGGGGGTATCTTGAGTAGCCGCTAATCTAAGAAATTTAGTCAATATCGAAACTTTAATAAACTATACGACACTCGCCTTATGCTCAACGGTGCTGGCTGGGCCTGCTTAGAGCTTAGCGCAGTTGTAAACCTCGGTGGCTAATGCGCTCCTGCTATCCCCAGCCTCTGCTGCACCAAACAAGGTAGACCTTCCCATCTTGCCAGAGGTTGGATCAATATATATGAGTTCAGAGCTGAGCGAATCTAAACAGCTAACTTTCCCGTTTAAGGCTTCCGAGCAATCTAGGAGCCGCTCCTCTTCCGACATTCTATAGCTGGAATATTCACCGCCTAATCTAAGTAGAATAGGTGTAGGCTCTGCATCTACCTGCTTCCACGCGCCGTCCTCCCATATAAGTTGTGTTCCCGCCAGTTGCTGACAAGTCCAGATTTGTTTCTCTTGCGCCACAGTGAAAGGCGATAGGAGGAGCAGGATTAGTGTCGTTAGTTTTTTCATTCGCAATCCTGATAGTCAGACTCAAAAAACTTTTAAAAAGTAACCTAGCTCTAATCCAAATAAACCCTCCCAAAACCTCTCCAGTTTGGGTTTATAACTGAATAACAAATCAAAGCGATTAAAAGTGTGAAGCTACTTGAACATTTTCATTTTACTTCAAATATTAATCCATCTTTCATTGTGACCGTAGCAAAAAATTCTCTGCCTTGGTATCACGGCTGCTTAATTATTTGTTGATCCGATATTTTAATGAGCTGTTTATGAGTCTAAAAGCCTGCCTATTAAATTGCGGAAGCTGGCTCATGACTGACATCACTAGCATTAAACTCTCTGGTCCATGATGCAAATTCCAACATAATGCCATCGGGATCTTGAAAATAAACGGAGCGAACGAATGTTGATTCAGTGATTGTAGCACTAGCCCCTCTTTCCGAATCATCATGATTCACTATTTGGGTTACCTCAACACCGGCTTCTTCTAGTTTTTTTTGATATTCCTCAATTTTTTCTTCTGGCACATCGAAGGCTATGTGATTCATAGATGCGTGCGCGGACGCTATGGAGCCCTTACCGACTATTGCTGCGGGATGACTAACACCGGGCTGCGCATCTGGAGCATCCGGAAACCAAAAAAAAGCGAGGGAATCTCCTTTGCCAATATCGAAGAAAAAATGCTGCCCCATTCCATTGGGCAGCTCAATGGTCTTGGTCAGCGGCATGCCGAGAATTCCTGAATAAAATTCTACGGTCTTTTTCATATCTTTGCAGACTAAAGCCAAGTGGTTGACGCCGCGTATTTCAAATTGATCGTTTACAGGCATATTCTATCCTTTTTTATTCTATTCTTCATTTTTCAGTCACTAATCCTACTACCATTAACTTTATATTTAAATAAAGTCAATGGCTTTCATTTCTGGTATTGTCATCGGCTAGTTTAATCAATCAGAAAAAGCAGTCTAATAATTTAATAAGGAGAATCCATGCCGCGGCTTAGAGGTGTTTCAAAAAAAAATGCAAATGAAGTTGTAGGGAAATTTTATCAAGCGCTGTTTGGTGATCGCGACCCAGTAGAAGAACCGGGCACAGCGACAGGTACTCCAGGGAATTGGTGGACGGTATTCGCATTGGTTCCGTATATTTTCGAGCATGCTACAAGTCACTTTGGAATGTTTGGTATGTTCGCCGAAAAAAGCATCAGCCAATTGGACCCCATTACGAGAGAGCTCGGCATTCTTCGGGCAGGGTATACACAGGGGAGCCAATTTGTATTTTCTCAACACTGTAAGGTAGCGCGACGCTTTGGTCTAAGTGACGAAAAAATTTCTGCCATCCCTCATTGGCAAGTTTCTTCTCTATTCGATGGAAAAGAGCGCGCTATTCTCGCCTGGGCAGATGCATTGATATTACAAGGCGGTCGATCTTCAGATGAATTGTTCGAAGCCCTGCACTCACACTTGTCCGACGAGGATGTTTTAGAGCTCACTTACCACGTAATGGGATACAATTTACATGCTGTTTGCTGTAAAGCGCTGCGGCTGGAATATGACGATGTTCCGGAACGAATTCGCGAAGTTCCAATCCCTTCAGATGGCGAGGCGGCAGATTGGGCTGGAGCTGCGTGGAAGGAGTAACAGCTTTTTAATCTAGACACCCGTCTTCGATGTTTTTGGGAATTCGAAAAGGAGGTACTTATTAAACATATTCTGAAAGCCCAGTTAGTTCATTGTACTCATCAAAAGTTAGAAGCTCATTAGCTTGCTGAACTTTACCAGTTTCCGCTAATGCGGAATAGCACTGTTGCAAGGCTCTGGAAACTGATAGTAAAGCAGTGACCGGTCGCAATACTATTTGAAAACCAAGGTCAGCTAGGTCATTCGCTCCAAGTACTGGAGTTTTCCCTCCTTCGACCATATTGGCAACTAGCACAGCATCGGGGAATTCATTCTTGATAGTTGTCATTTCTTCAATCGATTGAGGTGCTTCAATAAATAGGATATCAGCACCAGCCTTTAAAAAGGCCTCACCGCGTCGAAGGGCTTCCTTCAAATCATGAGTCGCCCGACTATCTGTTCGGGCAACGACCAGAAAATGGTCAGAAGTTCTTGTCTTTATTGCCATAGAAATTTTAGCAACGGCTTCGCCTAAATCTACCACTTGTTTGTTTTCCATATGACCACAGCGCTTAGGAATAACTTGATCTTCAAGTTGTATAGCCTGAACGCCAGCTCGTTCATAAGAAGAAACCAAGCGCGCAACATTGTACTCACCCCCATAGCCATTGTCGCCATCTGCTATCACTGCAGTATCACCGACTGAAGATACAATTTGTCCAGCTCTTTCGATCATTTCAGATGCGGTGACAAGGCCAATATCTGGTTTGGCTAACAAAGATCCAGCAACGGCGAACCCAGACATATACAGAGCATCGAATCCTACTTGTTTTGCAATTAACGCAGACAAGGCATCGTATACACCTGGTATTAAAATAGTTTTCTTTGCCTTGAGAAGGTCTTTGAGCATCTTACTTCCTAGTTGCTGTTGTTAGATATGTTGACTTCAGTCTCTTTCTTCAGTTATTTGCCAGCGAAATTTTCAGCTCCGCTTCCAGCGAAAAATTTTCCTGCTCTAGCGCCGCATAAAAAAATGTGATGCCCGAAGCCGGCATCGGTAAAGCCCTATTCTATAGGCATACATATATATTTGAAAATCTGTTGTACCCTGGTCGTATCAACAAAACATTGATACCCCTCCCCTGAAAGCTACTGAAGGCGGCCTTACCTGTAATATTGCTTCCATTTTCAAGACACCGATTACTCTTAATAGCACTGCAGATTTTTCATATTATTTAAGGGGCTGAACGAACCCACATTTTAGCGATTACAGTACTACCCGGCGCAGCGCCGCCTGCGACATACATCTTATCGCCGATGATTGCCCCAGCTGGTGAAGACAAGGGCTCCGGTAATTCTCCAATTTTCTGCCACTCTCCACCCTCAGCCAAACTCAATATGTCTCCATCTCGTGATTTAATTCCTCCGGCAGGAGTGGTATGTCCACCGAGCATATAGATCTGCTCATCGTGCACAAACGTTGCGCCCTCGGCGTGAGAATGTCCTTTCGGCAAGTTTGGCCCACTGCTCCAAGAATCGCTTTGTGGATCATAAATATCGACTCTCGATTGATCCAGCTGCGCGCTGTCATGGTGAAATTGACCTCCAATGGCGTAAATTTTTTCATTTAATACAACGGTAGAAAATTGATTACGTGGAACAGGCATACCGCTGGCATTAGTCCATGTGGCGGATCCTTTGGCCCACTCATCAAGGTCGAGGACCCAATGATCGCTAGAGTCTGTATCTCGATCTGCCATCAATCCACCAAAATAATGCATTTTTCGATCTACTATTGCTAATCCTCCGCCAGCTCTTGATTCTGGTAACAAAGGCGCCGCAGTGTAACGATTCAGATCGACATCATAGCTCCACACTTCAGCAATGGCATGGCCTTTATAGCCGTCTTTAAAGCCCCCAGCAAACCAAACGATACGCCCGTCGAGCACTGCATTCATGTGAGTTATTGCGCTGGGAAGTTCTTGGATGAGCGTCCAACTGCCGTCTTTCGGATTGTATACCTCTGCGCGCTTGCTACTGATCACGCCCAGTGTATAGCCGCCAAAGACATAGAGTTTTCCGTCGAGTACAACTGTGCCTGGCTCCCATTTCCCCACTGGCATATCAGCTAATGGATGCCATTCCGCAGAGCTTTGCGCCTCCACAGAAGTGTTAGCCACAGGTATTGCAAAAATAAAGAGAAGCAAAGCGGCTGTTCCTAAATGCCGAGATGTCTGCAATGTAAGTTTTTGTTGATTCATTGTTGTCTCCGAATCTATGTGATTGCGTCTTAGTATCTAAGATCAAATTGGCGCTAATTCTTGTGCGACCCTTAATTTAGATCCGATCGCCTCCTCAAGATTGACAAGATATTCTCGGTGAGGCTTGAATACTGGTCTGTGAAGCTCCGAGTCAAGAACACAATAACACTTATTGCTTCAGTCAAGAATACTCGCTGAATTCTCTTTGTTGCGCAGCATCAAGGCTGTAATTTGAAGGTATGTAATATTGCGAAGTAAAGGGCTTGCTTGCATGAGGTTATCTATTTATGCGACTCTCAATTGACAGAAGAGCTCAATGATACACCTGATAAAGAGGCCCTTCATCAATGATTCGCGCTAATTAAGTTATCTACTCTGTCAAGCTTACAGACGCTGGTTCGCTCATAGAAGATTCGGAAGTCAAGCTCATAACTCTTGCCTTACATTGGCGAGAAGAAGGCTTGAATTTTATACAATACCTGAGAACCAAACATAGAAATATAAATAAGAATAGGAAGGATGTTATGTCAGCTATCGAGAACTATTTCGCTAAATTTTTAGTAGCTATGATTTTATTGATGGCTTCACTTGGAGTAGCTGCGCAATCCAATGTTCAACAGGTGGTTGCTCATACTGAAGCTCAAGCACTGGCGGGTAAGCAGATTTATGAAATTAATTGTGCGAGCTGCCATGGTATAAATCTTGAAGGTGCCGCTGTCGTACCAAATTTGTCAGGTGAAGATTTTGTCACTCGGTGGAGTGGTGAACCACTCAACCAACTTGCATTAGAACTTCGTAGGATGCCCCCTGGCCCCTCTGCCGGGCTGAATGATGAAGACTACGAAGACATCGCGGCTTATATTCTTTCCTACAATGGGGTGAATCCAGAATCTGAAGCGTTAACGGGTGGAGTTGATTTTCAATCAGGTGAATTGTTGCCAGATATGACAGACGGTCAACAGGTGATTGTCAAAAATATGATTGCTGATGGCGCGGCGGTGATTCTGGAAAAGCTAAGCCCGGTAACAGACGAAATGCTTAACAATCCACCGGATTCAGACTGGCTTCTTTGGCAACGTAGCTATGATAATCAAGGTTTCAGCAGCCTTGATCAGATTGACAAAAAAAATGTAGCGGGGCTTTCACTAGCCTGGCGGTTACCTTTGCAAGAAGGCGTGAATAATCCCGGTCCTATTATTCATGATGGCGTAATGTTCTTTTTTGCCTATCCCGATACAGTTCTGGCTATTGATGCGGCTACTGGCTCGCTTTTGTGGCGTTATGAGCATGATTCGGCTGTGCCTTCAAGTCAGAAAAAGGGAATCGCACTTCATGGAAATAAAGTTTATGTGCCTACATCTGATTTACATGTTTTAGCGCTTAGTGCAAAAACCGGAGAACTCATTTGGGATCATGAAATTGAAACGGAAAATGGGCTAACTGGTTATCATCTGCGTATGGCTCCTTTTGTGGTCGGGGATACTGTCATGCAAGGCATTACTTCTTTGCGAGTATCCAAAGGTGCTTGGGTGCTCGGCCTAGATACCGAGACCGGTGAACAAAAATGGCGATTCAACACTATTCCCAGGCCAGGGGAACCTGGAGGGAATACGTGGAATGGTTTAACCATGGAAGAGAGAAGTGGCGGCTCGGTTTGGAATGCAGGTGCCTACGATAAGGAACTTAACTTGGTCTATTTTGGAGTTGCTCCTACCTACGATACAGGGCCATTGCTGTACCCGGTAAACCGTGACGGTATTACCAACGAAGCACTCTACACAAACGCTACTATTGCACTAAATCCGGATACAGGAGAGTTGGTGTGGCACTACCAACATTTGGCGAATGACCAGTGGGATTTAGATTGGGCATTCGAACGACAAATCGTCAACATTCCCTTCGAAGGCAAAATGCGTAAGGCTGTAGTCAATATTGGCAAGCTCGGTATTCTAGATGCCGTCGACGCAGAAACTGGCCAGTACCTTTTCTCAATGGATATGGGATTGCAGAACGTAGTCTCTGAAATTGATTCGGTGACAGGTTACAAGACTATTAACCCCGACACGATACCTGATCCGGAATCGACAAGGCTAATTTGCTCCAATCACTATGGTGCTAAGAGTTGGCCTCCTTCAGCTTATAATCCAAATACGAAGCGTTTGTTTATTCCCCTGAATGAGGCGTGCATTATAGCCAGTACTGAAGGTTATCAAGTAGTGACCTCTGGCGTGAATTTTACAGCTGCACTTTTTCCAGATAGCAACGGAAGAATGGGAAGAATTCAAGCAGTTGATTTAGGAGAGCAGGAATTCGCCTGGCGTCATAGGCAACCCAGTCCAATAATTAGTTCGATCCTAGCTACTGCCGGTGGATTAGTTTTTGCCGGTGATTTGAATCGTTCCTTCAAAGCTCTTGACGCGGACAACGGTGAAATTCTTTGGGAAACTATATTGGACGATGTGCCAAGTTCGACTATAGTTACTTATGCGGTAGATGGTAAACAGTATCTCGCGTTAGGTGTAGGTCAAACCGGTTACCATGTTAACGACTGGAATCGAATCTATGAGCGCTTTGCAGAGGAAGAAGGCATGCCACGCAATGATACTCCGAAGGGTGGCGCTGCGATTTGGGTTTTTTCATTGCCGTAGTGGAGTTTCCCAGAGTTCACTAGAATGGTATTTAGTGGAGGTGGGGGGAACCAATTAGCCTGAAAGACCTTTTTAACCCTCCGTTTTCACTACATCATATCACTCAAACACTTCGCTTCTATCACGTACAATCTAATAAACTATGTAAAAATAATCAATCAAAATTCTATAACCAAATTAGTAGTCTTCGAATCCTCTCTACATCAAAATCGTCCACCAAAACTACCTACCCGCTCGTCATTAAATAGAAAATTAGGGGGCGGGGGTCGAAAGCTGCGTTAGATGGTGGTGATGTGTCCGGCAATGTCCCATAAATGTCCCATTACTTAGAACCAGACGGTTCGTGCTAAGCAAATATTGTCCTAACTCATTGATTTATATGGTGCCCGGGGCCGGAATCGAACCGGCACGGTGTTTCCACCGAGGGATTTTAAGTCCCTTAATAGATTCTCTGTATGCCCCACTCCCCGCTATACACCCTATTATAGCTGCCTTATAAGACACCATTATACACCGTAGAAGGATTTTATAGGTAGTCCAAAGGTAGTCTAGTTAGGAATTAGACGTATGAGCGCTTGGGGGTGCCCCTCTTTCGAGGCCGGGGGTGCCCTTTGAGTCTTGCGTGACCGTTACGGTAGCCGCCCAGTCTTACTAGAGACGGATTTAGGGATCAAAGCCTTCCAAAAATAGGTGCTGATAAGTTAAGTTTGAGGCGTTTCATTGTACCCTTACCTATCCACGCATTTGTACTTCGCTGGCACCCGGGTGCAAACTCGCTGTTGCGCTAGGCAGGCTATCCATGCGTTTAAACCACGCGTCTAAGTTTGGCAGATCACTATCTAATGGCTGGCCGACATCTTTGCAAAAGTCCATGCAGCAGTACAACACAATGTCAGCAAAGGTAAGTTTATCTCCGGCAATATAATGGCGACCAGCGATTAGGTTGTCCATCCATTCACGGGCATCTCTGGCTTTAGCTTTTAATCCGTCAGCCGCTTCAGGGATGCAGTAAAGACGCTCACGGAACAGATCGATGCCATCGGAATAGCGAAAGCCGTTGTACATGTGTTCGGTAATCGCTAATTCTACGCGACGGATCCATTGACGCGTGTTCGCACGCTCTAAAGGGTTGACACCAATTAGCGGCTTGTCCGGATGAATCTCATCCAAGTATTCGCATATAGCCGTGGTCTCAGCGATCACCGTACCGTCATCGAGTTCCAGGGACGGCATTTGCCCGCCCGGGTTTTTTTTCGTATAGGCTTCGCCACGATTTTCGGCACCCATCAGATCGTGCTCTTCAGTCGGCATCTCGATTCCTTTTTCGATCATCGCCATTCGAACGGCGCGCGGGTTTGGACCGAATGAATTTAGTAATTTCATTTATTACCCCTCATCTTTTAGTTGCGCAGTGCTGATCAGACGTTTATCAGAACGTTCATGATCTCATTGCAAATTGTATATTGGTAATAGGCAGAACCGAGAACTGTTGCGAATAGATACATAACATATGGTTGCTCGCTTTGACAGAATCGTGAGCCAACTCGTTCTAGCCTAAATCTTACCATATTGACAGGCTGCTTCCGGCCATTAGCGGGCGTAGACAATTACCACATACTTTCTAATTCAACTAAATTTCTGTATTAATTCAAAATCGTAGAAATGTGTGTGTCCAATATATGTCTTCAGCAGCCGTCAGGATTTCCCCTGCCCCCTCCACCGCTTCGCGTCGATGTATGCGATTTAGCGGCGGCTTCTCTACTGACCTGATCAAGATGCTCCTCGACGGCTGCTATATTCCGTCTAAGAAAACTGAACGTGGGATCATCCTCTTCCAGTGTTTGCTCTGCAATCTGCAGGCGATAATGGAATACCTTATTTCCTTGACGCAAATGCTCGAGGCCTCTGGAGGTTAAATCATTGTTGAAGGCACTCACATGCCAGGAAGACACTTTCGCCAGCCCAATTTCCAATTCTGTATCTTCAAGGCTGTAGGTCCTGAGTAACAGGTGCAGCATGAATTCATAGTGATTATCGACTGCCGGCCAGTTTTCCAGTGAGGCTTCGTTAGCAATTATGCTGTCCAAGATGGCAAGCTGATTAGGGGCATAGAGGCCATCGTTGATGCGCGTCACCTGCAGCGCTTCTTGCAGTGTTACATTGGCGCCCACATAGTCCTCTATCTCCTGCTGTGTGGCGGCCAACTCGATCAATAGATTCAGCCGGCGAGGATCATAGACGCCCATCTCGCTCTTGGATTCCGCCACCATGAGTTTCTGATTTAACAGAACTGTGCCCAGGGAAGGAGTCTCGCTTGCTGTAGAGTCCGTGCTTTGGGCCTGGCTCCAATTTGCCAGCAAGGCTAATCCAAGCAGGGCAAAGATGGCTATTTTGCTATGCCACGGACGGCCGGATAATTTCAGGGATTTGCTCTGGGTCATCTGCATCTAGAATCACCTTTAATTGGGGAGTATAAGTTGCTCTAGTGTTCTGGTTAATTTCATAAACTAGTATTCCAATGCCCAATAAAACTCCAATACTGGCTATTAGTGCTATCCATCGGCTAATACTCAGATATCAATATGCGCCTGGAACATTAGGATTGTCCCAGCCATCATTGGCTGGCCCCTGCAGGTGTAAGCGAGAGTCGCTACTCAGGGGATTGCCTTCGAAGTTTGCAAACGCTGCATTCCCGTAAAGCTTTCCAGCACGGTAAGTGGCGTTGCGAACCTTAATCTGCAGATCATGATACTCCTGTGAGTCCTGAGCATAACCGGAGAAATTGGAGAGGTCAGCATTGCCGATCATGACCACGTCCACACCGGGCACGGTCGCGATTTCCAAGGCATTATTTACTCCCTCAACCGTTTCGATCATGACGATCACCAGCATATTGTCACTCATCGTTTCCAGGAAATTTTCCCCTTGTTTAACCTCGGGACCCCAAATGGAAAAGAGTTGACCGCCACCAAGGCTGCGACGGG
>Ga0209091_10003204_pt1 | contig 13253 bp, 13 predicted proteins | sample ArcticOcean_MG_C_6_FD_187438 | JGI IMG/M metagenome (GOLD analysis project Ga0209091, IMG submission 187438) | Marine microbial communities from western Arctic Ocean - ArcticOcean_MG_CB8_128 (SPAdes) (version 2) | ecosystem: Environmental > Aquatic > Marine > Oceanic | place: Arctic Ocean...
ATTAGGGGCTAGTTTGCCCACAGGTTGGGACCCTACACAACCTATTGATTGGGCTGAAGTCTTAGGCGAGAAACCTAAAACTATGGGTGATTCATCCGTATTAGGTTTCGAAAGTTTAGAACAGATTCAAGCCGAAGCAGACCGACTTAGCGGTAAAATTACTACATCTACTGACAACTATGACCTTTCAAAGGGATTAAGTCTTGACGCTTCATTAGTGCCTTCATCAGGTGTATTTATGAGTATGGATGATTTAATTGCCGAAGCAGGACTTACACACCAAGCCGCCGCTGATGTTTTATCTGCAGGCTCAGGTGGATTTAATTCAGAAAGTGCAACTGCTACGCCTACTGTGCAAGCGAAACCTGTAGCATCTCGTGTGACCTCTATTACTCCTGTTGCATTAGATGAAATCTCATTAGACATGGGCGACTTCATGAGTGAGCCTATCGAAAAGTCTGAACCTGTTGAAGATGTAATGTATCTTTCTGATGAGGAAGTAGAAGAACTTCGAGCAGAAGGATTTATTTTTGAAGAAATAGATAACGAAATAGATGAAGAAACTGAGGACTAAGAGGTTTTTTAAATGGGAAACCCTGTATGGCGATTATTCATAGCAGAGCAAGCCGAAGAGTGGCTTGAATGGTTGAAAAATATACACTTAACAAGTTATCGTGAGATGATTCAAAGATTTATTTATTTAAACCCTAATTATGTTCCTGGTAGTAATCCACTGTTAGAAACAAATGACATCTCTAATTTGTTCACTAAATTAATGGTTAATAAAGAGTTTATATTAAAATTATCAGATACAGGAATTGTGGTTTGGATGAACTCTAACATTCATGACTTTTTAGGCGAACTTAAACCATATAGTATTGTTAGTCGAGAGTTTAAGATGGTTTACAAGTTAATTTTAGAAAATGATTTTTGGTTTCATCGACAATTTCAATTCTTAAAAGAAGAATTATTAGAGTTTCTTCGAGAAAATGGTCGTCAACTTTAAGTAGTAAGGACATATATATTACAAAATATGGAAGATACATCTACATGGGGAGTTGGAGAGACTCGTGAACTGACTGATGTTTTAGATGAGTATCAAAGAGAAGAACCTCGTAAGGCTCAGTTAGATGAGTTTAGATTAGCCAATGATTTCTCATTTCCATTAGAGTTTATTTATCAAGTTTCATTTGTTACAGGAATGAGAGGCAGCGGTAAGTCTTGGACTGCAGGTGTGTTGATGGAAGAGTTCGAAAGATTAGGATTACAATTCGTTTGCTTTGACCCATTAGATGCACATGGTCACTTATCTACATTAGAAGGAATTCAAAAGATTTCTCCTAAATTAAATGAATCTATCAATTGTGCTAAATTAGTGAATCAATTGAAGGAATCTAATTCTTCACTTCTTATAGATATCAGCAATTTAACATTAGAAGCCCAACAAGAGATGGTTGGTGATTACTGTGAATCTTTAATTCAAGCAAAAATGGGTAAAGGACTGCTCACGATTTTTGAAGAGTGTCAAGATTTCGTTCCTTTACAAAAGCGAAACGCCGCAACTGCACCCATTATTAGATTGTGTAAATTAGGACGTGCATTAGGATATGGTGTTTGTATGGTTACTCAACGCCCCGCTGCAATTACAAAAGAAGCACTTTCACAAGCCAGTACTTATATTATTCACAATGTTATGCAAACTCGAGATTTGATTGCTATCAAAGACCAAATCTCATATGGTACAGACAAAGAGAGAATTGACAGATTAATAGACGGCATAGCATTTGCTCAATCTGGTGAGTGTATTATCTACTCACCTGAGTTTTTAAAAGATGATGGATTTTTATGGATTGGTAAAATTAGAGATGACCGAAGAACAGACCACAAAGGTAAGAATATCGATGTGAAACCTCAAAAAGATATTGGTATGCACACAAAATATGATATTGTAGAAAGTAATGTTGTAGACTCTACAGGTGGAGAGTTCAAAGACAGTTTCAACACATTTTCAACTGAAGTAGGTGCTGTTTCTACCTCTTCCATACCAAAAATGCCTGTAATTAATCAAAATGATTGGATGTCTCCATCAGTAATTGAATCTAATTTAACTTGGGAGCCAATAATTGAATCTAAAAAATCAGAAACAATCGATGAAAAAAGTCCATATACATTTGCAGCGGTGATGACTGGTGGTTTTTTAGCCACTACTGTCTTTTTTATGCACCTGTTTACGAAGGATTGACAAGAGAAGTCTTTAAGTATCGGAAAGTACTGAGGTATATATATGCTTCCCACACCAGGTATGACTGATATGGCAAATTTCTTAGTATTTGATAAGAATACTACTAAGCGTGATTCATTACCCATGCCAACTTCACCAATTTACTCCGCAGGTCCAAATTCTGACACTGTGTCTAAAATTAATCCTACACCAGGACCTACTAACTCTACATACACTATGAGTGCAGAAATGTTAAGTGAATCTGTCCGACCTACTCGTAAAGTTAGTAGAGCAGAATGGAATCGCCCTAAATATAATTACACTCGAACTAAATCCGCCGAAGATGAAGTAACAGAAGATTCCAATATTATTTACACAGGTATTGGACTTGTGTGTGTGATTAGTGGTATGTATTATATTTTACGTAATATTGACACAGATTGGGATATCCCTGTCGTGGGTGGAGCAACTCCTTAGACGGTAACTTTAAATAACAAGAAGATGAATGGTGAATATGATGACGACAAGATACGACCCCACGATGACTCCGTCCTTTCAAAACTTGCAAGGACCAAATACTAGTGCACTACGTGCTGGACTTGAACAATCTGGGTTGACTTTTGACCCTTCACGAGATACACTGTCTGCGAGAAATGCTAGTATGGCAGGATTGGGTGTTGGCCCAGGAGGCTCAGGTATTTTACCTGGTGCACCTGTTATGCCCGATATGTCCCTATTAGACTCCAGTATTAACAACATTAGTCTCGAAGGAACTTCTCTTAAATCTCAAGTAGAAAACATTGTTGAACTGGGAAATAGTCCAGTTCCTGTTGATACGTACATTCTGCCAACAAACTTCTCCGCCCTACCATCACACTCCGCTCTATTAGGCGGTGCTGATGTAGACATATCAGGAGTTAGGCTCACTCCTCTTAATTCAGTATTTAATGATGGGGATATGTTAGCACCTAGTGGAGTAGTTCAAGGAAATTATGGACGCTCAACTATGGAAGACCAATCTGCTTGGATTTACTCTCCTGAAGCCCCAGACCAAACTGGCGCACTTCAAGTCAATGTTATGCCAACTGAGACCAGAGTTCCAATTAGAGAACAGGTTACAGTTCCTCAAGCAAATATACCAGATATGGGTGGAATCATGTCTGCCCTACGTGGTATGCCTGCTGCACGGCCAATGGTTGTACAAGCAGAAGTAATAACTCCTCCAGTTACTCAATCTGATTTGGGTGGCATGTTTTCTGCACAATCACTTATCTCAGGCGGTGTAGGTAACAGCCCAGGACGTTCTTTCGGAGCCGAAGCACACCTTTATGGATTCGGATATGGCTCACAGTAGGTGAGTTAAGATGGATAAGGCACTTTTAGATTTGGCATCAGAATCAGTTTTTTGTAGTGAACCTGCAACAATTAGATTTGCGGAAACTATTAAAAGTTCAACATTATTAGCCATGGCTGTGGGTGGTACAATTTTAGGAACTGCTGCTATTTTATATTATTCACTACCTAAACGTTATAATGCTTTGGTTCCTGTTCCAGCACTTGTGGCATTACTTCCACTAGGTGTAGGCATAGGTTACCTAGGAGCAGAAAATAAAAAAGATAAAAACTCTGAATCCTTTGAATTAGCATATAGTATGAAATGTAACTACTGCTCAGATGATGAGCGTTGTCAAAACTTATACGGTCCTGGGTGGGAGTGCGTTGACGGCAAATGCATGGAAATCGTGGAGGAAGAAAACGACGATTGAACGAAACTGGATTAACCTTATAAGGGTGAACCCAATCCCACAATCATGCCGAAGTTAAATACGACGACAAATAAAGGAGACAATAGTATGACGATTTCCGACCCTATGCCTAAAGATAAGCGAACTGTAGCCTATAAATCATGGCTTCAACGTGAATCATATCGTCAAAGAATGTTGACACTTGAGGGGGCTATTTCAGTTCGAGGATTTAATTATTCTAATCTTGAAGGAAATGACGAAAATCAGAAATTTTCTGACTTGAGTATTAAATTAGCGACACTACGTGCGAATTTAATTGAAAATAATCCTTCAAGTATTGGTGTTCCGTTCGTTGATGATTCAATTATTCTATCTGATAGAGGTGGTAGAAGCACCACTAATATCATCTCATTGCCTGAAGATTATGTTAATAAATTCATTAGTTGGGCAATGATTAATCAATATACTAACATTTATTCTTCGACATATCCAGCATTTACAGTACAACAATACGAATTATTTTTACAAGGTAAAGAAGTTCCAAGTACAATAAAAGGGTATAATGGATTACTACAACCTGCTCATACTGAATCTAGTCTCAATAGACGAGGGCAACAATGTAATTGGCGAGTCGTTGGTAATAATGAATTTACTCGTGCACCAGATACGAGAGGAGGTCAGAGAGAAGACAACAATAAAATGGCAGGCGCTACAGACCGTGTCAATCGTTGGCAACCTCTCGTTTCTGGTATCTCTAGTAGTTATGGAAGTGGCAACTTAGGAGTATTTCCCCCTACATTTTGGCCAAAGGAATTAGGAGCAGTACCAGATACCCAAGACGAAATATTCGAAAAGATTATTATTTGGCTTGAAGGATTAATTGAAACATTTTGGTCGACTCCCATATATGGAACATATAGTTATGCAGTACAGGAATGGCGACAAGCATATCACTCCCGAAACCAAACAACTACAATTACTACTTGGCAGGAACTGCAAGCAGATGATACGGCTTCGGCATGGTTAGAGGAACAAAGTTTAGGAATTTTAGTAGGATTACTAAGGAACATGTGTTTAGCCAATTCTTTTTACAAAGAGGTTTACGACGAAAAATTGTCCCAATCTAATGAGTGGGTTGTTTTAGCCGAAGCATCACATCGAGGTGGTGAAGAAAATTATCCTCGTGGGCCTAATTTACTTATGCCCCTTGCAACTTGGATTGACAAGGCCACAGCACACGAAAATTGGAATACTGTGAGTTCATATAGGAAACAAAGTTTGAGTGGGGGGCAACATGCAGTTTCTTTCCAAACAGTAACTCGTGAAGATTTGCTACGTGATGGCATTTCAGCAATTTCTGCCGATAAATACTTAGCATCTAATGAAAGTGAATGGAATGAACAAGGACGTCGACGACGTCTACGACGAGGTCCAACATATTCAGGTTACTCGAGAAATAAAGGATTGGGACTATTAACTCTTGCTATGAGTGAAACCGTTTCATTTGATAATTTAATTTCACCTGCAGTTTTTGAATCTGGTCTCGAACAGTTGACTGAGTTTTGGAGAGCCTCGCAAACTGAGCGAGTTTCTACACTACAAAAAGAGAATCAAGAGAAAATAACTGCAGTAGATTCTAATTTGAAGACGCTTAATAAAGAAGTAGACGATGCCGAAGTTAATTGTTATGTGCAATTTACGCAAACTAAAGGTCCTAGAGGTGGTCTTTATGATGGTTTCACAAGTAGTTTTGTTATGCAACTACAGCCTTTTATTAATTTTCAACATGTTGCTATAATTACGGAACAACAACAACAAGAACTCAATCAAATTTACGTAAAGATTTATCGTAAGTTTACTGATGCTAAGATTCCGCAAGACCCTAATGATGTCATATTTAAGTTAGGTGGCAAAACTATTTCTTATGCAGATGCCATGAATGTGAAGAACGAAGACCGAAGTTACGGTTCTCACCGTAAATACCCTTCATTAGAACGTGCTATGCATGGGCGTTCATTTGCTGAACTATTTACTATTAGTCAAGAATCTCAGTTGACTTCACTTCCTAATCAATTTTATGGAATGACTGCTGACGATAAATCAGTATTAAGTCGAATTGTACCAAATACTGTGAATCAAGTTAGAACAGAACGAGAAGTTGAAACTTTGACTAAAAAATTAGTATCTGCACTGTATAAGGTGAATAAGGCTAAATCTGCTTTGATTAGTCAAGAACATGTTTTAACACGCTTAAGTAGTACCCTAACTAAGGAACAACAAGAAATGATGGTGGATAACTACCTAAAGAGTCTTGAAAGAGGGCACCGTAAATCAGGTGAACCCACACCTGATTTGCTTATGGCTATTGGAATTCCTGTTCCGAAACTCCCTGAGGATGAGTGAGGACAGATGTTTCTAATCAAGGATAAGACAGTAAATACCATTTTACTTTCCGTGGTTAGTATAGTTTCTATTACAATGGTGATTGCCACTAGGCGAATATGGAGTTCATTTATTTATCAACATATTTATCCGCGTCGAGACCGTTGTGAATTAGATGCAAGCCTGTTTAGACATCCTGATTGCCCTGGTGGTACTGAGGACTTCTTGACTAGTATTATCCAACTTTTGCTTAGTCAACCTACTCCATAACTTTAAGTATCAGTAAGGTCACATGAAAATGTATGACTCCAGCACAAGTAGCCCAAAATCAGGTACGTAGAGATGCATTACGACGAGGAGGAGGTCCCAACGTCAGTCGAGGTTTACAAACTGAAGCCGCTATTATTTTAGATATCATTGATAAGGCTAATGGAGACCACACTAAATATGTAGACCAATCAGGTAATGAAATTATTGCTGAAATTAGTAGAGGTCAACTACAATACACTTTAAAACCTGAAATCGTTTGGCCAAGTGCAACCTCACTCAAAAAGGCCATTAACGATGAAATGGAAGCGATTCGTATTCAAGAAGAAAAAGACCGAGCAGAAGCCATTGCTAATGCAGTTGGCAGTGCTGTAGTAATCCTTCCAACAGATATGATGTCAAAAACCATTATGTTAGTAATTGCCTTTGGGACTATAGCGGTGGCATATACTACTAAACTTGAAAATAAATTCATTAATGCATTATTCTACAGTGCAATTATTGCTACTTCTTTCTACATTGTAGTGAAAATGACAAATGCAGTTGCAAAGGCTAAAGGTGGCATTAACCAAATGGTTATTACTCCTTAGATTGGCGGTATCTTTAAATAGCGGAAAGACATAGGTTTTAATATGGTTGTAACTGACGCAGAATATCAAACCATGTTTATCGAGTTGACTGGTTCAACCGCTGACATCATTCCAACATCATTAAGTCAAAGTTTTATGGGCTATCAAGCCTTAGACCTTACTCATGGTGCACCTGTGGTTAATACGTTGCCATTTGGTCCTGGTGTGATTGATGTTCAACCTATGAATCCTAATCCTTATCGAGCCAATGAACCTCAACCTGTAGCCGAATCTCCTGAAGAAGAATTAATTCAAGAAGAATCTGTATGGGGTCGCTTGAAGAATATTTTAGGATTCAAGCGTGATGACTTAGTAGATACTAATGAAGTTACTGCTAAAGAAGTTGCACCTGCGACAGGAATGCCTGGTAACACTCTTGATGTTGGTATGGCAGCCGAACAAACGTTTCGTTCTTTAGCCCCTGGTCAAGAGTTTCACAACTATGACTTGAGACCACTTAAATTAATGCACCATATCAATCCAACAAGTTACGACCCGTCAGTGCAAGCACGTTTGAGAGACGGAACTACTATTCCTGTTGATTACTCAGGTCGTACACCTTGTTGTAAAACACCTGCAGAAACTGGGCAAAACTTTCCATTCCAAATCTCGGGTATGAATGTTCCTTTTAAGGAAATGCCCTCTATGCCTCCAAGTCCATTAGGTGGTGACCATCCTGTCATCTCCTCTGCCTTCTCTTATGATGGCCGATTAGGACAACAAATCTCCCCTGCTGAAAACAGTTCATACTACGGCGTCGATAGTATGACTGGCATCGGGGCAACTAAAACTTTAGTAGAATGGTCTCAAGGCTACAGTTTACTAAAGATTAGTGACGATTCCATTCGTGGAATTCCTTCAGGCCCTGGAATGGGCAAAGGAGAGATAATTTTATATAGACGTTAAGGTAAGTGAATGATATGAAAGGAATGAAAAACGTTTTTGCAGCATATGTATGGTCTCAAAATTGGTGGACGTTTTCGAATGACATGTGGAATGGGCAATCCCATACATATGAGAATTCTAAAATCGTCATGGCTGATGCATTAGATTGGAATTTAGTCTCTAGTGGAGAGGCATACCATGCTTCTTTATATTTTGAAGAAGGTAAAGAAGATGCTCACCAATTCACACCTACTGCTATTTGGGTTGATAATGTAGATAATCCTTCTCGAATAGTAGTCGAAGGTACTGAGACGTTTATAGGTGATACTATAGTAGAGGCTGAAGATTACATTTTTGAAGTAGGTACTGTGGGTCAGTATGATGCAGGAAATATGAGTGCAGACTTTGAAACTACTCAAATCGTAGTTGCAAAGACAGAAGAAGAAAAAGAAGATATAATTGTATCATTCATCGAAAGGCAATCTGAAATAGACCAAGAAGAATTAGACTCTATGTCGGCTGAAACTTTTAATGCTCGAAAAATACCTACTAAGGGCCAAATGCGTCGAAGTAATCGAAGTCGTAACAAGAAAAATATGATGCAAAAAACTGGTATGAACAAACGAAACACACCAACAGATAAACAAATGCGATATTCGGAAAACTTTACTACTTCTAAATATGCTGAATCTTTCCGCTCTGAATCTGCATCTGATTCTATTGCGGCTGAATCGAGTCAAACAGTATCAGGTGTTAATCCAACTCCTGTATCTGATGGACAATGGTTGGCTGAATCTATATCTAAGCGAGCCGAAGCAAAACATTCTTATCCGCACCGTACTATTGATGGTGACAATTACGTTCACCATGATAGTAAAGGTCGTGAAACACGTCGAACAAACCGTGGGAAGAGTATCAAGGCAGACCGTCGAAGGTATACTCCTAACGATAAACTAAAGCCAGGTCAAGGACACCTTGGAGACTTCGTTCGAGAGGCTCAAGGATATGATGACCGACTTGATGAAAGTATGGGCGAGCGAAACCGTGGCCGAAACCGTGGACCAATGACTATGAAAGACCGTCGAAACATGTCTCGAGGCATGGACCGAAGAAATCGAAGACTACGTGCAGAACGTAGTTTGCAAACTCGACGTGCAGAGTCTCCATTGACCTCACCAGAATCCTATTCACCTACAGGGTCTTCTCCAACAGATATGAATCCTAAATCGGCTGGACCTAGTTCTGCAGGAACTGGAAATGAAGTTATTGCAGTTGAATCTCCTTCCGCACCTCCAAGCAACATTAAGTTTGCTGAGACAAAAGTTAGAAATGGACTACATATGTGTGCTAAGTGTGAACACTGGAATCGAAACATTCGCCCAGGCTACACCAAGTGTTCAAAATGTGGTCACGGAAAGTTCAAGCGAGTTAAAAACCGTTCAGCAGAAACTAAGGATAAAGAGCATGAGTGTTATGAATGTGGTCGTGAATGGACAAGAAGTAATGGAAGAGGTTGTCCTTATAGCGACCCTACTTGTTTCCTATGTGAGAAGCACGACCATAATGATTGTGATTACCCTTCTGGGGAATATAGAGAATCATTTAATGCAGACTCAATTTGCGCTAAACACGCTGAAACTTATGAAGCGTGTGGATGTGAAAAAGAAGACAAACGAGCCGAACCATCTGGTTCTAGTTTGACTAATGCATCTACTTCAAGTAGTGACCCATTAGACGATGCAACACTTAGTGGTTTTGATATTGTGAATGTAGATTCTCCATCTGCTCCACCTTCTAATATTTTCGAGCAAAGTGCTGAAGAGTGTGGATGCGATATTGGTGCTGTTGGTGCTTGTATGTGTGCTGAAACTAAAGCGGCAGAAATGAACTACGATGGTTCTCTTTACGGTGACCAGTATTTCCCTAATGAAATGACTGCTAATCAGGTCGGAGTAGGCAAACTTGGTTCTACACCCTCGGCTGATACATCAGGTCAAGGCGTACTTGAATGGGATGGTGGTCGTGTAGGCCCTGACCCAGATACTAAAGCCGCTGAGGTTATGACTCGTCAAAATCTAGGTTTCGTTGGGGCACTCTCTTTACTCGCAATTGGCAGTTATTTTTTAGGACTCCCTGATAAAGTACGCGACTTCATAAAGAAAGAGTGAAAGCCTTTATATGGGTGATTACTACTTGTCTAATGCATGGCAGGACTCACACTTGGAGATTATTACATAAATATTCAAACGGACACAGTTCCATTTTACTATTATCATCGAGCAGTTTATTGGCCTAATTGGGTCTCTACTGAACTACCTGCATTTCAAAAACAAGTAATTCAAATGAGTAGTAAAAGTAAACCATTAAAGATTACAAATACGGCTAAACTACAAATGGGTTATCCACACGAAGTAGAGTTAGAACACAAACAAAAACTACACTCTAAAGGAATACAACAAGACCGTACAGTTAGTAAGAAAAACCTAACTATTCCTAAATTAACTTTGTCGCATCTTCAACATCTATGGTTGGAAGATAATTTAATGACTGTCTCAACTCCTACTAATTCTCAGTATCTAAGAGATGTTACTGTAGTGGATACTGAAACAAATGAGTTATTAGTTTTTTGTTATGTGGTATCTCGTCGAGGACATGTTTTAACTGCTTGGAGTGAGGAAAAGACTAAAGGTGGTAATTGGCATCCTAAGACTCCTCGAAATTTTGATAAACTTCTTTCGCTACAAACAAAGCCTTTAAATAACTGAAACATGTAAAAATATAACATGGCATTAGGACTATCCGAAAATTTGGCAACTTTGAAGCAGGAGTTTACAACTGCACCTGTTGAAGAAGTCTCCGAAGTCGAAGTAGAAATACCTCCAACTGCGGAAGTTCCAACAGGTCCTTTAGATTCAGTAGATACTGAATCAAGTATTGTAGAATTTCCTGCACCTATGCCTCCTGTAGTTGCACCTTTGCACCAACCAATTACTGAACCATTAGCCGCAGAAACTTTAAAAGGTCAACTTTCTGCAGAGGCTGCCCAACGTATTAAAACTATGAAACTAAGTGAGTTTATTTCTTGGTTATCCGCCGAAGGCGGTATGGACGACGCTATTAAAACACTTAGTGCTGAAATGTCTTTAGCAGGATTTAGTGCACCAACGGCTCATGACTTAACCTTGGCCGCAAGTATGTTTGGTAAGAAAAACTATCAAGGACAATCTGCTGAAGAAACAGTAAACAATATTTTAGCAGAATCTACACCAGTATCCTTACGGGCTGAGATAGATGCATTTACCCCATTTAACTCAGAAGAATCATTTTCTTTATTGGCAGAAGACCAATCTAAATCTATTATTCCATTTGTTACATTTGGGGCTATTTCAATCATAGCCAGTATAGTAGCATATAAAGTAACGCAGGGGTGAGTTACTAGTGACTCCAACTACTCTTCCTATGCCCGACAACTATCGAAGTTTTTGGATGGAGTCTGATATGATGTGGACTACGCAGTCTTTTTTTATTGGATATTTTGGGCCCATAACTAGTTTAAATCCTTCTCATACTATTTCCTTTTTATTCAAAAATAATAATTTACTTGAACAAAGTAAAACTTACTTTGGAATTGTGCAAGACACACCTGAATTAATTCGTGTTTACGTTGAATTAGATATTAAATTAGGGTGGCTTGAAATTATTGACTTCGAGGCTATTTCTAGTTTTTGGCCTGGTTGTGAAACTACCGAAGAAGGCGAGTATTTAGGAGAATTAGAATCTGCCAGGAAATTAAAACAACTAGTAATAGACAGATATTTCGAATTACAAGAAGAGTATCAAGACAATTATTCCAATGATGATGATGATGACTTCAACGATAACTTTCCATTAGAACCTCATGATAGGTGGGGTAGAGACGATTATGCATATAGTTCAGAGGAGAGGGCTTGATGACAATTCCAATTGAGGTAATTCCTAATTTTTTCGAATCAGGGTATCGAGATGGAGTCTGGGTAACTGATGATGATTATTTTCTTCAAGACCCAGTGGGGCAATTTAACTTTCAGGATGGAGAAAGATTTTTCCTATATTTTACTACATATCATTTAGGCCCTGAGCCTATTGGAGACCGTAAAAACTTAATTGGTGTCGAAATAATCTATGGTACATATAATGATTTGCCAGATGTTTGGGCTTTGAAAATTAATAAATATGTAAACTTAGGAACTGTAAGAGGCAATAAAGAAGTTAAAAAAATGCAACGTCATGGAGAACTGAGTCATTTATCATCTATTTACGGAGTAGATAATATAAAGTATATTAGAAGTGTTGCTAATTTTGATGAATTAACTAAAGATATTTTGAAGTATGTGGGCAATAAATTTAAACCTCCTAATTTTGACCCTGATGAGCCCGATGTCATTCGCTATTATCGCCCATTAGAACTACCAGATGATGAGAAAATTTGGTACAGTGATAGAAGATGGTTAGATAAATTTGATTTCGAAACAAACTTAGCCATAAACTTAGATTTAATTCCTGATAATGAACGAGATGAAGGTTCTATAATTTTGTTTACTTCTTCTAATTTTATGTTAGGGAATGAAGCAGAGTTAGGATTATTTATGATAGTTTATGATGAAATCTCTCTGCATCCTCAATACACTATGGGACTAGATGACGTAATGGATTATGATATATTCCCTCGTGAAGAATCGTTTAGATTTTTAGGATTTGTCGGAAATACGTATCAAATTCCAAAGATAGAAAGTTTAGAAAATTTCGTAAAAACTAATGAATGTATATTTGAAGAATATGGCGACACAACTATGGACTTTTACTATTGTGGGAAAATTAATTCATTTACAGAATTACGACCAGGAATTAGAGAATCATTTTTAGGATGGGACAATCTTAACGGAGTTAGAAAAATGAAGATATTTACGAATTACTCTCTGCAATAATGAATATCTTTAAATATCAGTAAGCGCAAAGTGATATCATGGAACTCGATGCAGCCATTCAAAATGCCCTTAATCGTAACCCGATGGAATCGGCAATGTATGGTGTAGGCCAAGACTTAGGTCGGCAGTACGAATTACGTGCCCTACCTAGAGATATCTC
>Ga0209091_10003210_pt1 | contig 13245 bp, 7 predicted proteins | sample ArcticOcean_MG_C_6_FD_187438 | JGI IMG/M metagenome (GOLD analysis project Ga0209091, IMG submission 187438) | Marine microbial communities from western Arctic Ocean - ArcticOcean_MG_CB8_128 (SPAdes) (version 2) | ecosystem: Environmental > Aquatic > Marine > Oceanic | place: Arctic Ocean...
GTCGGCGCACATCTTATCAAACGTCGAGGCGGAGATGAGATGGCACGTACGGTCTACTTGCCACGTGATCGGGGACCACGCAGAGCACACGGAGTTGTCTCTGGACGTACCGGTGGTGGAACCAGTGTAGTAGGTGATCTCGCTGCCCTTGTCGCCGTCGACGATCATGCCTCTCATAAGGTCAGGGTAGTAGTAGTTCTCGTCGTTGACGATGGTGAAAATTTGCGCCTGCACACCAACGTTGAGGTGGAGTGTGTTACCGCTGATAACACTTGCAAGCGTCGGACCATCGATATTGCAGAGAACCCCGTCGTAGAACGGAGTTTGGTATTGGTTCGGCGTACCACACGCGCCGACGGAAGAGTGCGGCCAGTGGACTTCGTAAGTTTCGCCGACTTTCATGCCAACGCAGTGTTGCCAGTCGTACTCCTTGGTGTACATTTCGACCGAGGAATCGTATTTGTGGCATCTACCGCCCAATCGAGCACCTTCGGCGAGGAGCTTACGGTGCGACGCAGAGCCTGGTCCACTTCCGGTCTCGTCGTACTGGCCGACGGAGAGATGTTCCGCACCCAAGTGCCAGTGAACGTTGACCGGGCACAGTTTCTGCTTGTAGTACGGCTCCTTGATTGGCTCGTCGGTCCCCACATCCAAGCCTCCTTCGTAGCCCACGGTAACGTTACCTCCGGCTTGCTCAACACCGGCGACAAGTTTGTCGGCGCAGGACCCGTTATCGAGAGCACCATTAAAATATGTCTCAATCGTCTTTTTTTGGCCTTCGCACGTATTTGTACCGCTCATAGGCGACTTAATAGACATTGGTGCGTGTTCCGGTTCCATTCCTGAAACGATATGATCGACGTCTTTCTGCATTTGGTGGACCAAACCGACGTTGGCGAAAACGCCGCAGAAGGTCACGACGCCGAGAGCCACGAGAACCTTGGGCATCATCCCCGAAGAGGAGGACTTCTCCACGTTACTGTATTGCACTCCACTCATTTTCTGTTGTTAAAAATCGTTCATCGGGAGGAAAGTGTTGATTGAGAGAAGAAGAAGAAAACGTTAATATTGTTGTTGTGCGCATCAGTTAATAATAGTGTGTTGCTCTTCCTTTTTCTCTTCTTTCTCGAGCTCCTTCCTCTCTTTTGTTTTTCTTGAAAAAAATGCAAAATACGCGGTGGCTCCACGTAACACGCTTTGATGATGATGTCGGAAGCAAAAGAAGAAGAACGACAGCGCGCAAAAATCATCTCTTCTTTAAAAAAGAGAGGAAAAAGACGAGGCGTGAAGAAGAAGGTTTGATCATCATCGTGCGGTTGTTTTGCGGTCAGATGCGACGCGCGCGGCGACTGTCTCGAGCGATGATGATGATGTTTTTTCTCCGTATCTATGATGACGCATATGGTGAGATTTTGTAAGATAAAATCAATTTCTCTCACTCCTTTTCATCTTCTTCTTCTTCCTCTAACGACGACGAAAAAGAAAAAGAAGACAATGAAACGAAGACGTACCTTTAGGCTTGCGTATCACTCAAAACACAATACTACTACCTTGTATATATATATTAATTATATTATTATGAAATGGATATAATTTAATGAGGGCTACTCTTTTGACATGTCTATACTATTTTTCCCAGTTTTCTTGGCGGACACCACAAAAACGAGGGGAGGCTGTCTGAAAAAAAAAAAAAAAAAAACCGAGAGAGAGCGAGAGAGAACACACAGCTGGAGAGAGAGAGAGAGAGATGAGATGAGATGAGATGAGATGAGATGAGAAATAATCTGACCTAGAATAAAGTCGGATAATATCTCTCTAATTTCTCCATCATCATCATCCACATCATCCTAAGAATAATAATAATAAAGAACAACAACAGAGGAAGAAAGACCACCCCTACGAACACGAGAGCGAAAGGAGAGCGAAGAAAAAGAAGTCATCATCTTTATTGGTGTCGTCGTCTTTCATATCGTCGTCGTCGTTTAGAACAAAGATAATAATGAAGGACTTTAAAGTAACAAAAGCCACTTCGAATCCCGACCATTACTCCTCCATCACGTCGTACATCAACGAACCTCTGGAAAAGATAACTCCACCGGAACGACCAAGAACGAGTAAAGATGAGATGTATAAAGTTCCCGGGTTTAAGAGTAAAGATGGATCAGTCTCTACCGGGGGCGTGGCATCTATTCACGTGAAACAGAACGTCGCGCAAGCGTTGGCGACGTTGAGACACACGTTCACCGTGTGCGACGCGACTGCTCCGGATTGCCCAATCGTGTACGCCTCGGATTCGTTTTTGCAGATGACTGGATATCCGTCCGAGGAAATCATCCATCACAACTGCAGGTTTTTACAAGGGAAAGATACGGATCCAGAGAGCGTGAAAAAGTTAAGAGACGCGGTGAAAGCTGGGGAGAGAGTGTCGGTGAGGTTGTTGAACTATCGCAAAGACGGGACGCCGTTTTGGAACTATCTGACAATCGCGCCGGTAAAGTTGGCGGACGGGACGGTGGTGAAGTACATCGGGGTGCAAGTAGATGTGACGGATAAGACGGAAGGGAACGTGGCACCGTCGGTTTTGAAAGATAACGATGGGTTTCCTTTACTCGTGAGATACGATGCGCGTTTAGCCGCGCAGAATTTGGGCGCGTTTACCGAGGTGGAAGAAGCGGTGTTGAGCGCGACTGGTTTAAAGAGTTCAAAGTCGTTCGATGACGATCAGCACGCTTTAACAAGTCGTAGTGGGATGGATATGGCGTCTACTTTAGAGCGGATTCAAGAATCATTCGTTATTACCGATCCGAGTTTACCGGATCACCCGATCGTGTTCGCCTCGGACGGTTTCTTATCGTTTACGGGATACACCAGAGAGGAAATTTTAGGACGAAACTGTCGGTTTTTACAAGGAAAAGATACCGATCAAAACAGCGTGAAAGCTATAAGAGACGCGATCGATGCCGGGAGTGAAGTGACGGTCAGGTTACTAAATTACACGAAAAATGGTCGTCCATTTTGGAACATGTTTACGTTAGCGCCGGTGAGAGACGACGAAGGCAAAGTGAGATTCTTCGCCGGAGTACAAGTCGACGTCACCGTGTACGATGACGACGGGACGGAAAGAACGGTGGCGTCTTTTGATAAAACAGAAACCGCAGAGAGAGAGCAAGAGGAATATTCCAAGAAAGCCGCCTCGAATATTGCCACGGCGACGAACAACGACGCCGCGGATAAATTACCGTGGGAAGGTTTACTCGGCAGTTTGAACGGTCCGAAACCACACCGGATGGGCGAATGCGAAAGAGAGTGGAAAGCGTTGATTGCCGTTGTAAACTCGGCTGCATCAGCTGGAAGAGCAAAGGCGAACGCATCCGCAGCGGAAGCAGGAAGACAACTCACGTTGGCAGATTTTAAGCCCGTGCAACGAATCGGCCAAGGCGACGTCGGATCGGTCCATCTCGTCACGCTCAAAAAAGTCAACGATACTACTCAACAAGAAACAAATAGCAAAACGAAAGAAAATACAGCAACAAAAACAATAACGAACGAATTAAACGACGGCATTATTGACGGTGAGGAGAAACCGCTAAAATTTGCCATGAAGGTGTTAACGAAGCAAGAGATGATTGAACGAAACAAGTTGCACCGTCTACGAACCGAGTCGACAATCTTACAAATGTGCGACCATCCTTACTTGGCAACTTTGTTCACCGCGTTTCATTCCGAAACGCACGTGTACTTTTTGATGGACTATTGCGAAGGCGGCGAATTGTACGAATACGTCCAGTCGCAACCTGGGAGACGCTTGCCGGAGAAACACGCAAAGTTTTACAGCGCAGAAGTCTTGCTCGCGTTGCAATATTTGCACTTGTTAGGCTTCGTTTATCGCGATTTGAAACCAGAAAACGTTTTGTTACGAAGCAACGGGCACTGCGTGATTACTGATTTTGACTTGTCTTTTGTGGCGTCGAGTCGACCGCACATGGTCATGAAGGACGAAATGCCGAAATGGAGACCAATTGATCAAGCGCTCGTCACCGAAAAGAAGAAACAGAGTAGTAGTAACCCCGACGGCGGTAAAAATAGTTCCTCCCCGTCATCCGCTGCTGCTACTGAAACTGCTGCATCTGCTGCTGCTAAAGAAACAAAGAAAAACAACAATAAAAAATCCGCTTCGCTCTCGAAACCGCCAAAGTTCAAATCTGGAACGCAAAATCCAGTCCTGATTGCGGAACCGTTTGCGTTTACAAACTCTTTCGTCGGTACCGAGGAGTATTTGAGTCCAGAAGTTCTCTCCGGCGCCGGACACTCTGCGCCGGTCGATTGGTGGGAACTTGGAATTTTCATCTACGAATTAGTCTACGGCACGACGCCTTTCAAAGCAAACAGACGTGAGCAAACGTTTGAAAACATCATGAATAAACAACTCGCGTTTCCGGAGCGACCGGAAGTTTCGCAAAGCTTGAAAGACATCGTGACTAAATTACTGGAGAGAGACCCGACGAGACGATTGGGAACGTTCGGCGGCGGGGAAACCATCAAATGTCACGACTTTTTCGGCGACATAAACTGGGCTTTAATCCGGTGGGAAACGCCACCGTACGTCCCCGCAGATGCCGCAATGGCGGCGGCTAAAGGAGACGAAGGTCAGGGAGAAGAGAAAGCTTCTTCTTCTTCAGCGAAATAAAAATGTATCAATCAAACCATCGGCGCTTTTAAAAAAAACGACTAGTAGTAAAACCACAATACGCGTACCAGGTACTATTTATATACTAATAACACTGATGTCACCAAGGCATTCAGGCACTACTACGTTGTACTACTACTACTACTACACTACATTTTAAATCGGCGGCACGAACGGTTCGTCCGGTTCGTCGTCGATTTCATCACCCGCCAACGCCTTCACCAACGGATGCTTCTTCAACTTTGGTTCTAAAGTAACTATCCTATTAATCAAAATTCTCGCCCCGTCCAAATCTTGTCGACACTGTACTTTCAAACTCGCCCAGTTGAACATCACGTCCACGCTTTCCGGATGGTGCGTCAGGGCGTTCAAATAATACGCCTCCGCCTTGTCAATTTCCCCTCGCTCTTGCAACAACATCGCTACGTTATTCGACGCGTCCAAATGCGTCTTATTCGAACACGCTAAAGTTTTCTCGTACTGTTCGATCGCTTTCTCTGGCATCTCTAAAGTTTGATACACGTTCCCTAGCGCGAACTGCGCGTCCGCGTCGTTCGGTTTCTCCTCCGCTTTCGTCTTAAAAAACCGAACCGAGTTCTCCACGATATCGTTAAACGCCTTGTGAATAGTTTCCTCCGGGTACGTCTTCTCCTCCAAAGCGACTCTTCGTGCAGCTTTGAGTCCTTCGAAGGAGGTTTGTCGAGAGACGCGAAGGATATCTTCCGGTGAGCCTTTCGGTGCGAACGGAGATCCTTTGTCGTCGTTGTTGTTCATGTTGTTGTTGTTGTTGTTGTTATTAACGTCGCCACCAGAAGCCGACGAAACACCCGAAGCAGCAGCAGCAGCCCTGCGATGATGTCGACGAGGCGATTTTTTAGCGCAACAACAACACCTTCGCGACGACGACGACGACGATAAAGTCGAGGCTCTGATGATATAATAATTATAAGCGCTCATCGTCGTCATGCTTCTTGTTCGTTCTTCTTCTCTCTCGTTTAACTCTCTTTGCGCGTTAAAAAAGTGGATAAAATCTCAAGTCTTTCCTCTCGGGAAAACATCACCACAAAGAGTAAACCTTTTCGCGATGACGACGACACAGACGTTTACGATGTCGTTCTCTTCTAATTTCGCTTCTTTTTTGAAAAGCGAGAAACAACCTCCCCCCCGAAGACTCGAAGAGGGGGCGTCGCGCAAACTTCGTCGTTCACGTCGTCGTTTGAATCGTCGTTTACGTCGTCAACTCCACACCGTCGTGACTGCGAAGAAAACAACTGATGAAAACCACGATTCAGATTCAGACGACGACGCGTTTATTCAACTCCTCCTGAACAACAACAACGACGTCAAGAACGATAACAAAAGTCGGTATAATTGCCACTCTTTGGAGGACTTTTTGGACAGAAAACCTCTGTCGAAAATCGACTTCAACCGAAGACGGTTCAAAGTGTTTTCGAAATTTCCCAATGACAATCGCTTGATATTCGCCTTATCGGGTGAGTTACAAACGAGGAACGGATTCGAAGGCCACACGGCGAGATTCCGCCAAATACCAGATTTTATGTATTTAACCGGCATCAACGAACCGGATTATTTCCTGCTGAGCACGTGCGGGCCGAAAGAAACAGACGTGAAAACGGTGATATTATGTCCGAGAAAGACGGAACAGATGAAAGTCTGGATGGGCGCGGGAAGAAGCGCGGAGGAGATTCAAGAGACGACGATGTGCGACAGGTGCTTTTACGTGGACGAAATCGACGACGCGATGGAGTATTTGAACAACGGTAGTAACAGCAATTGTAATAGTACGGAGAAAAATAACAACGAAGGAGAGGAGACGAGTAGTAACAACAAGGGAAGAAGGGCGTTTAAGATTGCGCACTCGACGGTGGTCTTTGTCGCGCCGGAACTGGACGACGTCGCGTTGAAGAAGCGGTTACAAAGCAACGACGCTTTCGTGAAATCAAAGACGTGGGGACCGTCGATTAGCGCGAACGCGACGTCCTCAAATTTCAGATTCGATTACGTGGCGCTACCGGATAAAATCGCGTGCCAAAGAGCGATAAAAACCAAGGAAGAAATCGAAAGGATTAAACGCGCAAACGACGGGTCCTCGGACGCGCACATCGCGATGTGGCAATTTTCGAAACCAAACGAAACGTATGAGTTTCAGTTGGAAGCTGAATTTATCGCGGCGTCTACGAAAAGGAATTTGCGCGAACTCGGATACCCGTGCATCGTCGGGAGCGGTAAAAACGCGGCGATTTTGCACTACGAGGAGAATAGCGCGTTGTGTAAAGAGAAAGAAATTGTATTGGTCGATGCCGGCGCGGAGTGCGAAGGGTACACCGCGGACATCACCAGATGTTTTCCAACCGACGGGAAATTTACCGAAGACGCCAAGCTGCTATATAACGTCGTTTTAGACGTGCAAGTCGATGCGATTGAACGCTACACGAACGGCGCTCTTTGGGCAGACATCGCTCGACAGGCCAAATTGAAAACCATAGAAGGATTGCAAAAGAAATTGGGCGTGGTAAATGCAGATGCAGATTTGAACGAAGCTTTGGAAGCAGGTATCTCGGAAGTTTTTTTACCGCACGCGTTGGGACACTATCTCGGATTACAAGTTCACGACGTAGGACCGAACGCTGGGACGCCGTTACCAGTGGTGTTAGAAGTCGGCAACGTGATCACTTGCGAACCGGGGGTATATTTTGTCGAAGCTTTATACGAGAAAGCGTTAGCGAACGAGAAGCAAAAGAAGTTTTTAAACAGAGAAAATATTGAACGGTTCGCTAAAGTAGGGGGCGTGCGCATCGAAGATAACATATGGGTCACCGAACGCGGGCCAGTTAATTTAACGCGATGCCCGAAAACAGTAGAAGACGTTGAAGCCGCGTGCGCTTCCGCGTAAAATAGATTTGTAATTTATACGGAGCTTTATTTCACAGCGTGTTCCTAGTAGCATGGTACCTAGGTACACATCAGTGTATTGTTTACTACTGTTACATTACTATCACCGCGCTGACATGTTGTGGTTTAAATTCGCAGTTGGTTTCTATACGTTATTGCTCGGATCATTCTCTTCTTTGACCTGTTGTAAAGGCGGTGGAGATCTCCGTCCGCTTGGACTTTTCCGAGTATCGTAGTCGCTCGGACGAGTCGGGGTATCTCCGCTTGCAACATCGCCACGGTCATTAGTCGTCGTAGCGAGATTCTCTACCATCTCCGACGTGTCCACCCCGAGCTCTTCCAGCTCCTCTAAATCCATCTTACCTTCCGCGACGGAAGTTTTTCTAAAAAACGCCCCGGCGGTTTCAATTTCCGAATCTCTCGGCATGTGCTCTTTCAAAATCGCCTCGACGCCCATCTTCGCAATCGCGAACTCTCTTCTCTGATGTTCGTCTTGTATGCTATCTTCCATGTTGCCGATGATGGACATGTGTTTCTTAAATACCGCGGAGGTTGTCCTCGGCAACACCACTTTCTTCTTCTTCTTCTTGCCTTGCTTTTCGCCAGGGGGGCTCATATCTCCAACTCTAATCTCGTACTCACCCCAACCGTCTACATCTTCGTTATTGTCGTTATTGTCGTTATTATCGTCGTTATCGTTATCGTCGTCTGATTGTTCGAACGGCGTGTGCCTCGCCGATGGATTTCTCGAGGAAACCATGCTCACGATTTTCGAAACGACTTCTCCGGCGAAGGAGTTCCTTCGACCCGACGGCGAATCATCTATAGATCCTCTTCGTTTACCATTCACCGAAGAGGGCGTCATGATGTTCCCATCGCCATCTCGCATCAAGTCTCTTCTTCCATCATCTTCGTCTTTTCCATCGCCTTTCTTGTCTTCGCTCATGGACGACCCCGGCGCGACATCCGTAAATTGTTGCTTGTTCGTATCTAAATTTAACCATTTCGGACCTAGATTCGAAATGATCAACATACCAACCGGGGCGGTTAATATGATTGAAAATACCGCGGTCGTTAAGATATCGTTGCCCCATTTCACCCACTCGTCGTAATTCTCTTCTCCACTTTTACTTTTCAAAATGCTCTCCAACGGATCGCTCGCTAACGCCGCTTGCACCGTCGCTTTCGGCAACCACGACAACGCGACAAACGCTCTCTCTTTCAAATTCAAATCCCCGCCACCGACGGCTAGATACGCGACCGGTAATCGTACGCACAAACCGATGAATAAAAGTAACACGGATTTCGGTATAGTCGACGCGGTTAAATCTGCAAACTTTACCGCGCTTCCGATGACTCCAAACAGCAACGGTTGGAACAACGTTCTCCAAGCTCGAGATAAATCCACCTCCACGGAATGCGCCAATTCCGGTCTCGGCCCCAACGAGAACCGGTCTCGCTTAAATGGATTAATTGGAATCGGTAACGCAAACGTAGGAATTGGACATCTGCCAGTCGTCCACGCTTTATTCGCGGTGATCCCCATTGCTAACGATGCCATCGCGCCGCCGCCGCTAAAATCGTACTTTCTCCCGAGAAACATCATCGCCATCCCGAGTTCAAACGTCAACAACGATCGCTTCCACGGCTTATTCCATATCGCCGTCGCGCCTAAAATGACGTATCCAGCGAACGACCCGACAATAATCCCTAACGCCACGTCCGTTGGTCCGTGCATAATCGTCCACCCTAAATTGTTATGGTCGTTCGATTGAATGGCGAAGGACTTCATAATCGTGTACCCGGTAATCGCGACGACGTCATCGAATGACGCCGCGGCGACGACTAAGCTCGGAATACCTTTCGCGACCCCGTACCCTCTGGCTTGTAAATCAAACATGCCCCCGACGACGACTGCTGGCGATACCGCGGCTAAAATAAACCCCAGAGATAACCCAAGCGGCACGCTCAAATTAAACAACGCCGTCGCGACGAACCCCGTCACGATCGCCTCGCTCAACCCGGGCATCACCGTCAACCTCGCCGCGGTTAAGCCAACCCTCTTAAAAGCTACTAAATCCAACTCCAAACCCGACCGCATTAAAATCACGGACAACCCAGCCGCTCTCGTCGCCGAACTCCACTCTTTCGGCAACGCCTCTACCAACCCTCCCGGGACGTTGCGCAAGCACAAACCGCTCAACAACATCCCGAGCAACGGTGGGACATTGATGAGCTTCGCCAACGTCGCACCAACGTGCGCGGCAGCCCATATGAATATCAAAGAGAACACCGCGCCGCCTGGGATGACGACGACGTTATTTTGGTTCACGTTCGGTAACAAAACGTCCCCGAGGACGCAATAGAGCATCACCCAGGTGATGAAAACTAAAAGAATAGTCGCCGTTCCCTTGGGTACCGACGGCGCGATGGAAGGAATGTACGCTCGAGCGACGTTCGTGGCCGATTCTGGCGGTTGTTGTTGTTGTTGTTGTTGTTGTTGAAACTCACCACCACCACCACCACTACGAGGAGCATCTGAATCGTCGTCGTCGTTGTTGTTGTTCTTGTCGCTGTTTTCACCCGGGATAGTTCTAGTCGTCTGAATCGTCTCAGCTTCCATCATCGTTGCAAAACAGTTTCCTGCTGTCTTTTATCACCACTGCGTCGAGTTCTATTCAACACGACGCGCGTTTTAGATGATGATGATGATGATGCTTTTTATATCTCTTCTTAGTAACGAACAGACCTTTTTTAACGCTTTTTCCTCTTAAAGAAATTAGAGACAAACTCTTTTCGCGGCGTGCTCCCTCAAAAGCGCGCTCTTTTCAAAAGCAGCGAACGAGAGAAAGAAAGAAAGAGAGAACGAGCCACAAACACCTTCGCGTTTTGCAAGAAGAACTGAAATCCTCAAACCCGGTTTGTCGTCGAAAGGAACAACTGGTGATGATGAGTAAATGTATAATAATGACGAAAATGAGAAAAAAAAATGTCAACCAAAGGACAAAAAAAATGCAACCAAAAGGCGTTATTTTATCATCTGATTTGAGAAACATATTCATCCAAATAGCACAACAACATAAATAAAATTAAAACCAAGCCTTATTATTACCTTCGTACTCTTTTAACCTCTCTCTCAAGCGAAGATTCTCACGGTCCAAACGCTCTAACTTATCGTTTAATTGCGCTTTGATTTTTCGTTCGGATTTAAGGAGGCTTTCGGCGTCGACGCGCATGCGTTCACACTGGTCGAGTTTTGATTGTAAAGAGGCATGCGCGTCGACGACGAGACGAGCGTCGGCGCGGATTTGGTTTGCCTCTTCTCTGGCGTGCGCCAAGAGTTGATGAAGTTCCGCTATCTTTTTCTCGTCTTCTCCGTCTCCTTTGCTGTTGTTATTGTTGTTGTTGTTGTTCGTCGATGGCGTCGTCGTCGTCTTCCCCGTCGTCGTCGTCGTCGTTTCTTTGGCAATTGTAGTACCCCTTGTTGGGAACTCGTTCGGTAACTTATACACTTGTAAATCGTTCCCGCAAGAACCGTTATAACCCCCAAACGTCATTAAAACGGACTCGTTACCGTCCACAGATTCAAAGCTCACCGCGCTCATGCCTTCGCCGACAAATTTTGGACTTTCAAACTTCATAAACTCGGGGTTGTTCTCGTCGTCGGACGTGATCCATTTCACTTCGTTCAAATCTAAAATCGCGGTTTCCAGTACGCCGTTTTGGTTGTTCCCGCCGCCAATGATTAACGCGTACCCGTCGTTCTTTAGCGAGGCGACGCAATGACCGGCCCGAGCTAATGGAGTTTTGCTAGCATTATTGTTCGAAGAAGAAGAGGCGGATACCGCCTTCCATTTCCCACTCGACACGTCCAAGGCGTATAAGTCGTCGAAGCACTTGAAAGAGGCTCCCGTGCCACCAAAAATGATCATTTTATCGCGGCCCCACGGGATGGCGACGTGCTCGGCTCGCGCCGCCGGCGTTACGAAAGCCGCCGACACCGACGCAACCGCCGCTTTTTCCTTTTGATCCTCCGAACTATTTCCCGTCAACGCGTTCGTATTCTCATCGCACGCGACCCAACTCATAGTTTTAAAATCTAAGCGCCAACAATCGTTCAAATATCTTCGATCTTCGTCTTCGCCGCCGAATACGACCACGTCACCGTCTTTGCCTACTTTCGTGACAGACATGCCTCGTCGAGCGCACGGGCCTCTCTTGCCTTTCACGTGCACCGGAATCCACGCGCCTTTGAGAACGCTAGAAGAAGAAGAATTTTCCTCCGCTTCCATCAACACCAATCGAAAGACGGCTAAATCGGTATCGTTGGCCCTCTTCGAACCCTTTGAAAACTTACCTCCGAACGAATACGTGTACCCATCTTTCAAAGTGATCAATCTGTGACCACTAATCGGCGCTAAGCTCTCTTTCTCTTCCTGCTTGAAACTCTTCCCCCATACTCTTTCGTCTTCGGTGTATTCCATCTTTCTCCATCTCGACGCAGCGACGTCGAACGCGTACGTATCGGCGACAAATCGCCCTCGATAACACCCGCCGGAAACAATCATCTTCGATCCATCGCCGGTTAACGTCGCTCCGTGTTGGTATCTCGGACACGGTGGTTTAGAAGTAGAAGTTGTCGTAGTCGTCGTTTCCCACCTCCCCCTCTCCATCGCTTCCGCCCACTTCGCCACTTTCTTCACCCGCGCGCACGCGCTCGCGTTGTTACTATTCATCCTCTCTTCCTCCGTCATCACTTTACCGAAATTCTCTTTAATCTCCATCGCTTCTTCGTCGATCGCTTCGTACCAATATTTATCTTCCTCCTCTAAGAGCTTCACGTACAATCGCATGGCTTCAAAATTCGACATTTTCCCCAAATTCGCCCACGTTTCGTACTTCCCTCGTTCCTCTCTCGTCATGTGCCATTTGCTTTTGATTTCCGTCGATCCGTGCAGAGCTTGCGATTTTAAAGCGTATAAGAGTAACCTCGTTTCGTCCGTGAACGTGGATTCCAGGTGTGGAAGTTTCGCCACTTTCGTCGCCGCGTGGAATCTGTTATTTTATAAAGAGAGAAGAAGAAGAGATGAGATTTTCCATCGTGAGAAAAAAAGGTGTCGCGTTGCGAGAGAGATGCTAGTGTGAGTGTATATAATCTAAGAATACTATTATAAGAAGAAGAAGAAAAACGAGACACAAAACGTACTTGTCCGGGTACGCCAGCGTCGCCATACTTTTCTTCTTAAATTCTTCGTCTGATGTGATGTGATGTGAATTGTGGTTTGTGTGTAAGTTGTTTCATTACAAAGACAGAAATTCTATTGAAAGAAGTTTTTCCTGATCTGTGCTCTTTCCCTCCCCACGTTAAATTTTTTTATAAATACTCGTAATAGGAACTGGAACTGCTGGTGTCGTTTCTTTTCCAACGGGAAGAAAGTCTTCGAAGTTTTGCTTCGGAGCGCTTCGAGTTTGAGATCCAGAGTAAGGGGCGAATCCACACTGAAGGGACTGGTTAAAGGTGTAAATTGTTTCATTACAAAGACAGAAGTATTATTTTTCTTGATCTGTGCTCTAATAGAGATAGTGATTTTTGGGAGAGAATTCTCTCTCTCAAATCTCACGTTTCACTTTTTTATTTACTCTTT
>Ga0209091_10003211_pt1 | contig 13244 bp, 7 predicted proteins | sample ArcticOcean_MG_C_6_FD_187438 | JGI IMG/M metagenome (GOLD analysis project Ga0209091, IMG submission 187438) | Marine microbial communities from western Arctic Ocean - ArcticOcean_MG_CB8_128 (SPAdes) (version 2) | ecosystem: Environmental > Aquatic > Marine > Oceanic | place: Arctic Ocean...
TCAGCGACAAATGTCATCGGGGCGGCACCCATGATGCTCGAAGCAGCGGCCCACGATACGCACGCGGCGGCGAAACCAGCGTCGGTGGAGCTTCCCGCGATGGCCATGACGGCGAGCGAAGAGAGAACCGTCGTCGGCGCGATGACGTTTCGAGCACCAAACGTAGTGATGAGTTTCGAGGAAGGGACTAATCCAATCAAACTTGTCGTGGCCATAGCTGAGAAGAGCATGCCTAGATTTTGCGCGTCCATACCGTGCGAAATGGCTAATATAGGCAAAACGGCGCCTCTTCCGCCGGCGCCGGCAAAAAATAAAGCAGAGTTCAAGAAACACACCGACCAGAAATCGGAACGTTTGACGAGCATACCCAACTGCCTACTATCTGCCGAAGCCGACGGTGACTTTTGCTTTTCTATGGCGTCTTTGTTAAGCGTCAGAGACGCGTCCATCGTCATCGAACCGCCGGGTTGTAAGAGCTGTGTTTTTTTCTCGGATGTTGGCGTCGTCGGTGTTGTCGTTTCATCACCGCCTTCATTAGTGGAAGACGACGACGACGACGACGACGACGACGACGATAAATGTTTCGTCTCTGGCGCCGCGTACAACGCCACCGCGCTCAAACTTCCACTCAACGCCGTCGCGAATAAAAAAGGTGTTCGAATATCCTCGCCACCTAACGCGTACATCGCGGAAATCAACCCCGGACCTATGGCCGCTCCAGCCAAAGCAGCGCCTTGATGCATGTTCATTGCGTTTCCTCCATTCATCATCCCTTTCTTTTCTGTTTTCGCGATATCGCTCAAACTTACCGACGCTCCAGTCGTATACATTGAAGATCCAACTCCCGCTAAAAAGCGCGCTCCCAACAACTCGTAATAAGATCCGCTCGTGAAAGTGCTCATATTCGCCATCGTTGTAACCATCGGACCGAACCACAACAAATTCTTCCTTCCAAACTTATCCGCAAAATACCCAGCCGGCGTGTTCACGCACAATCTCGCCGCCGCGAACGCGCTGAGAATAGAACCAATCTGCGCACCCGACAGATGTAACTCGGTACTCGCAAACGACGGTATGGTAGGCGCTAAGATCCCGTGTCCCATCGCGCACGCGAACGAGAGGCCGCAGATGGAGAGGATTTCCTTGTTCTCTTTGAGAAAGTCTGAAGGGACGATTTTCGATGACGACGATGATGTTGCTGTCGTCGGAGGAGGAGCTGAAGGGACGATTTTCGATGACGATGATGTTGCTGTCGTCGGAGGAGGAGGTAGAGGTGACGGCGTTGGTATCTTCGGTGATTTCTTCTTCGTCTTTCGTCCTCCCGTCTTCCTCTCGTCATCATCTACAGCAGAAGAGAACAAAGCCTTTTCGACGACACCGAAAGGGAAGAGCAACAGCTCTTCTCTCTTCTTCTTTTTCTTCGCGGACGACACCACCGCTCTGCGTAACATTTTGTTACTCGACGTAAACGACACCTCCAACACACGTTTTGTTCTTCTTCATCTCGTCTCTCATCTCGTCTCTCTCTCGAAAACTCTTCTCACGCCAAAAACTCTCTCTCTCTCTCTCTGCGCGAAGAGTGTCTGTCTTCTCTGCGCGCGATTATGGTGCGTGTACTAAAAGAACCACAACAACACGCGAGAGAAAGAGACTTTGACGACGTTTCACCTTTTGAGTGTTGGGGAAAAACCGTCCAAAAAGCAAAGAGACGAGAGCTGAAAAAACAGAGCTGAAAAAGCAACGACGAAAAAGTAACAACGACACCAAACCAGAGAGAGAGAGAGAGAGAAACGAGACACACACACACACGAGAGTTCATATGTTTGAGATTTTTGTGGTGCACATGTCCTTTACGCCACACTTTGTCGGACGCGCGACCCTTTAGGGAACACACGGAGAGGAAAGGAAGGAACGCGTATTGTTGTTATATATATATATATCACATACACACACACACAGAGAGAGAGAGAGAGAGAGAGTAAAAGAGGACGGACCACCCGCAGACAACAGAGCGCGTCGTTTGTTGTTGATACAACATCATCATCATCGTTTCTCATCAACAATCAGAGATGGAAAATCTCCGCATCTCTTCTTCCCCGAAGAAGGAGCAGACGACGAAGAAGAAGAAGAAGAGAGACCCCCTTAGCGTGGAGATTCCAGAGACGACGACGAAAACGAACGAGGAGGATTTGGCGGGAGAAGAAGCAAAAGGAGAGACCGATGAGACGATTCAGACGAAAACAAAGACGGTGTGGACGAAACCTCCCTCTCCTGCGCGGCAGATGGACAAGACGGATGCGTTGCTTTCGCCGACGAAAATTGAATGCGAGCAGATAGAAAAAGACAACGCGAAAACGATCGATGAATTACTGATGGAGAGCGATATAGCGGACGTGGATTTACCGTACGATAAGAACGATTCGGTGGCGTTTTTTGATTTAGACCACACGGTGGTGGATACGAACTCGTCGTGGTTGTGGGTGCAACACGAGGTGAACTCGGGGAGAGTCGGCGCGCACATGATATTGACGGCGATTTACTGGTTCGGGAGGTACGCTTTAGGGTACGGCGCAGGCGCGGAAAGAGCTGGGGCAGATGCCGCGGAAACGTATAAAGGCGTCCACGCGGATAAGTTGAGAGGAGACGTGGAGTCATTTTTTGACGAGGAGATGAAGCATAGAATACGACCCGGGTGCGTGCCGGTGTTGAAAGCGCATAAAAGCAGAAGTCAACGAGTGATTATGTGCACGTCAACGTGGCAGCATCCGGCGGAAACCGCGGCGAAGATGTTTGGTTTTGAAACAGAAGCGGACGACGTGATTTGTTCGCACATGCAAATGGACGAGGAAGGGGTTTTGAACGGGAAGTTGGCCAAGATTGCCTACGGCGACGAAAAATACGAACGAACGAAAGAGTGGGCGATAAAGAATAACGTGGATTTGAAAAAGTGTTATTTTTATACGGATTCGTATTCGGACGTGAAATTGATGGAGCACGTCGGGTATCCCGTGGCGGTAAATCCAGATCCGAGGTTGTTGAAACACGCGGAGAGTAGAGGGTGGGAAATAGTAGATTGGGGGGTAGCGCCGCAAAGGGCGAAGAAACCGAGGTATCACTACGGATGCTTGAACGGGGCCAGGCAGTCGTACGCGTGATAAGAGAGAGAGAAAAACTATATATTATTGTTCTACACTGTGTTGTTGTTGTTATTATTATTTACATATACTAACCGTTGATTTTATTGATTGAAGAAAGAAATTTTACCATAACTTGTGCGTCTCTAAGTTCCTCGATTTTTGGTACAGCCTCGCTTTCTCCAACCGCTTCTTCTCGCGAAGCGCGTTCTCCCGGTCGTCGTGTACACTATTGTTATTATTATCATTATTATTATTATTAATCACAACTCTCTCTGGAATTTCCTCAACCCAACCGAGCGGACTCTTCTTACTATTCACTTTCGGTATGAACGAACCGTATTCGTGCGTTGGCGGGAAATACCACGTTTTCCACGACGGTTGTTCCTCTTCGTCGTCGTCGTTTTCCCCTCTATTCGATGTCGTAGTCGCAGTCGCTGCCGCCGCCGCCGCCGCTTTACTCCTCAGTCGTTTCAATTCATCCACCATCTTTCTCACGTCTTCGTCTGTTTCTTCTTCTGTCTCGAGCTCCTCCTCCTCCTCCTCTTCCTCTTCCTCCTTCTCTTTCTGCATCTTCTTTTCCGACAGCGACGAGCGACGAGGAGGAGGAGGAAGCGGGTCTTTCAACACCTCCTCCAAACTCGACTGAAAATGTTTGTGTTTCGTCTTATTTCGCATCGCTTCCACTCGAGACTGCACGGTAACGTTGTTGCTGCTGTTGTTGTTGTTACTGTTCTCATTTTTCACACGTATCCTCCCCCTCCCTATCTCTCTGGCGAGTTGATTTTCGTGCATCCAATACGCCTCTATCGCTCTGTTTTGGTAAAACGACGTCGTTTTTTCTTCGACGTCTTCGGAGTCGATGAATTCATTCCGCGCGTAATGTTTGAACCCCTTTTCCCCGACCAAGATTGAAGGATTGGACGGGCCTTTGTGGAGTTTCCATTTAGGTTGGTGTTGTTGCGACATTTCTCTCCTCTGCTCCCTCTGCTCTCTCTCTGCGCTCTCTGCTCTCTCCCTCTCTCTCTTATCTATCCGCGTTTGCGCGGGCAAAAGCGAACGACACACAAAACAAGCAGAGAATGTAATGAAGAATTTCTCCAATTTGGTGAAACTACTTTTTGTGATTTTAATTGAATAAACTAAATGTAAATATATAATATCAGAGAGATGATCAAACACACACACAAATCAAATCGACCTGGGCGGCTCTAACTGCTCCACCCCACTTTCCTTCAACATCTCCACCATCCTATCGCACATCGCCCTGGTCTTTTTCGCGATTTGCAAACTTTTCCTCGCGTCCAATTGCGACGCCGCCAGTTGTTTCTTCAATCGCGAGATTTCATTTTCCTCGTCGCCACCCGCGTCGTTATCATTAGTATCATTGGCTGCCGCTAAACTCGCCTCCAACGGCGACAGAACAACTTTTTCTCCCGCTTTCTCTTTTTCCTCTTCTTTTTCCTCCTCTTCTTCGGTGTTGGGTAATTTCATCTCTCTCTTCAAAAACGTCTCCACGAGCTGTCGTTTCCTCGCCTGTTCGATTTCCAAACTCGCTTGGACGTTAAATCCAATCTGACGGCTTTTCCGCAATCGCTCCTGTAACTCCTCGGCAGAGATCGCGTTGAAATTTGCCTGGTCTGATTTCGCGGCGGTTTTCAGACGGCCGATGATTGCGTTGAATTCATTATTATGAGTCGTCGTAGTATTCGGCTCTTGTTGTTGTTGTTCTTGTTGTTGTTGTTCGGATGACATCTTTGTGTAAAAATGAGTAGTGTGCAAGTTTAAAGACAGTACTTAAAACGATCGCTTACGTATTAAATGCGTCGTAGTATAACAGCAGAGTTAAAGGAACCTGTACTCCAAAGGAATTCCAATGTATTAAGTATATTAAGTATATCTCAAGTCGTTTGTATACACTCAGAATATGAATGGTTTCCCGTTTTATCCAATGAGGACTTTTGTGGGAAAAATACGCGTAGAAAATTTTTGTATCTAAACTCTTCATTTATCCGTACATGTACAGTTGTTGTTCTTGTTCAAACGCGGGGCCTGTCTTTCTCTCGTTAAAGCGCGCGACGGTTTTGAAACTCGTCGTCATCTCTTTAGCCGCAGCCGCTTCTTCATCTTCTTTGTCTTCTTCTCCGTCAAAGGCGAATTTTTCGGACGCAACTTGTGCTGCTCCCGTAGGGAACTGGGACAATAACAATACTAACAACAACAACAACAACAACAACAGCGGGGCATCGAGAGTTTCGAGAGATATAACTCGACGAATTATACCTCGCGGGATGGCCTGGCGATCGCACGGGACCGATAACGATTCTCTCGTGAACGCTTTGGTGCGTAACAGAGTGTTGAAAACGAGGAAAGTCATCGATGCCATGCGAAGGGTAGATCGTGGGAACTATTGTGTACCGTTTTCCGGACAGTCGGCGTACGAGGACCATCCGCTTCCGATTGGTTCCAACGCGACTATATCTGCGCCGCACATGCACGCGGCGTGTTTGGAATTGGTGCACGATCGAGTGACGGAAAACGCGAGAGTTTTGGACGTTGGAAGCGGATCTGGGTACCTCACTTCGTGTTTCGCGGCTATGCTCGATCACCACGACTCGTACGCCGCGGGTTCTATTCGCGCAAAAGAGGTCGAGGATAGACGGCCGGGCTTATCAGATACGAAATACCCAATCGTCGTCGGCGTGGAACACATCAAAGATCTCGTGGATTTCTCCATCGAAAATACCAAAAAGGACGGTAAAGGCAAGTACTTGCAAGGCCCGGAACCTCTGGTCGTCTTAAAAGTCGCCGACGGTCGCGAAGGGTACCCCCCGTACGCGCCGTACGACGTCATCCACGTCGGCGCAGCTTCGCCGGAAAAACCGACAAAACTTCTCAAACAACTCGCAAACGGCGGAAGATTGGTTTGCCCGGTCGGAAGAGGTTGGCAATCTTTGCGCGTCTACGACAAAGACGCTCAAGGTCGCGTCACCGAGTTTGACGCGATGGGCGTCACGTACGTTCCGCTCACTGGCGCGAAAGAACAAATGGGTCGCGCGTCCGCGTCGACAGGGAGTTTTTGGTAAGCGTAAATAAAGTTTCTGCAAAAACGAATGAGAGAGAGAGAGAGACATAGACACAGACGCGAGCGAGCGCGTCGTACCATTTTTCCATCCTTTTGTTGGTTCATTCCTTCAAAAGGGAGATCTTTTCAAATTTTTCTCACAAATCCACCCACGAAAGACACGCGCGTAAACACACTCATAAAGCATGTCCGCACTGACCGTTTCGCTGTTGAGTGGCCGCAGCGTCAGCACGAAACCACTCTCCTCCAACGATTTGTCCTCTGTTTCGATGAGGAAGCATTACCAGCGTCCTAACTCTCTTCATCATCCGACGACGAAAAATCATCATCCATCCGATCGAAATTGGATTAAGAACAACAACAACAATACCAGTGCAAACAACACTCAAAAGTCCTCGAAGTTACGCTCAAACTCCTCCGCCTTTGGTGGCTCCTCCGTTTTAGAGGACTTTGACGGACAAAAACCGGAAATTGCGACGACGACGAGGAGAAGTAGCACTGTGAATAATCCTTTGCGAGAATCGAAATCGAGAGCAGAAAACGCGATGCGAGCGAGACAGTTTTTTAACAATAAACAGTCCTCCTCTTACGCGAACGGAGGGAGCGCGGCGTACGGGAGCATGGTTCCCGACGACGAAGAAGCGAGCACGAGCGGGCAACAAGAATTACAACAACAACAACAACAACAACTAGAACAAAAAAGAGAAGAGCAAATGTCTGACATCAAGAAGCGCATGATGGTGGCGTTGGAGTGCGAGCGTCAGGATCTCGCGGACGGGTCCGTTTTATTCAGCTTCTCGGAGAAACCGTTAACGAGGCAACAGAAAGCCGCCTTGGCGGCGGAGGAAGAGAAATTTCAAATCACTTCCAGCGATTTTGAACGCCAGCCGAATTTTATCGAGCGGTGGTTCATGACCGTCCGCTTCCAAGCCGCCACCGTCTCCGTAGAAAAAGCGTCCTTCTTCGTCCTCTCGACGCCGTTTCGAATGGTATTCTGGACGTTCGCGTACGCGATGCGTTTGCTCTTCTGGATCGTCACCGGAAGATTCTCCAACTTGCTCTTCAGCTTGAACAAAGGTAAACGAAGAGCCTCGAAGCAGTTAGCGGCGAACTATTCGCAAATAGAAATCGAAAAACAAAGGAAGGAAAAGATGGAACGAGAGAGAGCGTTTGTCGAGGGGAGCGCGAAAGTCGCCAGGGAGCGGTTGCAGCTGTGACCACCCGGCTGACAATTATTACGGGTTTGGTGAAAACTCTGCTTTATTTTAATCGAAAAAGAAGACGCGCGTTTGTAATCTCATCATCTTCGCTATACTAATACTGTATTTGCGTGTTTTGCTTTCATCTTAAGCTCTTTCGCTCGCGTATCTCCTCACAACTAGTTCGTTATTTTCCCTCAGAACATTCTTCCTGTTCATCAGCGGATTACTTTTAGAATACAAAGAAGACTCACCCGTATCGATCGATGAAAAAGGAAGAGTTTAAGATGAATTCGCAAACGAAGCCGGAAATTGGTCGCAAGAAGCCGCAAAAGCCGAAGAAAGCGACGTTTACGAAAGGATGCTCGGGAAAAGGAGGAGGAGGAGGCACCATCGAAATCATGAACAAAGCGGTAAAGATGATGATGAATTTGGGTTTGAACGAGGACGAAATGAAGAAGACAAAGAATAAATCGAGTAAAACGAACAACGACGAAAACGACGAGACGGCTGCATTGCGCGGGTGGCGAGGAGATGATAAAGAGGATGATGATTTCGAGACGGATGGATTAGGTATAATTCCTTCTTCTTCTTCGAGGAGAACAACGCCTTCTTTGGCGAAGACGACGAGCGACGCGGTGTCGGACGTGGCGACTTTAGACGCGGACGAGACGGTGCAAGAGAGAATGGCGAAGCAGGTGAGAGATATGCGAGAGAAAAAGAAGAAGAACGCAAAGGAGACGACGACGACGAACGGTCATGATGATCGAATGAAGGCGGAAGAGGACGAGCGGAACGCGGCGGACTTGTCCAAGGCGAGCGTACACGCCGTGCCGAGAGGTTTGATGAGTAGCAGTAGTAACAAGAGTGGCGATGTGAGCAGGGGTAGTTCGAGCGTGAACGCGGTTGAGTTGATTAAGAAACACGAAAAACACGCCAAGAAGGCCTTTCGGCAGGCGGAAAGAGAACGCGAGCAGGCGCAGAAACGCTTGAAGAAGGTGAGGGAGAAGAAAAATCGAGAGAGGCGAGTATTTGATCGAGCGGTGGAGAAGGAGTTTTCGGAGAAGTGGGTGCAGAAAGCGATGGAGGCGCATCCCGAAGAGTTGAGCGACGATGAACAGAAAGAGGAAGAAGAAGAGGACGAGGAGGACGAGAAAGCGAAGAAAATGAGACAAGCTTTACGCGCGCAAAAAATTAAGGTGTCGCAAACGAAGCGGTTTGCGCACGTGTTGGATTTTTTGTGTCTCAGCGTACCTCGAGAGGAAATGCCGGCTGTGTTTGTCGCGTTACTCGATGCGAAATCCGAGAGACAACACAGCAAGATTATTCCGACGCCTTTACACGTGAACGCGAGAAATTTAAACAACGTCGTCGATCGATCAAATGAATACAACGGGGAAGTCATGGTGGACGATCCCACCGTGAAATTATTCCAAAGAGCCATGGCAAAACGGTGCGAAAACTCTGGATTTGGCACCGCGGAGTCCATGTTAGCCTTAGAAAAAAGCGGATGGATAGAGGAAGACGCGTTTTTAGATTTATTGAGGTCTTTACAGCCTCCGCACGAGAGTACAACTGTAATCAAAGAAGAACTCGAAAGCGTGCAAGATTTACGAAGCGAAGAGAAAGCTGCGTTGGAATCCATCGAAGGCGAGGAGAACTTCAAAATTAGTAACGATAGACCGCACGAAGTGCACGTGCAAACGTGGACAATAGCGATAGCGATAGAAAACGACGACGAGAAAAACAGCGAGGAACTTGTGGAAGAGAGCGAGAGGATCAAAATCCCAAACGCCGAGCTTGACGTTTACTTTCCGGAGAACAGTCGATACCCGTTCGAACCGGCTATTTGCGAGTGTCGCCATTCATATTTACCAAACGAGGCCAAGAGAGCGATCAATTCTGCTCTCGCGTCGATTGCGACGGCAAAAGTTATCGAAAACCGAGGTGAACCGGTGATTTACGACTTATGCTCGTGGTTGAGAGAACACCTATTTGCGATTTTGAAAGCAAAATGTCCGGGTAAGTTTAAACGAGCGAAACGAGGTTCAAGATTGATAGTCGCGTCCAAGAGTAATAATGGCAAGAATGGAGAGAATGAGGATGTTCCTTTTCGATTGACCGGTCGTGGTGCGCACATACAACGCACGTACGCTCGATTAGAAAATACCGAGAGGGAAGAGGAGGAAAAAGAAAAGGAACGATTACAACGCATCGCCTATTGCGCGGAGCTCATGAAGAAGGAAAAAATGAAAGAGGAGGAAGAAGAGAGGAGACTTTGTGTTCCTGCGATAGCTCCAACTGTTCCACAAACCATGGACGAGAGATTAGAACGGTGGGAGCGAGAACACGAGAAGAGAAAAATACTCGCGAAAGACGCGGTTCGAGTCGATTTGTCATCCGCGTCCGATTTGAACGCCATATCGATGTTGAAGAAGAAGAAAAAGAAGAAAATCGTCCCGAACGCGGCAAAGAAAGCTGAAGAAGCGGCTTTAGCTGCCGCCGCGAAAGAAAGAGCAAAACGCGAAGAAATGTTGAGGAAACAAAAGGAACGAGAAGAAGAAGAAGAAGAAGAAGAAGAGCAACAAAAGGCGACGAAACCAATAATAAAGAAAACGTCGTGGCTTGCCAAGAAAATTAAGCAAACGCAACACGACGCTCGCGAGGCCGCTTCAGACGACGTGATGGAAGACGAGGAAAATGAAGAAGATATGGACGAAATCGCTTCGGCTATTGTCGATAAAGTCTCCCTCGCCGCGAAGAAAGACGTTTCGGCTCAAGAAAAAGCCGAAAGAGAGAAACGGGATAGGGAAATATCCAACGCGCTTCACGAAAAAGAGCTCGCGAAGAGATCGTCCGCGAAGTGGAAACAGATGCAAAAGATTCGCGAAAACCTACCGGCGAGAAAAGCTCGATCGGAAGTTATTTCAGCCCTGAAACGGTCGCGCGCGTGCGTCATTTCGGGAGCAACCGGGTGTGGTAAAACTACGCAAGTGCCGCAGTTCATCTACGAAAACGCCATACTCGACGAAAGAAACGGTGCAAACACATCAATCATCATCACGCAACCGCGGAGAATCAGCGCCATCGCCGTCGCGGAACGCGTCGCGGACGAACGTGACGAACAGATTGGTGATACCGTGGGCTATTCAATTCGTCTGGAGTCTCGACAGAGCGCCAAGACGCGAATGTTATTTTGCACGACGGGCGTTCTGTTGAGGCGTTTACAACAAGATCCAAACTTGACCTGCATCTCGCACGTCGTCGTCGATGAAGTCCACGAGAGAGATGCACTTTCGGATTTCCTTCTCGTTATTTTACGAGACGTGGCATCTCGACGAGACGATTTTCATCTGGTCGCGATGTCCGCGACTGTCGACGCGGATTTGTTTGGGAATTACTTCAGACAAGTCGTCCCTGGTGAAATTCCAAGCGTCGCGATGCAAGGCAAAACGTTCCCAGTGGAAGAGTACCGATTGGAAGATGCCATCGAAGCGTGCGGGTACGTATGCGAACCAAACTCTGAATTTTCAATTTCAGGACAACAAGCGAAGAAGAAAGGCGCTTCGGGAGGAGGTAATCGCAGGTCAAAGCAAATGGCAGCACTCGCCGACGCCGCGGGAAGTTTCGTCGATGAATCAATAATAACAGATAAAACGAGGAAATATTACTGCGAATACGACGAAATCACGATGCGTCAGTTGCAGATTGTCGACGAGAATTGCGTGAACTTGGATTTAATCGAACAGCTCGTCACGCACATCGCCGAAGATTACGAGGAAGGCGCCATTCTAGTCTTTCTACCGGGGATGGGCGAGATTAAAGCGTTGCACGATCGCTTGCGCGCGTCGCTATATGAAAGCGAGCACCGCGCTCCAAGCTCGGTTCGAACCGAGGACGACGACGACGACAAAAAGAAGAATTCGCCACCAAAGTATTTACTCGTACCTTTGCATTCCACGCTGACCGCGGAGGAGCAAAAAAGAGCTTTTTCGAAACCGGCGCCGGGTGTTCGAAAAGTTGTCATGTCCACGAACATTGCCGAAACGTCAATTACAATCGACGATTGCGTGTACGTCATCGACGCCGGTAAAGTGCGAGAGACTCGATTCAACGCGAAGACGCGCACGTCGTCGTTAGAAACCGCGTGGGTTTCCAGAGCTTCGGCGAAGCAGAGAAGGGGTCGAGCCGGAAGAGTCAAACCCGGCTATTGTTTCCACTTGTATTCCTCCAAAACAGAAGCGGAAGTTTTGGAGGATTTCGCAATCCCGGAAATTTCCCGCGCGCCTTTGGACGCGTTGGTTTTGCAAATTTACTCCTTGGGATTTAGCGACCCGAGAGCTTTCCTATCGAAATGCATAGAACCGCCGTCTAAAATGGCCATCAGCTCTGCGATGACAGCTTTGAAAGAAATCGACGTCATCGACGATCGCGAAAATGTCACGCCATTAGGAGTCCATCTCGGCGGGTTACCCGTGGACGCGAGACTCGGCAAAATGCTCGTCTATGCGTGCGCATTCGCCGTTTTAGATCCCATTCTTACCATTGCCGCGTGCGTAGGATTCAAATCGCCGTTTATCTCACCGATGGATAAACGAGACGAAGCCGACGCGGCGAAGAAAAAAATGAGTCTCCCGGACGGTTCGAGCGATCACTTGACTTTGGTGAAAGCCTTCGCCGGTTGGCTCGAGGCGAAGAAAAAATTTGGCGCTTCAGGGGAGAGAAAGTATTGCGGCACGCACTTCTTATCGGCGGTAAGTTTGCGGCAGATTGCGGACGTGCGGAAACAGTATTGCGAATTACTCGACGAAATGGGTTTCTTACACCAGGCGGCGCAAACGGACGTAACTACCACCAACCGTCGTCAACGCACCGAATCCGCGCTCCGCGAAGCCTCGTGCAACGCCTCCAACGAAACGCTCGTTCGTGCGGTCGTCTGCGGCGGCTTGTACCCTAACGTCGCCATCTCTGACGACCTACACGCGGCCAAATCCGTCCAACTTCCATATCAAACTGTCAAAGTCCGAACGAAACGAGACGCGTCCGACGACGTCTACATGCACCCGTCCTCCGTCTGCGCCGGCTACGCGTCTTCCTCAAAACCATACCTCCTCTACCACGAAATCATGAAAACTGGCAAAACCTACATCCGTGACGCCACTGCCATCGGTGCGTTCCCGTTGCTCCTCTTCGGAGGTAAAATCAAAGTCGAGCACGAAAAGTTCCGCGCGAGCTGCGACAACTGGATTAAGTTTCGCGCGGCGCCTAGAGTCGCTGTTTTGTTCAAATCCTTGCGCGAAGAGTTGGAAGACGTTCTGCTCCGGAAGATTGCCGATCCTGGTTTGAACGTCGTTCGCGAATCCGAAGGGTTGGTCGATACCATCGTGGAAGTTTTAGAGAGCGAACATACTACTAATAATACTAATACGAATATTGCGAAAGACGAGGACGTCGACGAGAACGCCGAGAAAAAGCGAGATTATTAATACAGTGCGCTTCTCGAAAAGTATAAGCAAAGCAACATCCGCACAAAACAGAGAGCATCGTTATCAGTTAGAGATAAAATAGAATACTTACACGAGGTACTCGTAGGTGAATTTGGAATCAGAACGAGAACGAGAACTTTAGAGCAGAACTCGAAAAGTACGCAAAGCAACATCCGCACAAAACAGAGCATCAGTTGTTAGAGATAAATATATGGGTGAATTTAGAATCAGAAAGAACAATGCTCTCTTCTCTCCTTCGTCGTACTACTAATAATCAGTTAGGATCAGTTCTGCACAGAGCGTTGCTGTTGTCGTCTTCTCCGATGATGATGATTTTTTC
>Ga0209091_10003218_pt1 | contig 13228 bp, 10 predicted proteins | sample ArcticOcean_MG_C_6_FD_187438 | JGI IMG/M metagenome (GOLD analysis project Ga0209091, IMG submission 187438) | Marine microbial communities from western Arctic Ocean - ArcticOcean_MG_CB8_128 (SPAdes) (version 2) | ecosystem: Environmental > Aquatic > Marine > Oceanic | place: Arctic Ocean...
GGATATCTTTTAAAATATATATCCATATAATCTTTAGCGTCAGGAATAGATATACCTAACTGTTTTGATAAACCAAAAGATGACATTCCATAGATTAATCCAAAATTTATTGCTTTTGCAGCTCTTCTATTCTCCGAAGACACTTCATTCAGATCAATATTAAAAATTTCTGATGCTGTAAAAGAATGTACATCAATATTATTATTAAAAGTTTTTAGTAAATTGCTGTCGTTAGATAAGTGAGCCATTATTCTAAGCTCAATTTGGGAATAATCAGCTGCAAATATTTTTTTTCCTGGTTCCGCTATAAATGCGTTTCTAATTTTTCTTCCTTGTGAACTTTTGATAGGTATATTTTGTAAATTAGGCTCTGTTGACGACAGTCTTCCTGTTGCAGTGATTGCTTGCTGGTAAGAAGTGTGAATTCTTCCAGATTTTTTACAGACTAGTAAAGGGAGTTTGTCAGTATAGCCGGTCTTAAGTTTATTTAATGACCTGTAATCTAAAATTAGTGCTGGTAATTTGTGAGATTGCGCTAAAAATTGAAGTGTGTCTTCGTCAGTTGATGGTTTTCCTGTAGGAGTTTTCTTAGTAATAGGTATCTCTAAATCTTTATATAAAATTTCCTGAAGTTGCTTAGGAGAATTTAAGTTAAATTCTTTTTTTGTTAATTTAAAGCATTTTTTTTGTATATCCTGCAAACTCTCTTCCAACTCCTTGCTTAAATTATTAAGCTGGGTTGAATCTATAAGAACACCATTTTTTTCTATATTAGATAAAACTGGTACTAATGGCATCTCAATATCTGTATAGATATTTACAATACTTTTATTCTTTGAAATCTTTTCCCATAGATAGTTATATAGTTCATAGCTTACTAGTGAGTCTTCACAAGCGTATTCTGCTGCTACATCTATATCTACTTTTGCAAATGGTATTTGTTTAACACCTTTACCTGCAACATCTTCGTAGTGAATCGTTTTATATGATAGGTATTTTTCAGCAACGTTATCTAATCCGTGGCGAATTACTGTTGGGTCATATACATATGATAATAGCATTGAGTCATGCTCGATAGCGTTTAATGTGATGTCATAATTCAATAATACGTTTCGATCATACTTGAGATTATGACCGAGTTTTTTTATACTTTTTGATTCTAATAAAGGCTTAAATTTATCGAGCACGTAATCAATTTCAAGCTGCTTATATTTCGATTCATCTTCATGCGCTATAGGTATATAAAAACTTTCTTCTAAATTTAAAGCTAGAGAAACACCTACTATTTCTGCCTTCATATAATCAAGACTAGTTGTCTCCAGGTCAAATGAAATAAATTTATTTTCTTCTATGTCTTTTAGTAATTTTGTAAATATTTTTTTATCCCAAACAACATTAATTTTTTTTGTTAGCTCCTTATTATTTTCTTTACTTATATCTTTACTTAAAACTACATCTTTTTCGAAATCCTCATTTTTTAAAAATGAATTTAATTCCAGCCTTTCATAAACTTTTATTAACTCATTTTTTTTTGATTCGTATTTAATTAAACCTTCTAAATTAAGAGGTATTTCAACATCTAATTTTATAGTTGCCAATACTTTCGATAACTTTAATTGTTCTATATTAGATTTTATAGCTTCTCCAACTTTTCCTGGTATCAGATCTTTTTTATTAATTATACTTTCCACATCACCATACTTATTTATTAATCTTGAGGCAGTTTTTTTCCCAACCCCAGGGACTCCCGGAATATTATCTGATTTATCACCTTGAAGCGCTAAGTAGTCAATAATATTTTCAGGATAAACGTCGAATTTTTTCTTAACCCCTTCTTTGTCCATAACATCTAATGTTACTGGATTTATTATTGACACATTTTTTCCTACTAGCTGAGCAAAATCCTTATCACCAGAAAAAATTTTTACCTTGATCTCTGCTTTAAATTTTTCTGCTAATGCACCTATTGTGTCATCAGCTTCTACTCCAGAAATTATTATTGGCGGGTATCCTAATAAACCTAATATTTCATATAATTTTGGTATTTGTTCTGCTAATTCCTCGGGCATAGACGATCTATTTGCTTTGTATTCTTCATATAATTGATGTCTAAAATTTTTGCCTTTTGCATCAAATACAACGCCTATATGCTTTGGGTTATAATCAACCATTATTTTATTCAACGCTTTCAGGAATCCATGTATAGCGCCTGTATTCTCCCCTTCTGCATTTTTTAGAGGCGGCAAGGCATGATAAGCTCTATATAAGTAAGCTGTTCCGTCTAATAAAATTAAAAAATTCTCTTTTTGTTTCACACTCATAGGCTCTATATTGCTATAATCACTTCAAAAATATTATAAAAATCCTTATGTCTGTTTATACACGACTTACAAAAGAAGAACTAGAACAATTACTATCTCATTATGAAATAGGAAATTTCGTTGATATAGATGGTATTAGCGAGGGTATTACGAACTCTAATTATTACCTCACGACTTCTAAAAATAAATATATATTAACCATTTTTGAAGAACCTAAGTTAAATTTAAATTATGCAATAGAGCTAATGGATATTTTAGCGGGTATGAGAATACCTTGCCCAACCCCTATAAGAACTAAAAAAGGCGATCAGGTAATAAATCTTTTTGGTAAACCAATTTCAATTTTCACACTATTGCCAGGGAAAACCATCACGAATATCTCTCCTTCGGTTAATATGTGTGAACAAATTGGAGAAACCTTAGCAAAACTCCACATTTATTCTAAAGAACATAAAAGATATGATCTGGGTTTACGAGATAATTCTTGGTTCACCAAAACAGCGGAAAAATTAAACCCTGTTTTAAATATGGATGATATAAATTTAATAAGTAACGAAATATTAAATCAACAAGATTGTGTAAATAAAAATTTACCAGAAGGAGTAATACATTCTGATTTATTTAGAGATAACGCAATGTTTATTGGTGAAGAATTAACTGGGGTGATAGATTTTTATTATGCCTGTAACGGTTATTACCTTTATGATTTAGCTATTATTACAAATGATTGGTGTTTGAAAGATAACAGAAAAATTGATTTTGTTAAGCAAGATGTGTTAATGAAATCTTATAATAAAATTAGGGAGATTGAGCCCATAGAAAAATTAATGTGGCCGAAGGTTTTAAGACACGCTGCATTAAGATTTTGGTTATCAAGACTGCATGATAAGCATTATCCTACTGACGGAGAAATGACACACGTACTTGATCCTAACGAATTTAAATTAATATTAATCGACAGAATTAATAATTCATACAAATTAAATCTGTAATGAATGAAATTGCAAAAAAAATAGATATTTTTAATGAAAAAATTGGCATACTTACCTCATATCTAGCTATACCATTGATATTATTAACTTTTATTGTTGCATTTATGAGGTATATTCTAGATTTTGGTAGCATAGCAATTCAAGAAGTCATAATTTATCTTCATGCTTTAATTTTTACTATTGGAGCAAGCTATACTTTAAAAAATGATATGCATGTAAGAATAGATATTTTTAATGAAAAAATTGGCATACTTACCTCATATCTAGCTATACCATTGATATTATTAACTTTTATTGTTGCATTTATGAGGTATATTCTAGATTTTGGTAGCATAGCAATTCAAGAGGTCATAATTTATCTTCATGCTTTAATTTTTACTATTGGAGCAAGCTATACTTTAAAAAATGATATGCATGTAAGAATAGATATTTTTTATAACAATCTGACACCACAAAAGAAAAAAAATATTAATTTTTATGGCACTATATTTTTTTTAATTCCAACATGCGTACTGATATTTGTGACTAGTTTCAATTATGTTCTTTCTTCAATAATGCTTCTTGAGTCTTCAAAAGAAGCTGGCGGCCTGCCGGTGCTTTATATTTTGAAAATATACATATTATTGCTTCCAATCACTCTATTTTTACAAGCTATATCAGAGCTAATAAAGAATTCCAATAAGGTGGTTTAAAGATGCTTTCTATACTCCTTTTCATAATAGTTATTTTTTTATTGATGCTAGGGTATCCCGTTGCTTTTACGTTATCTGGTGCGTCAATAATTTTTGCTATTTTATGTAGCTTTACTAATAATTTTGATTTATCCATATTATATGCTTTGCCAAGTAGAATATTTGGAATTATTACAAACGAAACACTCATTGCTATTCCAATGTTTATTTTTATGGGTGTAATGTTAGAAAAGTCTAAGATTGCCGAAAACCTTTTAGAGTCTATGTCGTCCTTGTTCCACAATGTAAAAGGTGGCCTTGGTATTTCTGTTGTAATTGTTGGAGCATTATTAGCAGCCAGCACCGGTATTGTTGGAGCAACAGTTGTAACCATGGGTCTCTTGTCTTTACCTACAATGCTGAAAAAAAAATATGATGTTAAAATAGCTACAGGTACAATTTTAGCCTCCGGTACTCTCGGTCAAATTATTCCCCCATCTATTATTTTAATATTACTAGGTGATGTAATATCTTCTGCGTATCAAGAATCACAAAATATGCTTGGTATCTTTTCTCAAGAGAGTGTATCTGTTGGTGATTTATTTGCTGGGGCAATATTTCCAGGGTTAATTTTAGTTGGGTTTTACATTGCGTATATATTTCTTGTAGCTTCTTTTAGAAAAGATCTGATACCAGAAAATTTAGATAAGAGAAAATTTAAACTCAAAGAAATTATTATATCTCTTCTTGCTCCTTTATTTTTAATACTCACTGTTCTAGGCTCAATAATTATGGGGGTGGCTACACCCACAGAAGCATCATCTGTTGGTGCTTTGGGAGCTATATTATTAGCTTCTATTAATAGAAATTTAGACAAAAATACTCTTAAAGACGTTCTTATTCAAACTTCTAAAATAACAAGCATGATTTTTATTTTATTAATAGGGGCCACAATATTTTCACTTGTATTTAGAGGTCTAGAAGGTGATATTTTTATCCACAATGCTTTATCAAGCTTGCCAGGAGATGTTTATACAAAGTTATTTTTTGTAATGTTTACTATTTTTTTATTAGGTTTTATTTTAGATTTTATAGAAATTACTTATGTAGTGATCCCGGTTGTAGCGCCTATAATTCTATCAATGGGCGTTGACCCTATTTGGTTCGCTATACTTATAGCTATCAATCTTCAGACCTCCTTCTTAACACCACCTTTCGGTTTTGCAATATTTTACTTAAAAAGCGTTATCCCTAAAGACATTAATACAATAGATATTTATAGAGGGGTGATTCCATTTATATTAATACAGCTTATTACAATGTTATTAATAATCGTGGTTCCAGAAATTACTACTTGGTTACCTAATAAAATTTTTGGTTAACCAAGTATTTTTTAAGCCTCTATTCCCAACCCTCTGAAACTTCATCATAAGATGTTTCTCTAACTAGCTGGTAGGTATTAAATGCATTCATACATATCACTGCAAAAAGTACGCCTGCGAAAACATATGGAAGCCTATTTTTCATTTTTTCGTTAGTTGCGACTTTGATTTGATATATCACTAGACCTACAGCCGAGTAAATACATATTGTGAAGAATAATATTGTTGGCATATATCTCATACCAAACTCTTGAATGCCAGTCCAAACTAAATAATCTCCTATTAACGCTATAATTATAGCTGTGTAGCTCAAAGCGTCTGATACTTTTGTATTCTTTATGAAAGAAGAAATTATAAATAGACCTATAAATGCATTAATAAATAACCAGAGTGGACCAAGCTGATGGAAGTCAAATAGCTGAGCCTCTGGAGCTAGCAGGAAAGCAGGCGACTTGAAGATTCCTCCAATACATATTGCTAAAGTTCCACCTATAGTAAAAACAATGATTTGTAGCATTTTTGACTGCTTAATATTTAGAGCAAACCACATTACTTGCCCTGCCACTATAGCATTTAAAAGCAAAACAATGGATATAAACCATTGATTTGTAAGTAATTCTTGCATATTTTTCCCCAATTATTATTTTTTTCGAGCTAGGCGTGCATTTTATCCCATATAATGCCTTCGGTACAGACTTTCTATATTTTAAATATTTAAATAAGATTTAATTGATATTTCATTCCAATTTTTTGTTTTTTCCTGAAAAGAGGTATACGAATCATACACCTCTTTTGCAAAATCATTTTTTAATGATAATTCCCTTACAACGCTCTTAGAAATTTCATACAATTCTTCTAATACCTCTTTAGGATAAGGCCTAATATCAACTTTATGCTTATTTTGTAGAATTTCTAGAGCCGCATTATTTCTTGAGATGAATTCACATAACATATCTAAATTAGCTATTTTAGAAGCTCCAAGTACTATTTCTCTTAAATCTTCAGGAAGCTCATTTAATTTATCTTTGTTTACAAAACACTCGAGCGTGGTTCCAGGTTCATGCCACCCAGGATAATAGTAATACTTTGCTGCCTTATGAAGCCCAAATGCTAAATCATTATAGGGGCTAACCCATTCTGTAGCGTCTATCGTGCCTGTCTTTAAAGCTGTAAATAATTCTCCTCCAGGAAGATTTACGGGGGTCCCTCCTGCTCTTCTCAAAACTTCTCCACCAAGCCCGGGTATTCTCATTTTTAATCCCTTTAGATCAGCTAAAGCATTAATTTCTTTATTAAACCACCCTCCCATTTGCACGCCTGTGTTACCAGCAGCCATCGGAATCAGATTAAAAGGCAAGTAAGCTTGCTCCCATAGTTCCATGCCGCCGCCCTTATATAACCAAGCATTCATTTCATTGGCAGACATACCAAAAGGTACTGTGGAAAAAAACTGAAAAGTATCATTCTTTCCCTTCCAATAATATGCAGATCCATGACCTAATTCTGCAACACCACTAGAAACTGCATCAAAAATTTCAAATGCAGGAACTAATTCTCCCGCTCCATAGACCGTGACCTTTATTCTGCCGCCAGATAACTTTTGTATTGTATCTGCCAAGTATTGAGCGCCTGTACCTAAGCCTGGAAAATTTTTTGGCCATGTTGTGACCATTTTCCAACGATACTCAGGTTTACTATTTTTTGCTGTTACAATAGAAGGGAATGCTCCTAGTAAAGTAGCGCTACTAAAATTTTTAAAAAACTCTCTTCTTTTCATATTTTTTCTGTGTTTTAAATAACTTCAAGATTTGCAATTGCTAAAATCAACCATTTATCACCTTCTATATCAAAAGATACTTGAACCCTAGTGTTTGCATCTGATCCTTCTGCTGCTATCACAACACCTTCTCCAAATTTCTTATGGGTAACTCTTTTACCCATTATAGAATTTTCTTTATAAGTACTTTTTACAGCTACTGATCTTTTTTTATTAAAAAATTTCTTTGGGTTATAACCAATTTCCTCAATGACTTCTTTTGGGATTTCACTTAAAAACCTTGATGGTAAACAATAATTCTCAGTGCCGTAGAGTCTTCTCATTTGTGCATGAGACATATAAAGTTTTTTTCTTGCCCTTGTTATACCAACATAGCAAAGCCTTCTTTCTTCTTCTAGGTTATCTTCTTCCACAGACATTCTACTTGGAAATAAATTCTCTTCCAACCCAACTAAAAAAACTACTGGGAACTCTAGGCCTTTAGAGGAATGCAAAGTCATTAATTGTATACAATCATCCCATTCACTTCCTTGCCCTTCACCAGCCTCTAAAGAAGTGTGAGTTAAAAAAGCGTCTATAACTGTTTCATTTTCATTTAGATCAACATTTAAAAACTCTTGTGCTGCAGATATCAATTCATCAAGGTTTTCTAACTTAGATGTTGCTTGCTCTGTTTTATTCTTCTCATAAATAGATTTTATATTAGTAATTTTAATAATTTCATTAATCTGATAAGGGAGATCGTCTTTTTCAAGAATACTTTTAACAAGGCCTATTAAATTATAGAATTCAATCAAGGACTGTCTTGCTTTATTAGTAAAAATTGATTCTTCTATTGCTAAAGGTATTGACTCATAAAGAGAGATATTCTTATTTTTAGAATATTCTCTTAGTAATGTCTTAGTTTTTTCACCAATCCCCCTTGGAGGAACATTAACAATTCTCTCAAAAGAATTATCATCATTATTTGTTGTGGCTAATCTCATGTAAGCAATAACATCTTTAATTTCAGCTCTCTCAAAGAATCTAAATCCCCCATATATTTTGTAAGGAATACCTTTTAAGATAAGTTTTTCCTCAAATATTCTAGACTGAGCATTTGATCTATATAATATTGCGATTTCACTTCTTTTAAAATTTTCCGCAACATGACTTTGAATTGTTTCAATTACGAATGTTGCTTCATCTCTTTCATCGGTAGCAGAAAAAACTTTAATCAGGTCTCCACTTTTATCCTCTGTCCATAAATTTTTTCCCATTCTAGAATTATTATTTAAAATTACACTATTAGCTGCATTTAAAATATTCCCACTTGATCGATAATTTTGCTCTAATCGAAAAACTTTAGTGTCCTTATATTCTTTTTGTAATTTTTCAATATTCTCTATTTTTGCACCTCTCCAACCATAAATAGACTGATCGTCATCACCAACTGCAAATAAAGAGGTGTCTTGATTAGTCATAATTTTAATTAACTGATACTGAATAGTATTTGTATCTTGAAACTCGTCAATCAAAATTGATTTAAATAGATTATGGTAGTAGGATTTTGTGTCACTGTCATTTTGAAATAACTCAAGTGTCCTTAATATAATTTCTCCAAAATCTACTAATCCACTATTGTTACAATATTGCTCATATATTTTATATATTTTATTATACTGAGTGCTAATGAAATCATCGTCTTTTGTACTTTTACTTCTAATACTTTGATCTTTTTTTTTGTTTATATACCAAGCTACTTGCTTAGGGAGAATTTGCGAATTATCAATTTCATTATCTTTCATAATTCTTTTAATTATTCTAATTTGATCATCAGTGTCTATAATCTGAAAGTTTTTTGGAAGAGATACTTTTTGATAATTGGCTCTTAAAATTCTATAGCATATTCCGTGAAAGGTTCCAACCCACATACTTTCAATGCTAATATCCAGGTTTTCCATTAATCTACTTTTAATCTCTTTTGCGGCTTTATTTGTAAAAGTTACTGCTAGTATTGAGTAAGGGGAGTAATTATTATCTTCTATCAACCACAAAATTCTTTGTATTAGAACTCTTGTTTTACCACTTCCAGCGCCAGCTATTACTAAGCTATTTTGAGATAGATTACACACGGCGTCACGTTGTGCTTCATTTAGATTATTAAGAGTGTAGTTTAAGCTCATTGTTATTGGATTATTTCAAATAAAATCATTGCAAAAAGAAGTGCAAATAATATCATATTTTTAAGTTGAGAATTTCGTATATTAGATTTTAATTCCTCTAATTCTTTTATCTCACTATTATCTTCTAATTTTTTTCTAATCAAAGATAATGTTGCTGGAAACTCTGTTAACTCATTTATAAATTTTGGGCTATTTTTTGATAATTTTTTGATAACAGAAGATAAGCTCATATTATCTCTTGCCCATTTCTCAAAAAAAGGTTTGGCGGTAACCCAAAGATCAAGATCTGGATATAAATCTCTTCCTAAACCTTCAATATTCAATAAGGTTTTTTGAAGGAGAACTAATTGAGGCTGCACTGTCATATCATACTGTCTTGCTACAGAAAATAATTGAAGCAATAAATTACCAAATGATATGTCTTTCAAAGGTTTTTCAAATATAGGCTCGCATACACTCCTTATTGAATTTTCAAATTCATCAATTCTAGTATTTTCTCCAACCCAGCCAGAATCAACGTGAAGCTCAGCAACTTTTTTATAGTCTCTTTGAAAAAAAGCCTGGAAATTTAAAGCTAAATATTTTTGATCACTTTCTGTCAGCGAGCCCATGATGCCAAAGTCTACAGCGCAATATTTAGGATTTTCTGGATTCTCATAAGAGACAAATATATTTCCAGGGTGCATATCTGCGTGAAAAAAATTATGTTGGAAAACCTGAGTAAAAAATATCTCAACGCCTTTTTCCGCTAATCTTTTAATGTTGACATTATTCTTATTTAATTCTTCTGTATTACTAATTTGAATTCCAAAAATTCTCTCCATTACTAATACATTTTTTCTCGTATAGTCAAAATATATTTCTGGTACGTATAGATAATCAGAATTAGTGAAATTTCTTTTTAGTAAATTTGCATTTGAAGCTTCCTTTACTAGATCTAATTCACCAAATATTACTTTTTCATATTCTCCAACTATTTCTAGAGGCTTTAATCTTTTTGACTCAGCCCAAAATCTATCTATATTTTTAGCAATAAAGTACATTAAGTTAATATCTCTTCTAATTAGACTCTCTATACCAGGTCTTAAAACCTTTATTATTATATGCTTTTTATCTAATGTTGCAGCATGTACTTGAGCCACAGAAGCTGATGCAAGAGGATTTATATCAAAATTTTCAAATAGATTATCTACCTTGTCTCCCAGAGCTCTTTCTATGGCGTCTTGCGCCTCTATGCCAGGGAAAGGAGTCACTCTATCCTGTAACTTTACTAATTCCTCAGCTATATCTGTTGGGAGAAGATCTTTTCTCGTTGAAATTGTTTGCCCCAATTTTATAAATATTGGCCCTAATTCTTCGAATGTGTTTTTTATTCTCACCCCTCTTGGAAGAGAGCTGCTTCTAAACCACAAGTTAGGAAAAAATATTCTAAGAAATTTCATCAACCACAAATATTTAAAATTAAATAAATCGACGTCTAATGAGTTTCTCATTATTATGATATAAATTTTTATTAATCTTGTTATCTGTCTCATAATTATTTTATGTTTTTTAATTTTGCATCTACTAGCTCAATTTTATTTCTCAAGCTATCAACATCTTTAATATAACTGTTAATTGATTCTTTTGAAGGAATTATATCTGTTTCATCGCGAACGTATTCTTTAACATTTCTCAAAAGACTTTCTTCTATTTCTATTTTTTTATGATTAAAAAAATTATAAATTTTAGCTGAATAAAACCCTATGCTATCGTTAGTGTATTCTGCAACAATCTGCTCCCAATCAATATTAATTTTAGACATGATACTTGAAAAATTTTCCGCAAGCGCTGCTTTTCCAGATATCTTAATTGAATGATCTTCGCCAATATTATTAATATAATTCAGAAATCCTATGGGGCTTCCTTCTAATATTAAATCAGACTCTACTTCTGTATCCTCAATAAGAATAAAAGTGTCCTCTGAAATAGTTAGATTTATTACAGTGCTTGTATTACTTAATATAATTGATATATATTTTCCGCGTAGTGACGAAAATTCATTTTTATCTAAATTACTATTCTCTATTGCTAAAGAAATAAATTGATTTACTTTTTCTATAACCATTTATAATTTATAGCCTTTGTGAATTGAAACCACGCCTAGCGAAAGATTATTGTATTTACAGTTTTGAAAATTATTCTCTTGCATAAGCTCCATTAACTCTATTTGCGATGGGTGCATCTTAATTGACTCTGCTAAATACTTGTAGCTATCTTCATCTCTTGCTACATGCTTTCCTAGAAATGGTATGAAATTATTTAAAAATAGACTATATGGTTTTTCTATAATCTTTTCTGCTTTTGAAAACTCTAAAACTTGAAGAGATCCACCTGGCTTTAGTGCTCTATATATTGATTTTAGTGCCTTACTGATATTTGCAGTATTTCTTAGGCCGAAAGCCATAGTCACATGATTAAAACTGTTTTCTTCAAATGATAAGGATTGTGCGTCTGACTGCACATACAATACATTATCTAGCACACCCTTATCAATAAGATTATCTCTTCCTTGACTTAGCATAGAGTAATTTATGTCGCATGAAACCACTTGACCGCTATCTCCGACTGTCTTACTAATTAATCTTGTGATGTCACCGGTGCCTGCTGCCAAATCCAAAACTTTATCACCTTTTTTTATTTGCGAGCACAATAAAAAATAACTTTTCCAGGAGCGATGTAGACCAAATGACATTAAATCATTCATTAAATCATAATTTTTTGTTACCGATGTAAAAACGTTATTGACTAAAGAAACTTTTTCAGTTTCTGTAACTTTTTTAAATCCAAAACTGGCGCTATCTTTATTATTGTTTAACTCGCTCATAACCAGCTTCCTTTAGCTTTTCAAGGTAACTACCCCATCTCTCAGCATGTTCGCAACCTAATTCATATAAGTATTCCCATGAGTAGATTCCTGTATCATGACCATCATCATATACTATTTGCACGGCGTAATTTCCAACGGGCACTATACTTTGTATAGATACATTTTCTTTTCCAATCTGCAATTTCTCTTGTCCTGGGCCATGGCCAGTCACCTCTGCTGAAGGAGAATATACTCTTAAATATTCGGCTGATAAGTCATAAGATGCCTCAGGATACTTAAGGGTCAAGTAAGCAGATTGTTGGTGTAGGTTTATTTCTTCAGGTATCTTTGTAGCCATATATTAGTCCTTTTTCAATATTTTCTTAGATCTTGGATGTACTTTATCATAAACAGTCATTAGATACTGATTATCTAAATGTGTATATATTTGTGTCGTACTTATGTTTTCATGCCCAAGGAATTCTTGTACTGCTCTTATATTTCCTGAAGATTCTAACAAATGGGTAGCAACCGTATGCCTTAATTTATGAGGATATAGCTTCTGCTGTAAGCCAGATGCTTTAGCTAAAATACCCATTCTCAGTTGTATATTTCTTGGGGATAATTGCTTACCTCTGAGTCCTATAAATAATGAGTCTAAGGAGTTTTTGATGTAATTTTCCCTCACTTCCATCCACAGTCTTATGGCTTTAATAGCTTTTGATCCTACAGGCACCAATCGTGTTTTTCTTCCCTTGCCTAGAACTCGAATCATTGAATCATTGAAATTTATATTTGAAAGTTTAACGCCTGCAAGCTCACTTAATCTTAAGCCAGAAGAATAAAATAACTCAAATATTGCAGTATCTCGAATTAATAAATCATTATTTTTATAATAACCCTCTTCCTTTGTATTATTACTAGCTAATAAATCAATATCCTTGTGTTGCAGAATCTCCGGTAAAAGCTTCTCGCTCTTTGGCGCCTTAATATTCTCAGCAAAATTTCTTTTTATTATTTTATTTTGTAGCATAAAATTAAATAAACCTCTCAAGCTTGATAGGTTTCTTTT
>Ga0209091_10003219_pt1 | contig 13220 bp, 22 predicted proteins | sample ArcticOcean_MG_C_6_FD_187438 | JGI IMG/M metagenome (GOLD analysis project Ga0209091, IMG submission 187438) | Marine microbial communities from western Arctic Ocean - ArcticOcean_MG_CB8_128 (SPAdes) (version 2) | ecosystem: Environmental > Aquatic > Marine > Oceanic | place: Arctic Ocean...
GCAATCTGTACTTATCTAACTAATAATCATCCTGAACTTATCGTTGATGATGAGTTTAACCCTGATGGTAGAATCATAGAGATACCACAGAAAGCACCAGAGGGTGCATTGATTAAAAGGAATGAAAGTACCTTTGATTTCTTAGAGAGAGTGAAGGAGACTTCCGTTGGTTGGGTTAAACATGGACATGGTAATGGACAGAATACTCACAATGTATCTGCAACAGTTTACATTGACAAAGACCAATGGGATGACGTAGGAGAATGGATGTGGATTAACAGACATTTCTACAATGGATTGTCATGTTTCCCAAACGATGAGAGTGTATATGTTCAAGCACCGTTTGAATCATGTGATAAAGAAACGTATGATAGAATGTTTGAATATCTTAAAGAAGTGGACTTAACTAAAATAGTAGAGTTTGATGATGATAGTAATTTTGGTGTTGACCCTGCTTGTGCTGGTGGCGTGTGTGAAATATAGTTACATAACCATACAGACACCAGAACAAGTGACGTTAGTTGCACCGTATCTCTTAGAAGAGATTAAAGCAGCAGAGCATATACTGCCAAGTTATAGTATTGTCCCTAGGCGATATAGTTATTTTAATGTAACACAATTGGTTAAGGCATTCAATAATATAACTGATGACACCATTTCTGGTGAGTATCCAGTTAAAGAGTATATGAATTACATACAACGTGTGTATATATCAGCACGTTTAGTGTCAAGTGAAAACAAGTTCCACTTGAAAATTAAAGAATTAAAAGAACTTGCAGAATATATAAAGGTGAATGGGAATGAAGTTTAACGACTGTAGATGTGGAAATAATAATTTTGAATTAACGATGAAAAGAAAGTTACAATGTACTGAATGTGGTAAGGATTTTAATCCCTTCGATGCAGAGATGTACAAGGTAATGAAGGATGATAACTTTCATTATTTCTGGGCTGTATTCACACCACACTTTGTAGAGAGACTAGAAGAAAGAGTATCTGGTTCTGAAGTAGAAGATGTATTGAAGATTGCTAAGTTCATAGAAGCCAAAGCAAAAAGAAACAAGTTTCAATGTACCAAATGGAAAAACAAGAATATCATTTGGAAATATAAATACAATGAACAAAGAAAAAGACTTGAGTTAGAGTTTGTTAGTATAGTACCATCTAATAAAAGAGCAACCAGATTAGCCAATGGCTATTATGTGAAAGACGTACAGTATGTAGATGTGAGTTTTAAGGAGGAAGAAAAATGCAAGAAAATAAAAATGAAAAACAAGAAATGAAGAAACAATATGATGCATTTAAGAAATCTGATTTAATTAAAGGATTGAAGAAGTATCTTAAAGATAATAAGAAGACTAGAACTAAAGTTGATGGTTTTGGTCGTAGGAAAGGTAATGGTTTAGAAAGGCCACGTATTGATGGTAAGTATTATTCATGGAATGAGTTCACTAGACTAAAGAAAGACATTGTTCTAGTATACTGTTTTATGGTAGGTTGTGACTTGGCATACTTAACCGACTTAAAAAAAAGAGATTGGTTTAATGTCAACAAAAGAATTAGAAGTAAAGCAGTCAAAGACGGTAAAACAGTTATAGCAGTACCTGGTGGTTGGATGATTAAACCGGTAGGCTGGAAGATGGGTGACAGTAATGTTTGACCATTATGGTAATAAATATGATGTCACACTAATGGTTAATACCGCAAACGATAATGCTAAGGATGTTTACTCTACCTCTATGGTAGTTTATTCTACCTATCCTTTACAATGCTTTGAGCGAAGAGGATATCCATCTATACACAATGTTTCCGCTCAATCAGGTGGTCAATCAACAGGCAGGATTACTACTAATGATTCTACTGTAATGACTGTAGGTGTTAGAACCGTTGGTGGTTATAGTAAAGGAGACCCTATAATAGAGGAGATGACTAAACTACTACGACTTGCATTGGGTTGGTCTAATAAAAGAACTGATAGGTATTATACTCCTGATGAGTTCAAGTTAGCAATTGTATTGCCTAATCATGGTAATATGGCGGTTATGATAGAGAAGGGAGCAACTTATTATAAGTTAATGAATCAAAGGATTCAGAAGAAAAACCTAATGTTTGCTTTATCTAGGTATCTATACCGTTCTTGTTTCGATAAAGATGGTGTTAGTATACTGACATATCTAATGAAGATGATGGCATTACCTGAGAACATAACCTATGTATTAGAAAACAGAGTTCCGTTTTGGTTCTTTGATATACAGACAAGAACTAAGATTCATTGTAGACTGAATGTGCGATTGATTAGCAATGATGAAGTAGCAATAGAAGTATCAGATGGTATATGGGGAACATTAACTGTACATGAATTAGATGTTATGGTTAATTTCTTTTATCACGAACATACAAGAGCAAAATCGTGGGCAAACACTTCTCCTAAGAAACTGTGGAGTAGAGTTATGGATGAAGAACCAACTAAAGCACAGTTAGATTTAATGAAGGAGTTCTTAATACAAAATAGGACTAAAGATTTGATAGAAAATCGTGCATTAGTGTTAATGAATGGTCTGGTAGAAAAATACCCTGACCGTATTAACATTATAGATTATAATAATGGTAGGGGTAATAGTAATAAATATAGAATTATGTTGGTAGCGGGTAGATTAGCAGATTGGGTTATAGTTAATACTGGTAGAGCGAGTGCAACTCAGAAAGTTAGAGTGTATGTATGGGATAATACGTACCCAAGACAATCTCCCGATAAGGATAAGACATTGAATGATAATGAGCAGATTTGGTTAGAGCAAGGTGGTAAGTTCAATGGTTCGATATGTATTGATAATATACATTCAAACTCTAGTTTAGGAGACCAATATGCTGCTAGAGCATTAGCACTATTGAACGATGTCGTGACTGTTAAATTAGTTAATACTATATCTAAGTATATACCAGAACAGGCATTAAGTGGTAAGGTTGAGTCTAGGTTCTTATTACCTGTAGGTGAGATGGATGCTGAATCATTAGATTGGGGTCAGATACTATGAAATGTACAGAATGTAGTGGAATAGAGTATGACTTTGATGAGAATCTAGGTGAGACAATATGTAAAACATGTGGCTTTGTTAAAGTCTCACATATATTTGAAGAGACTACTAGAGTTACTCAGACTAATGAACATCATCTGTTCCATAGAACAGGAGATAGTATTGGTGGGTTAGGTTCATTTGTTTCAGAAACAAACTTTGAATCAAATAATGCTAAGTTAACTGGTATTCTAAAAAGAACACAACGTAGATTTAGAAATAAGAAAGATATATCAATCAACAGAGGGCTCATGGAATGTAACATGGTGCTATCACCCTACTTACCTAATAACAGTCTTAAAGAAACTGTACATTCTTATTATAGGAGATTGTATCTCTCACATAAGTTTGTAGGAATACCTCTATCATTGAGGGCTTGTGGGGTTGTGGTTATCTCTCTTAGAGAGTATGGTCTTCCAATAAGCATTAGTGAAGTGGCTACTAATAACGGTGAAGACCCACATAAAGTATCGAAGTATTCAAGACACTTCGCTAGATTCTTAGGTAAGTCTCACCAATTACAGAATATGCCTATATCTCCGTGGATAGATAGAGTGTGTAACGATTTAGGTGCTAGTAGAGACTTCACTAGAGATTGTAGATTGGTTGTAGAATATCTTCACCAGTTAGTTTTAGACCGCGATATACACTTCTCAAGAAGTTATATGGCAACAGGAATATGGATGACATCTATATTAAGAAAAGAGGGTAAGCCAGAGTTTACCCAACAAGAAATATGTACAGTGTGTAATTGTTCAGCAGTAGCACAACGTCTAATTTCTAAGAAGGTTTTTCCAATGTTAAATATTCAAAAGAATAAATTGAGTACATTAACAGTAGAAGAATTTATCGCTGGAATAAGAAGAGGAGGACAATAAAAATGAATATAAGAAAGAAAAGAGATGTGCTAGTGATTGGAGTAGGAGGGATAGGAAGTTTCCTAACCCCTCTACTTCATAGGACTGGGTTATACAATGTAACAATGTCTGACCCAGATAAAATTGAGTTAAAGAATATAAGTTATCAAAACTTTAAAGAATCAGACATTGGGTTACTAAAGGTAAGCGCAATGCGTATCAATACAGAAGGTATGATGCATCAATATGATAATGGTTTACATGTAGGTCAGGCTTATCCTGTGTTAACTAAAACACAGTTAACTACGAGGAAAGATAAACCCTACGATTTAATAATTTGTTGTGCTGACAATTTATCAGTAAGAAAATTATTATATTCTCAAGGGTTTAAAGATGAGTGCAAAACTCCTTGGTTGGACTTAAGAGCACAAGGTAGAAATGGGGCATTAATTAGTTATTTGACTGACGGTTCTTTCAGTGAAACTTTCTTAACTGGCCCTGCTGGTTCTTTCTCTTGTCAGGGAGAGAACTTTAATGAATCCTTAAATACAGAGGATTTACACTTCACTCACGTAGCAATAGCCGGATACGGTGCTCAGTGGATGCAAAGATGGTTTGCTGGTGATGAAGTAAAAGACAAATATATAATAAACATATGAAGTGATATAATGGTAAAATGGACAAAAGATGAAGAAGAACAAATAATACAAGGTTGGCCTGTTAAAGAGCATAGGGATGCGATAGCAGAAGAATTGGGTAGAAGTAAAGCGGCTTGCGCTACACGTTATAGTAAGTTGATTAAAGAAACTCCTGTTGAAGAGTTAACAGGGGATGCTTACGTTGAAAAAGTAAGAGAGAAGGAAGAAGAGATAACAGAAGCAGTTGAGCAAATAATAGTTGAGCAAGAGAGAAATATATCAGTAGTTGATTATGTTACTGATGATGGTACTCCTGAATATCTAAGCACAGTAACTACTAGCAAGAACACTAATAAAATAGTTAATGTTGTGTTTGGTTGTATATTATTGGGTATTATTGGGTATCTTATGGTGGTGTTTATATGATGGGTAAAGAAGTAGATAATGAAGGTAGAAGAACCAATCTAGTAGATTTTAGAGATGATGCATTTGAGGAATTACTTCCCGATTGGAAAGATATTATAGAACTTAAATATGTATTAATAAAACATTATGCCAGTACAAATGGTACAGAAATGAAGAAAGCAATTGATAACTTTCACAAAGCAATATGGGAGATGTCAACAACTGCGTTTGATAAACCTAGAGAGATTCAGGTAGTAATTGATGGTAATGATAAGTTACATATTAGTGCTGGGAATCCAGGATATGTTACATTTGGAGGACAGGAAGAAGGACTTGCAGGTATGAAGTTTCCATTGAAAGAATGGATTCATACTCATCCCTTTGGGCAAGCATTCTGGAGTGGTACTGATATGAATACGCTTAATATGTATGGAAGGTTTCTTAACTCCGCTACTGTTATAGGTAGGGGAGAGAAGCAGAGTGTGTTCTTTAGGTACGATGCTGATGGTAATGACTACCACGAATATATTCAACATAGTTGGGGACATTTAGTAGAGACAGGTGAAGAAGAATGATGAAAAAAATATTAACATTGATGATAATGGCTAGTTTACTAGCAGGCTGTGCAGACATAGTGCCGGATGCTCCTACTGATGGAGAAGAAATCCTAGTTAATCCCAGTGAATGGTTAACATTATCAGGTGAATTCACATTAGTGGAAGTGAATGTAACTACTAATAACACTAATGACAATGGAACAACTACTGTTGTAGAACTACAGTCTACTCCTGAAATATGGATTGATGTTAACACTACATATGGTATGATTGAACTGTTAAACTTTAACTACACAATAGTACACTTAAGTTTTGATATAATTAATAATACCGTTATGTTTAACAACTTTAGTTTTGCATTGGATGGTTACTTAGAACAAGTACATGATGATTTCAATCATGGTTTTTTATGGAGTGCAGGGTATGCACCTGAGTTTGGTAATGCTACCTTACACTTTCCTGAATTTCCGTTTGAAGTGACTGTTACTTATGATGTAGTTTACAGAGTTTGGGATGGCAGAGAATGACGACTAATGCTGTAACTATACGTTTTCCCGCACCCTTACCTGCTGAAGTGCCTTGTCCCATCTGTTCAATAGAAGAGGGAAGAAAAGGTCATGGATGTAAAGTGTGTGAGTTTGAAGGAAAACTACTGATAACAGTAGATGCTAAGATACCGATACAGCGTGGACATATCATAAAGTATGTATCAGATAATCTAAGTATCATAGCATCAGAGTTAACAAGAGTTACAGGATTAGTACCCGAAGTTAATACTATTGAAATAATAGACAATGCAGATGAAGGTGGTGTAGGTCAATATGAGATTGTACAAATTAGTAGTTTAGGCGGAGCAGTTTGGATAGCCAATAGGTTAGATGAATTTGCTCCACCTAGATACTTCTACACTAACAAAGAACTAAGAGAATTCAAAGGGTGATTATATGAATAATGAAAAGATTATAGCAAGAATACCTAGAAGTGCTACACAAGAACTGGTGGTAAGAACTGGTGAGTACTGGAATATACCTATTGTTGATATGCGTTGGTATAACAATGGTAGTATTAGTAGAAAGGGATTAAGAGTAAATATGAAAGAAGCAAGGACTTTACTGAGGTCTTTGCAAAAGATAGTTGATAATTATGGTAGTGAGTCAGAGGAAACTGAAAGAGAAATTCAAGAATAAACTTCCAGAGAAAACACATATTCGTGAAGGCGTGTATGAATTAATGAGTAATATCATGGAAGTAAAATTAGATGCACTTTGTGAATCTATTCTGTTTAAGTTTGAACAGAGTGGTGACAAGGCTGTACGTAAATCCCATGTTGAACAAGCGTGGGTAACAGAAATAATAATATTAAATAGAGGTAGTAAAAATGACATTAAGCATATTTTCGAGAATGAATGAACTATTAGAAGGTAGAACACCAACAGAGCAGGTAAAAATATTAAATGAATCCTTGTCTGCATATGGTGAAGATAAAGCACTGGTGATTCAAGTCTTATCTTTAGAGTATCCTATAAATAACATAGGTGAAACTAGAGCAATAACTTGGATTGCTAATGCTTTAGGTATATTTACTGATGAACTAGAAAGTCAAGTATCAATATGGGGAGATATAGGTGAAGCAGTAAGTGAGATAGATGAGGGTAATGAAACTGATTCTAGTATATGTATGAAACAGTTTGTTCGTTTATTGAATTTAGACTGTTCAAGAATCAGTAGTCACTCTAATGATTTATTCACTGAAGCACTAACTTTAATGAGTGCTACAGAGAAGAAATGGTTTCTAAGATACTGGTTACGTAAACCTAGAAGCGGAGTACATACAACAATACCAAAGAAAGCAATGGCCAAGCATTATTCTAAAGGTGTAAGAGAGATTACTAAGTACGCTCAATACAATTCATTGTATCAAATCTGTTTAGATTTAGAGCAAGGTAATACTCCTGAGTGTAAATTAACTCATGGTCAATTTGTATCTCCTATGTTAGCCAAGGCTAGGAAAGGAAGTGAGAAGCCTGATGATTATATTGTTGATGTTAAGTATGATGGCAATCGTTATCATATACATAAACAAGGTAGTCAAGTGATTATCTTTAATCGTAAAGGTAATATAACAACTAATCAATATCCTGATGTTGTTGAATGGGTTAAAGAATTTAAAGGGCATGAGATGATATTAGATGCTGAGATATATCCTATCAGAAGAGATGGGACTCCTGCTGAACATAAGGTATTAGGTAAGCGTGTACATAAGAAAGATAAAGCAGAGGCTGTATTAGAATGTCCTGTTAATCTAGCAGTGTTCGATGTGTTATCTTATGAAGGAGTATCATTACTTGAAGAAACACAAGGAGACAGGATAGAAGTTCTACTAGAACATATACCCAACACCTATACTACTCACATCTTTAATGATGATGTATCAATAACAGCAGCATATAACATGGCTATTGATTGGGGATATGAAGGTATAATGATTAAAGATACTAGCATGAAGTACGATGCAGGTAAACGTAGTAAGGGATGGTTAAAGTTTAAACCTCCTCGAATTGAATTAGACGTTGTTATCACAAGTGGTACATATGGTAAAGGAACTAGAACAGGTGTGTTTGGTTCATTTGGTATCTCTGTCAAAGATGGTAGTGATTATGTTAAGGTAGGCAAAGTGGGCACTGGATTCTCAGATGAAGACCTGTCTTATTTAACTACTGAACTTAGAAAGAGTATTGATAAGTATGATAAAGATGCTTATCATTTCTTACCTAGGATTGTGCTACAAGTAACAAGTGATTTAATATCTAATGATGCTGAAGGTAATCTAGGGCTTAGGTTTCCTCGCAACATGAGAATAAGACATGATAAGTTTCCTGCTGATATAGATACACTTCAAAGTGTTAGAGAGATGATGTAATGATTGAAGTAGGTGCAATGACCTTAATTGGTGAAATCCCATACACTTGTGTAAAAATCGAGGGTAAAATGGCATATATGCAACGTGTCGGGGATAACAAGAAGGGTAGATATAAAACAATGCCCGCGCTTTTAGTGCCCTATATTAGGGATAATGAAATATTTATCCCTCCTCCTCTACCTGTCAACAGGAAGAGATTAACAAGGCTTCATTATATGAAAATCATTAAAGATGAGGTTACACTACCTATATCTAATGACCTAGCCTTCTTTGTTGCAGAACAGTTAGAGAACTACATTGCACAACTAGCAATATGTGCAGAGAAGAATGCTAAAATGCAAGGACATAAAAGAATAACTGCATCACATTGGTATGCGTTTAATCTCAGTCCCCACCAAGGACATGGTTATTGGCCTACACATGTAGAGATAGCAAAAGACTACAAAGACTATTTGAGGAATAAAGATGTTTAGTATAGAACAGTTACAAGGAATATTACTGTCTATTGCTAAACCTGAAGTTCATATATCAAGAGCAGACAACTTACAGATAGGATATAGAGTAAGAGTGAGAGTCAACATACGTGGTTCTAAGGCTTTCTTATCTGCTGTTAATAGGTCACTATTGCAACAGTCAGTCACTACTAAGTATAAGGATAAAGAACATAAAAGTAGACCTAGACCAATCTTAACTATTGGTGGTTTACAAAATATATGGAAGTTATGTCAAGTAGTTCCTAATTTACCTGATGCTAAGAAGACATGGGTTGACTTCAAAGAGATAGTGGCTATATTAGATGCCGGTGAACATCACACCCTTGAAGGATTGGAACGTATACTTCAAATAAAAGGTGAGATTTAATGGACTTTACTTCTAAGGACATAGTTCTATTAGAAGAATCAGTAGAAAAAACATTGAAGGATGGATGTAAAGAGTGTGGCTTTAGGTACATTCTATTTACTACGAATGTTTCACTAGAACCTATTGGTACTAAGTGTTTCTTCTTAGAGATAGAATGTACAGAGTGTGGTGCTGAATACACAGACATCATGGCAATGAGGGATAGTAATGATTAATATAAATATAGAGAGAGCAATGTTAATAGTAGGTAAAACAGGTACAGGTAAAACAACCAAAGCAATGGAGATGTTACCTGTTGACCCTATTATTAGATATGCCAATGAATATGATATAGAAGATAATTTTAGCATACCTAATGATAGAGGTATACTAATCGAAGAGGTTCACCTTAAACCTAATGTAGAGTTAATAATACAGACTTTACTTGAATACAAAGGTAAGATAGTACTAACGTCTTTAAATCAAAAAGATGTACCTAAGCCACTCTTTAATATGTGTAAACTTAAGAGGGCTGGTAGCACTAATCATGCTAAAAATAAGTTAATAAATATGGGATGTAAAAATATGGAACTAGATTCATATGAATTAGATAAGAGTATATTTGATTTAACATATGACTTTGCTAAAAACAAAGATAGAGATATGGTGGTTAAACATCTTAAGCACAACAAGCCATTCGATGAGCAGATATTATCTTGGGTTCAAGGTATAGCAGGTCTATCTAAGATTTCATATCTTGATGCTAAGGTTAAACGCAAGTGGTCATCTGATTATCTATATGAGTTATTGGGATATTCACATGATGGTTATTTCAATGGTAAGATAGATTTCCCTAAAAGAAGTGTATATGATAAACGCTCTTTGATATGTAGGAAGATAGGTCTTAGAAAAGAAGACTATGGTTTAATTGATTTACTAAAACAAGAACCTGAGTTTCAGAACTATATATACTCGCAGTTATCTAAGATTGACCGAGTTAAGGTAGGTGTAACTACTAAGGTTAAGATTGTTAAACCAACTACTAATCAACTCTCATTGAGGGATTTCTAATGGCAGGTTTAAATAAAAACCATTATAGATATATAGCAATACATCAGTTCTCTGAAACTTTATCATATGGTGAGATATTTCATATTAAGGACTGTGTATTGTTTCTTAATACTCGTAGAACAAAGAGAGGTACTTTACACAGACAAACACAAACAATTCCTAGTCAATGCGCGGAGTTATTAAAGCGCACTAAACTGTTTTACAATTTAGGTAATGGCCATTGGAGAAATAGAGGAGAGACAAAATCATGAGAGAAATAGAAATAAGGAGGAATAGTAATGTTATGGACAGAAAAATATAGGCCTAAGAATTTAGAACAAATTGTGGGGCAAGATAAATTCGTTAGAGATGTTAGCAATTGGGAATCAATGCCTAATGTTATTTTGTATGGTACAGCAGGTACAGGTAAAACTGCTGCTGCACATGTAGTTGCTAATATTATATTGGGTGATAATAAGAAAGCAAACTTCTTTGAGATTAATGCATCTGATGATAGGAAACTAGAGACAGTCAGAACTACAATTAAAGAAGTAGCGATATCAATGAAGATGGGGGATGTACCACACAAAATAATACTATTAGATGAGATGGATGGTATGACTCCTGATGCTCAGAATGCATTGAAGAGAATCATGGAGAGATACAGTCACAACTGTAGATTTATTATAACATGTAATCGAAGACATAAGATAATTGCACCTCTACAATCACGTTGTGCAAATTATCATTTTACTGCTTTGTCTGACTCAGATATAAAATCTGTATTGGTTTCAGTTTTACAGAATGAAGGCAAGGAAACACCGAATCCAGTAGATTTCGACACCTTTATTAGTAGTCTACAAGGTGACATGCGTAGGGGACTCACTGAATTACAAGCCTCGGTGAACAGCAATACTCCAATAAAAATACTAATAGAAAGAACACATGAACCATACCAAGAAATAATGTCATCTGTTCTAAATAAAGATTATAATAAAGCCTTAATTCAATTGCACAAGTTAGTATATTTATCGGTAGATATGAAAGTAGTATGTCAAAACCTACATGATACAGTGATTAATATGAATGACTTAGATAGCGGTCAGAAGTTTAAATATCTGAGAGTAATCGGCGAAGCAGAATGGAGAAGTAATAACATGACTCCTAAGATACTGTCTTCATGGGTGATAGGTCAGATGATATAATGGATGCAGGTATTGTAATTGTGTTTTTAGTGGTAGTATATTGGTGGGCTAATAGAACCCCTGCATATTAGGAGGAAAAGAAATGAAAAAATTATTTGATTTTAATGGAGATGGTAAAGTTGACAAAGAAGACTTTAAACATCTAATACTAAGATATGAGATTATCCTTATTGGAGGATTGGCATTAATTGTATTGCCAATATTAAATTCAATGGGTATTATAACAGTAGATTCTGACACGTTTTGGGTATTGGCAGGTATTGTCATTAGCGCAGAAGCAGTGTTAGAAATTATACAAGCAAGAAGAAAAGAATATGAGGATAAAAGATGAGCCAATCTTGGGAATCGTATAGAAAAGCAAAACAAAAATGGCAAGAAAGAAATAAAAGGAGAAATAAAAATGGAAGAAAAAATAAGAAATGAGATAAATAAGGCAGCAGAAATGTTGCACATGGAAGTAAGTGAGGTTGAGGCGAAGTACATAGAGATATGTAACGCTAATAGCCTCGACCCTGTAAGTGACATGCTTTTAGCACGTTCATTGTTCAGGCAATGGTTTAGTGGAGCATACCAATATAAAGACGCACCAGTACAAGAAGAAACAAGGAAGAAAGGAAGTTTAATTAAAGATGCAGTTGGCTACTTCATCTCAGTTAATGAACCAATGGATATGGGAGCAAGGCTCAATGAACAAATCATTGTTGAATATAGAAGAGACCCAACAGCAGCGTTTAACTCTGGTAGAGTTGCAACAGCAGTAGAAGACGGCGAAGGATATCTAATATCAAGAATGTACAATGGTAACAGGCAAGACAAACAACTTGCTGACTTACCTGACAACCACCATGAAGTAGAAGTAGGACAGTGGGTTATACCAGTGGATAACATACCTGCATATGGTGAAAGAAAGAACCAAAACTATGGTAAACCGTTACCTGCTAACCAAAGTAGAATGCAAGGTGTATTCTTAGGTGAAGTAGATGGTGAAAGTAATTTGTATTACTTCTCTTACAAGGGAACTTCTGCAAAGACGTTTACGCCTAGAACCTTTAAACTTCTAACAATGGAAGTAATTAAAGACAGTAACAACCCAAACCGTATATATGGTTTCAAAGATGGTACTGCTAACAGTTTGAAGATGAATGCTGATTTACCTGAAGAAAGTAGATTACCTGAACCTACAATTGGTGACATGCAAACGTATACAATGGAACATGCTTTAGAAAATTATAGCCCATTGATTGACATTAGCAGATACCATACTACTGTTGGTGATAGAAACTATGCTGAAAGATTTGTAATAACAGATGGGACAGTAACTAGCATGAACATGACACCTAATAGAATGGGTAGTAGAAGAGTAACCATTACAGATGTTAACTCTGATTATAGTTATGATGGTACATGGGCTGGAACAACTTGTTGGATACCTGCACACTTAGACTTGGACTTTGGAATTAATTCTAATGTACTTGTTGTGGGTAGAACTTCGCAAGGTAGAAATGAAGATGGAAGTTTCAGAGAAGTATCTTTGAACCTTAGTGGTATTCTTTGTATCAACAACATGGGTGTTGTTGCTGAACCTTTCGAGGCAGAAGAAGAAGACCTAGATTGGTTCTAAATCAATTGTAAACTTATTGGTAGTAGTGACCAACGAGGGGGTGCAAAGCCCCC
>Ga0209091_10003238_pt1 | contig 13152 bp, 10 predicted proteins | sample ArcticOcean_MG_C_6_FD_187438 | JGI IMG/M metagenome (GOLD analysis project Ga0209091, IMG submission 187438) | Marine microbial communities from western Arctic Ocean - ArcticOcean_MG_CB8_128 (SPAdes) (version 2) | ecosystem: Environmental > Aquatic > Marine > Oceanic | place: Arctic Ocean...
CAAACGAATCTTCGAGCGACACTGGAGAATACTATCGGCGATACGCGCGGCAACCATCCGAGAAGAGCGTTACCCCCAGCGATTGTTTGACTAGCGTAGCCTTGAAATCTCTCTTGAAATCTCTCTTTCTCTCTCTTTTAATAAGTGAGAAATAAAGAGACTCATCGACAAAATACGAACGAGAAAGAATGACGAGAGAACGAAAGAACGCACCGCTTTATCTACTTGCACCGCAACCGTCGTCGTCGTCTTCGGCAAGACCGAAGTGACAAAGTTCGCGGAAACGACCGGGTCAAAGCTCTTCTTCACCGGGTTCACCACCACGCACTTCACCGAGTGCCCGCCGCCAAGCTTCTTCGCGTACGCCAAAGACGCCTTCACGTCGCCCCCAGCCTTCCCATCGACGGCGACACCAACCGTCTCCCCAGCGCCAACACCGTTCACCGCCGCAACTTGATACGCGTCCAATTTCATCGTCGTCTTCGCGGAGTACATAATATCGCCAACCTTGCACTGCGCGGCAAACGACGTCGCGCCGATACCACCGGCTTTCGAAATCGCCGTCTCAACCCCCATGGCCCCCGGACCGGAAACGTAGCACGCGGACAACGTCCCTTTCAATTGCTTCGTGATTTCACTCTTCACGCCAACTTGGCCAATCAACGTCGAGTTGGACAACTTCAAGCCATCCAACGGGTTGCTCAAAGAAGAAACCGTCGCTTGCGTCGTCGAATCCTTCGCGTTGTACTTCACCGTCCCTTTCGAGAAGCCAGATTTCGAGAGCTCCACCTCCCCCGTGATCGCGTCCACGACGTACGAGGTCGTCAAGGTGCCCGTCGGAGTGTCCGCGTTTTTGATCGAAGCCGAGATTGACTGTATTTTTATGTGTGTGTGTGTTGTTATCACAGGTTGAAAGAGAGAGAAAGAGAGTGCGTGTGAGAAAATGTTCGCACGTTTTGTTAGTTTTTCCTCATCAGGGCTTTAGACTGAAGCGCAAAAATCTTTCGATTTCGATCTCTCCGATGAAGATTCGAGAACGAATGAACGACGAGCAGCGCAAAGACGAACGGCCTCTCTCGACAAAAACGAGATCTAATGATATCGTTAAAAAACGTACCCCGCCGGAGATTGGTTTCGCGTCCAAGGAGAATTTGTTTTCGTAGGACAAAGCGCCGGTGAATAAATCTGTTTTATGTATAAGACGAGAAGAGAAAGAACGGTGAGACACCACGTCGAGATCCTCCTTCTCCGAGGATGAGAGATCGCGCTTTTGTTTACACAGAAAAGAGAGTATGCGGTACAAAATAATAATAAAACGGACGAACGCGACGTACCTTTAACGCCTTTCGCGATGTCTGGATAGTATTTCGCCATCTTGTCTTAAATATATGCGTGCGTGTCGATGCGTTCTGCGTACGTGTCACCTGTTCGTCGTCGGGGGGATTTTTGATAAGAAAATGTCGAGGTGAGCAACGTTCCGATTTTTGAATAAGAGAGAGATTTAGAGAGACACTTTGTGTGCGCAAAAGAAAAGAAAGCGCGAGAATGAAACCTATCGCGTACCTCTCTCTCTTCTTCTTCCGACGAGAGGATGGTAGTTTTTAGGTGCGCGTGTGCGTGTGTGAGTCGACGTGTGTATTTCTGCAGTTTTTCTTGAATGCAGACGATGAGTTTCTCCCCGTAAGGTGAGCTTTTGTTCTCGAGGGGAACGGACTATTCCAGGTATAAAAAAGAGTGAAAAAAATGCAGTTTTTTTATCCAGAGTTCGATTCCCTCTCTCGCACACGAAAGAACACACAGAACACGCAAAAGTTACATTCCACAAATAGAATATGAGCAGCTTTAGCATCATCAGCCCGGTCGGAAACTGTATCGCGACCTCTTCTTCCTCTTTCGGCTCGAATAGAAGAAGACGAAAACAACAACAAGAACAAAAAAGCAACGGGTTTTTGCGAGGCGGAACAACAACACCACCACCTTTACCAGAAAGAAGATTTAGGATTAGGAGAAAAGCGGTTGGGGAAATGATGATGATGACGAGCGCTGCTGCCGAAGAAGACGACATAAAATCAGCGCTCGTCCCAATCGCGAACGGGTCGGAGGAAATGGAAGTGACGATAATTATCGACGTTTTAAGAAGAGCGGGAGTAAAAGTGACCGTGGCATCGTGCGAGGATGATTTGGTGTGCGAAATGTCGAGAAAAGTTTGCATTCGAGCGGATTGTTTGATAAAAGAGTTCGTTCGTGACGCCGACGGAGAAATGAATAGTAGTAGTTTTGACGCGATCGTGGTCCCAGGCGGAATGCCAGGCGCGGAACGGTTATCGGAGAACGCTTCGTTAGACGCGCTTTTGAAGAGACAGAGGGAAGAGAAGAAACTGATCGCGGCGATGTGCGCGGCGCCGGCGGTGGTTTTGCTCGGGAAAAATTTACTCGAAGAGGCGAGCGAGGCGACGGCGCATCCGGCGTTTGATTTAGGCGAAGCGTTTGCGAAGGATAAGAAGAAGAGGGTGTGTTATTCAAAAGCATCGAACGGTCAGGTGGTGATTACCTCTCAAGGACCGGGGACGGCGATTGAGTTTGCGCTGGCGTTGGTGAAGGAGTTGTGCGGCGAAGAGAAACGCAAAGAAGTCGCCGGGCCGATGTGCGTGCCCGAGGACGTTTTGATGGAGTAATAATAAAGACAACAGTTTTATTACCACCACGAATCCGAAGGTTGCGAATTCAAATCATCCTCATCGTTATCATCATCATCATTAGTAACGATAACAACAAGAACAAGAACCATCATCCAAGTGTAAAATTATATAGTACGTGTGTGTGCATTAAAAAAAACTCTCCCTTTTATTACGCCTTCTCCTCTCTCTTTTCTACGACGCTGTTTGATACCATCTTATTCATGCTATTACTATTACTGCTGCTATTACTGATCGTCGACGTCGACGTCGTCGTTCTCTCTTCGAAGCCTTTCACGACGCAATCCAAAACGCCTTCGCACGATCTCTCGCCTTCCAAATCCTGTCCCGAAGCGATGATCAAATCGCACTCCTGCGTGTCGTCTGAATCGTCGACGTTATTCTCTCCGTTCTTCGTGTTCTCATCATTTTCAATACCGTCGCAAATCTTTTGCGCTTTCTTCTGCGCTCTTACGCTCGAATTTGCTCTCAAAAGATTTCCTGGTTTCTGGCAAAAACTCATCGTTTTCACGTGTTCCAACTCGTCGTTTCGGACGTTTTCAATCACGTCGTACATGTTTTTAATCTTCGGCCTTCGTATTTCCCCCCCGGTGTTTGTCGCTTTGTTCAAACCCTCGTACACGTTCGTTTGAAACTCATCGAACAGATATAAATCGCCGAGCTGAAAATAACTCACCGCTACCCCACACGCCGGCGTTTGTTTCAACTCCTCTTCCTTCCTCTTTAAAAAGTCATCGTACGACGCGTACGCGTGCTCTTCGACTTGTTCGCTCAAATTATACGCCATCCTCGGGCTCACCATGTAAATCAAAACCGCCACCCAAAAGTACACCACGGCCACGTGCTGCGCGAAAAAGCGATCTTTGAACGAATCCGCTCCGCCCATAGCTTCCATGATCAACAAGTGATGATACTCGTTCATCGTCTCCGCGAAGTGCACCTTGAGATAATCCGCCCTTCGCCACCACCCGAACGACTCGTACAAGTGCAGCACCGAGAGGAAAGAAAAGTACGGCACTCGAGCGATCGTCTCTAACGCGTAAAAGCGAGGGTAATCTCGCCCTTCGTATAATTTATCGATCACGAATACCGCGGAATCGACGATGAGTTTGTTCGCCTGGCGTTCCAGGGAAATCAAAGGCCCCTCCGGTAACGGCTTCGGAGGGGTGTACAACTTTTCCTGAGACGACGTCGCTTTCACGACAACGCTCCTTTTGTTGTTAAAGTTGTTGCCACCGTGACACCATCTTCTCCTATTCTCGTCTCTCCTCCTCGAACAAGAGAAGGATGAGGAGGAGGCACTTTTTCCATTGGACAAACAAACGGTTCTCATGACGTGATGATGTTTTGAAGTATACTAAACGGCGCGAAAACTCTTTCTTTACGCGGCCGAAAGAAAGAAATCCCAATTGGGGAACAAAGAGAGAGAGAGAGCGTTTGAAAGAGCTGATTTTATGTGGCTTTAAAATGCACGCAAAGTTGCGTGTATGTATGCGTGAGAATTCTGGAGATATTTTTCCCTTAAAATTGGACTTTTCCCCTCACAACTCTAAAGAGAGTAATAGAATAAAGATGAGGTGGAAGAATCCACATCCGAAACGCGCGGTAAACGCGAGGACGGTTTTGAAAGGTGATTTTGTTCTGGAGGAGAGGGGAGGAGAAGAAGTGAGAGAAGAACCGGTGTTGTGTTTGAAGATTCCTCCTCCCGTTGAGGATGATGATGATGATGTCGTTGGGGATGTCGAGATACAAAGTGAGATTATACGAAAAGAAAAGACTACTGCGACGAAGCAGAAAGCGAAGAGGAAAAGAGCGCAACACGAGTGCGATGTTTGCGAGAAGGTGTTTGATAGACCATTCGATTTGGCCGTACATATGCGCACGCACACGAACGAGAGACCGTACGAGTGCGATGTGTGCGAGAGGTGTTTTCGTCAATCTCAACATTTGAAAGCCCACATGCGTATTCACACGAACGAGAAACCGTACGAATGTGATGTGTGCGATAAAGCTTTTACTACATCTAGTTATTTGAAAATCCACATGCGCATTCACACGAACGAGAAACCGTACGAGTGCGATGTGTGCGAGAAGCGTTTTCGTGAATCTAGTACTTTGACAAACCACATGCGTATTCACACGAACGAGAAACCGTACGAGTGTGATGTGTGCGAGAAGAGATTTAGTCAACTTGGTAGCTTGACAAAGCACATGCGTACTCAACATTAGCTCTTTCATAGTGCACATATCCGTAGTATACGTTGTATCGCATTTAAAGCGCGCTTTTGGTAGATACGAAGAGATACCTCTTTGAACGACGAATAATCGAACACATCGAAATATTTTCCTTGACTTCCTCACAACTCACTTTTCAAAACTTGCGAAAAACCGCGCGCGCAACTACCGCGCAAAAGAGAGATGACGTCTTCTCGCACTCCGAGACGAGAAACCGAAGCTGCTCTGCCACCACCACCGAATACTTTTACTACTACTACTACCGCGACAGAAAACACCGCGAGATCCGACGAAGACAACGAGCGGGGGCCGTTACTGCGAAGCCGACGAAGACGAATTCCAAAACGCATGCGTTTCTCGCGTAATAATCATCCGCTCGGCTTACTCGCCCTGAGCGGCACAGAAATCTGGGAACGGTTCAGCTATTACACGACGAGAGCGGTGTTAGTTTTATACGCGCGAGACGTGATATTCGTCCCAACAGAAGGAGGAAAAGAGGGAGAAAACTTCGTTTGGTTCGCTTGGCGTTTTGCCAAACTGCACGGAGTGGATTTGCGCCAACACTCGGATATTTCGGAGGAAGAACGACGAGCGCGAGTCGACGCGATCAGCTCGAAACTCTACGGCACGTATACCGCGTTTGTATATTTAACCCCAGTTTTAGGGGGATATTTAGCGGATTTTACCTCAAAACATCGGATGATATCGATCGGGATTTTGTTGATGTTCCTCGGGAACTTCTTCGTCGGCGCGGAGAGGAACGCGTTTTTCCTCGGGCTGGTTTTAGTGGCACTCGGGAACGGAGGGTTTAAACCGAACGTTTCCGCCAGATTGAGCGAGATGTACGAGAATAAAGTAGTTTTATCGGGTGGTGGTCAGGGATCTGAGAGGAAAGGGAAGAGGAGGATGCTTCTCTCGAGGAAGGATTCGGCGTTTGGGATTTTTTATTGCGCCATAAACGTCGGCGCGTTGTTCGCGCCCTTAGTGGCTGGATTTTTAGCGGAGAGGTTCGGGTATCAGAGTTGCTTTTTAGCGGCGGCAGTTGGAATGGTTTTCGCCGGGTTGGTGTATTTCACCTTTCAGAGGAGATTGGTGTACCGAGGGGCGGCGTTAGATATCATCGTCGAGAGTAGAAAGAGTAGAAGTCGGAGAAACAACGATACGAGCAATACTACCAACAACATCACAGACGATTCAGACGACGAAGAAAGAGCTGGTGGAAGTACTGCTGTGGAGAGTGACAATGACACAGACGACGACGACGACGACGACGACGCGTTGTTGCCCAGAAATGCAGCAAACAGTGACGACATTGGGGGTACTGAAGACGCCAGCGAAGAAGAAGAAGAAGAAGAACAACAACATCAACAACAAAATAAACTCTCTCTCCTTCACGTCTTCAACGTAAACAAAGCGCGACTCACCGCGCTATTCGTCGTCATGCTCACGACAATTGGTTTCTGGGCCGCTTACGAGCAAGCCGGCAACGCTTTATCCATATTCATCGACGAGCGCGTCTCGCGCGACGGCGTCCCGACCGCGGCGTTTCAATCCATCAATCCTGGCATGATTCTCGCGCTGACCCCGGTGATCAACCGATACTGGAAATACCAGAGCGAAACCAATCGCGAACCGGACCAGGTGATGAAGATGGCCATAGGATGTTGCCTTCTCGGCCTCGCCAACGTCCTCCTCGCGATCGCCTCCACCAATCTCCCCTCCGGCGCCGTCGCCGAGGCCGATTTACCTCCCGGAATGAAACTCAACCAGTTTTGGATTTGGCTGTACTTCCTCGTCGCCACGGCTGGCGAACTGTACGTCTCTCCGGTTGGATTATCCTTCGTCACGACTGCCGCGCCGAAAGAAATCGTCGGTTTCGCCTGCGGCTGCTGGTTCTTATCCGCTTTCTTCGGCAACTATCTCGCCGGCGAGATTGGTTCCTTGTACGCTTCCGCGAAACCGTTTGCGTTTTGGTCAGCCGTCGGAGGTATATCCGTCTCCGTCGGCGTCGCGTTGGCTCTCGCGAGAAACAAAATCGTCCATGCGTTAAAAGAAGAAGAAGAAGAAGAAGAAGAAGAAGAAAAGAATAGCAGGAGTCGTGGGAGTAAAAATAGCGCCGTTGAGAGGAGGAGGAGGAATACTACTCGCGACGAAAGAGACGCATCCGGCGGATCGAATAACGCTTTGTAATTTTAACTCACGTGTGTGTTTGCAACCACAAAGATTAGTCCAATGTCTCTTCATTATTTATTCACACTCACTCGTCTTTAAAGCTTATTTAAACCATCGAAAAAATGTCCACCACGAACGTGGGCGAGGAGAACAGACAAAGCACCATTGAATTAGGCGTCCCCATCTCCTCGTCGTCGTTTCCGTCGTCGTCGTCTGATGCGATGAAGATGAAGAATAAGAAAAATCCATTTGGGGAGGAAAAGAACCAATCTTTCCCGGAAATGTTGATGCATTTTCTCACGAAAACCATCCCGTCTGCGATGTCTCCTTTCCAAGTAAAAGCGCTCTCCGTGGCAATTTTGGTCGCGTTTTTTGGTTTATTTTCGTTCGTGATGGAATCCGCGAACTCGAACGCGCAAACGTACGCGGTCATCATCGACGCGGGATCGACCGGGAGTCGAGTGCACGTGTTTCGGTTCAAAAGGGCGTCGGGCGCTCGAGTGCTGAAAGACGAGATTTTTCACGCGATTAAACCCGGGTTGAAAGCGTACGCGTCGGACCCTTTGGAAGCGGCGAGTACTTTGGAACCGTTGATGGAAACGGCGATGAAGCACGTGCCGGAAAAGTTGAGGTCGAGCACGCCTTTGACGCTGAGAGCGACGGCGGGGTTGCGGTTGTTGCCGGAAGGGCCGGAAGCGGCGAGCGCGCTCTTAGAGGCGTCGAAAGTGAAAGTTGGGGAGTACGGGTTTCGGTTAGATGACGAGTACGTGTCTATTTTGGACGGGATGTACGAAGGCGCGTACGGGTGGATCGCGGTGAATTATTTGTTGAGGAAGTTGAGCGGAAGCGTAAAGGCGACGAAGACGGTGGCGGTGGCGGATTTAGGGGGCGGGTCCACGCAAATCATGTACGCGATTGGAAATAGAGATGAAGTCAACCGAGCGCCGGAAGGGTACGTGTTGCCGTTGGAAGGATACGACGTGTACACGAAATCGTTCAAAGGTTTTGGCATCATGGCGGCGAGAGCGAAGATTTTGACGCAAAATTTAGACGCCGGCGAGGAAGGATGGCAGTCGCATCCGTGCGCCGCGAAAGGCTTTCGAGGGGGATGCACTGAGAAGTGTTACGGATTAGAACCGGGGGAAGGGTATAGCGCGATTGGACGGGAAAACGGTGGCGATTTTGAGCAGTGCGTAGACGCGGCGTTGATGGCCATGGAGAAGGATTCCATGGAGTGCGAGGTCGAACCGTGCTCCTTCGCCGGCGCGTGGACGACGAAACGCACCACGCCTTTATACGGCATGAGTTACTTTTACGAAAGAGCGCAAGCCGCCAAAGCCGTGCATTGGCCAAACTCAGAAACGAAAGCGGTGAAAATCACCCCGAGCGATTACAAAAACGCGGGGAAGAGAGTCTGCCAAACGCACGTCGATTCCATCTTAAAAGAATACCCGGACGCCGAGGAGGACCATTTCGAATACTTGTGCTTAGATCTCGCGTACATCTACGCGCTGCTCACCAAAGGCTACGGGTTAAAAGACAAAGAACCGCTCTATTTGGTGGATAAAATCGATTACAAAGGCCAACCAGTCGAAGCCGCGTGGGCACTCGGCGACGCCATCGCGGTCATGAACGCGTTTCTCGTCGAATAGATTTAATTGAGAAGAAATATCGCGCACGTTTAACAACTATTTCATTTAACGCTCTGCATACTACTACAACGCAGCGCTTCTTCGTGACGCGAATAATGCACGCTTAAAATCAGCGCTTTCATAAAACTACACCGCCTCTCTCTCTATTCATCATCTCCGCGACGAGGACGACGACAGCGGAAGCGTTACCGTCCTCCCCTCGCGGCGAGTCTCCCTCCCACCTTTTTCGTCTTCTTCATCTTCGTCTTATTCCTCTTTAAAAACATCTTCTCCTCTTTCAAATCGTACCGCATCTTCCTCTCCCTAAAAATCTCCTTTTGCACCGCTCTCGCTACGTCCCCGTCCTTCTCCGCGAGTTCGTTCCAGCAGGCGTTGGAGACTTCCCTGGACAGATCCATCTCCAATTCTCTTTTTATCGCCATCTTCGTCTGCGCGTTTACTTTCTCATTAGTATTCATTTTTCGTAAACGCATCATCTGCGTCGACGCGGTGACCGCGAACGACGCGTACGTTTTCAAGGTTTCGTTTTGGAGTATCGCGTTGACTAAGCGCGAGCGAATGGAATCGAAAGTTCCGTCTTTTTTTAATCTCTTCAGAGTCGTTTTCGTCTGTTTGATCGTTTGTACCGGGGTGAGCTTTTGGTTTCGGAAGGTCGAAGGAGCCTCCTCTTTTTGTCGTCGTCCTCCCCGACCTGGTCCGGAGGAGTGGTATCCTCCTCCTCCTCCTCCGCCGACTCCGGAGTGGTATCCTTGGTTTTTAGGCATTTCCCGAAGCGTCGTTTAATTGAAGAAAAATATGAGTTGGAAGGCTTTTACGTAGTGACGAATATCTCTACACTACCTTAAGAGTATGCGTTGAAGAGAACGAAAGAACAAACGAAATCTAAATATGTGCTTACATTTCACGTCTGTTTGTATTTTATAAATGTATGTTCTTTCTTATCGTGTCTCTCTCTCTCTGTCTGTTCTTCAATCCTTCTAAGGCCCTTGAAAATTTTACGCGCTGCGCGTACTATGATGAAGTCTCTCTCTTTCTTTCTTTCTTTCTTTCTTTCTTTCTTTCTTTCTCTCACGCTTTTATGCCCGGAAAAAAAAGTTTGTCTCGTAGCTCGCCCTCGACGATTTCAGCGTATTCTTCCTCCGTTGGTTCTGGGCACCCTTTTTATCGCAAGTAGTTTACGCACTCGGGGCGCTCGTTGTAACGAGCGTAAGCGATATAGTACCACCGGTCGAGAGGCGCTTTCGCCTCTTCGACTAAGTAGTTCCTAAACCAACGCCTCGTCCTTTCACTATCCTTAACATCTCCGAAACTAACTCTTGCACCTCCGTGCTCGCGATATCTTTTTCCTCGACTTCTTTCGAGCGTTCGTTGATGCAATCGAGTTGGCCAAACACTGCAGCGCCTGCCACGAGGGCGAACGTTAACGCATCAGTTATGTTTCTTTCTTCGACGAAATATTTCACGATGTCCACGTGACCACCGCATGCTGCTAGTCCTGCCGCTTTCTCTTCCGTCTCTTGCGAAGGGTTCACTTTGTCGAAAAGAAATCGAAGACAGTCAAGGTGTCCTTCATCAGCAGCTCGTTCACACAACTTTTCTTCATCACACGGGCAATGGTTAGAGAAGCAGTACTTTAACATCTCGAGATTACCTAAAGATGCTGCCGCTTTAATCGTCGTTTCATCCCACTCGCAATGTTTCACTTCTCTCGCCCACTTGAGGAACTCGAGTTTGTTCGTTTCAGCAACTTGCCAACAAAACCAGGCTTGATCCATCACTCTCCCACTTGTACTTTTCTCTCCCCAGGTCATGTTATTCCACGCCCATTCCAACGTCGAAATGGATGTACATTCAGCAATAACCCAAGGTATTTCCGATACGTTTACCCCGGCGTACGCAAGCACATCTCGACTCTCTCTATTCACCTCTGAAAAGAAATACCTATCTGTCGTATTCAATTTCGGAATCACATGCGAGACAAACACATCCTTGTGATGCAACACCAATCCCGTCCACAACTTGCTCGGCCCGAGCTTTAAACGCTCCATATCCGCCAGAGCATCTTCTTTCTCCTTCTTCTTCTTCCTCTTCTGCGCGCCGGATAATTGTTTCTTCTTCTTCTCACCACCGCCCATCATCGTATTTCTTTTTTTTCTCCCGGGCAGATCTCAAAAATTGGCGTTTACGAGACGTACAAGTTGAATAACATTTGGATTTTTACTCGCTCGAACTGCATTTTGAGCAAAATGAAAGGGGGTCTGGACGCGTCTGATGAGTTGCAATCCAAGTTAATGCTCCTACGAAGGATTGATATTCTTTGATTTCTGCTTCATTGCAGAATCGTTTCTGAGCTATGCGATACCTCAGCCGAAATGGTCACCGGTACCAAGTCGTTTCGTTGAAGAAAAATGTTGTGAGGCTTTTACGTCACGAATTTTCTCTACACTACTATACATCTCTTCTAAAACACTCTTCTTCTCTACTCTACTACAGCGCGCTCTCTTCGAACAAATCTCTATTCCACTCTAACACCCACTTGCCTAAGGCGTAATACGCGGCGACGTGGCGCAAGACGTATAAAAAAATCTCGACGAGTTTCTCTCGTCGAGACGCTTCCGCGAGCGCGTCCAAGGTTTGCGCCCAATCGAAACCGTCGACGAGTAAGAGCAACGGGAGGAATCCGAAACGCGCGAACGTATTTTCCGGTTTTTTTGGGATGCGCCAGACGGTGCGCCAGATGGTGGATGATTTGGAGAAGGCGCCGCCGAAAGAAGCGTTTTCGATGTTTTCGTTTTCGTCGTCGTTTTTTTCAGCGCCGAGCGTTTCGAGATTTTTGGCGAGGCCGGGAAGGTGAGAGCCGCCGTAGAGGACGGAAAGCTTTTCTTTCGTTCGTGTTGTCGTGGGTTTCGTGTTGTTGTCGCTGTCGTTGTTGTCGTAGAGCTGTTGCAACGCCTCTCTCAATCTATTTGTGGCGATTTCGTTTCTCTTTTCGATCGTCGCCTTGGCGCCGGAACCGGAACCGGATCCGTACACGTCGTTCTTCCCTTGCGCGCTCATCTGCGCGAACGCTAATTTCCTCGCGCCGACGATATCTCCGGCTGATATCGCATCAACCATCGCGCCTAACACCGGTGCTGGTCTTCCGCCGCCCCAAATCCAATCCAACAAAAGCAAGTGCGCTTCCGGACACGGCACCAACCACACCAAAGATCTCGCGAACTGCCCGGCTCTCGGTAACGTTCTCGCCCTTCCGACGACGGTCACCAAAAATGCCTCCATCAATGCCGGCACTCGAAACGCTTCCGTATCCGCCTCCTCTAAACTCATTTCCGCTTTCATCTTCTCCAACTCGTTGCTCGAACAATCCGCGAGGTACCAGTTTGGTTTCTTAAAATCAATGGCGTCGAGCTGCGCGATTAATCCGTGCGACGCCGCCAACCGTCGCGCATCGTCCGTTGGAGATAACGACACTTTCAATCGAGGTAAGGTTAATGAGCTGCTGCTGCTCGTGGTGGTGTTTTTCGTCCTGCTCCTAATCATCCTCTCCACGTTCCGTTCGTCCGTCAACAGTTCGAACAAGACTGGATTTCCCTCGTGCGAGACCAAATCTCGCTCTAAATTCGCGTAATATTCCTTCTCCCCCACGTGAACAGTGGCGATCAAATCGATCTCGCACGTTTTTTGTTCGTTCACGTACGTCACTTGCGAGGATTGAAGCTCCCAATCGCCGGTGTCGGTTTCGTGTAATCGGAGATACGATTCACTTTCTGTTGATGATTTTGACGACGACGACGCTTTAGATATCGACGCTTTAGAAGATGAAGAAGCGAAGGATGGACGAGGATAAAAAAGGAGACGAGGACGAGACAAAGCTGCTTTTGCAGTCGTTGTTGTCGTTGTTGTCGTTCGCATTTTGGTCTCTCCTCCTCCTCCTCCTCCTCCTCTAAGCGGGGATTGTGCGAGTGAATAATAAGTGACGAATTGGAGCGTATCTTTTCCCAAGAAATGTGGAGCATATGCGTGCGTATTCGTATATATACATTTCATACACGTATTTGTTGTTGATAATAGTAAACTATGAAGATGATGCTCTTTTATAAATCTGCAAGTACGTTTCCCCGAGCGTGACTTGTTGCGCGAGGACTTCGTTGACGAACAAATCGTTGGTTTCGTACCAGTTCCCGTCGACGTGTTTCACGGTCGCTTTGCCGGCGGAGTCGACGTTGGCGAGCAAGTCGTAAGAAAAAGGATTACTATTGCTATTACTACCGGACGACGACGACGCTTGGATTTTCAAGTTTTTCACCGGGAACGTGACTATGGTTGGGTTCTTGCTCACCTCTTTTGTGAATTGATTTTTGCTGAACCGGTTGACGAAGGCTAAGATTAAATACTCC
>Ga0209091_10003247_pt1 | contig 13139 bp, 7 predicted proteins | sample ArcticOcean_MG_C_6_FD_187438 | JGI IMG/M metagenome (GOLD analysis project Ga0209091, IMG submission 187438) | Marine microbial communities from western Arctic Ocean - ArcticOcean_MG_CB8_128 (SPAdes) (version 2) | ecosystem: Environmental > Aquatic > Marine > Oceanic | place: Arctic Ocean...
CGGCGGTGGGCAGTTACTCGCGGCCCATTATTGGCCAAGCCAGCGATGGCTTAGTGATCGATAGCAGTGGCCAGCAAACGTCCATGCACGCCCTGATGGCGGGGAAGGTCACGTTGCTGAGTTTCATGTATGCGTCTTGTAGCGATGTGAATGGCTGCCCACTGGCGAGTTACGTGCTTAACCGTGTGATGCAGCGATTGGCCAAGGATCCTCGCTTGAATGAGCGGGTACAGCTTTTGTCGCTCAGTTTTGACCGATTGAATGATACGCCGGAGGTGCTGAGCACTTATGCGGCTCGGTTTGAGGCACAAGGTGCCAAAAACTGGCGGTTCCTCACCACTCCGAGTGACTCAGAGCTCGATAAATTATTAAAAAATTACAATCAGTTTGTAATACAAGATATTGATTTAAATGGAAAACCTGTTGGCAGCTTGTCACATTTACTGCGCGTCTATTTGATTGATGAGCAACAAAATCTTAGAGAAGTGTATTCGGTTTCGTTCCTGCATCCAGACATATTGGTTCAGGATATGCTGACGATTTTAGCGGTTGAAGAAACCCTCAATCCGGAATAAATGCGGTAGTAATCCATAAGCGGCAAATCGATCTGAGTGAACAAGTCTAAAGGAGTTCAGCGTTCGCCTATGTCTGTAGCGCATGCGTTTCGATGGATCCTAGCTGAGAAATGTTGGGTACCAATGTTTAAAGTAGCTTTTAAGAAAATATCCTCATGGAGACGGCAAAGAAGTCCTGAACCAGGGCGAAAAAAGTATGTTGTCGTTTGAGAATTTGATATTGATAACCCTAAATTTCCAGGAGAGAAACTATGAATATTAATCGTCAGTGGTTGTTGTCAAAGCGACCCGAGGGCATGGTTACCCGAGAGAACTTTGAGTACGCGGAGACGCCCATTCCCGAGGCGGGTGAGGGTGAGGTGCTGGTCCGAAATCTGTTCTTATCATTCGATCCAACCCAGCGCGGCTGGATGGTGGATCGGCCAAGCTACTTGCCACCGGTGGCAATCGGGGCGCCGATGCGCGCCGGCTCGGTAGGTCAGGTGATGGCCTCGCAACATCCGGATTTTGAGATCGGTGACATCGTGCAGACAACCGGAGGCTGGCAAGATTTTGTGGTTGCGGCGCCGGGTCAAGGGCCCATGGGGCTCACAAAATTGCCAGCCGGTGTGCCCCCCGAAATGATGCTGTCGGTGCTCGGGATCACGGGGCTTACGGCCTATTTTGGTTTGTTAGATTTGGGCATGCCGAAGGCGGGCGAGACGGTTTTGATTTCGGGGGCTGCGGGCGCGACGGGTTCGGTTGCCGGTCAGATTGCAAAGATTAAAGGCTGCCGCGTGGTTGGGATCGCGGGTGGTCCTGAAAAGTGCGCTTGGCTCAAAGAAGAAGCAGGGTTTGATGCGGTCATCGATTACAAGGCCGGCGATGTGGATGGGCAAATCAAGGCGACCTGTCCGGATAAGTTCGATGTATTTTTCGATAATGTCGGCGGCGAAATTCTAGAAGCCGCGTTGAATCACATGAACCTTAAGGCGCGCATCGTGCTGTGTGGCGGCATTTCGGGTTACAACGCAACGGAGCCTGTGCCCGGCCCTGCTAATCTCATGAATTTGATTGGGCTGCGCGCACGGATGGAAGGTTTTATTGTGCTGGATTATATGCCGCGTGCGGGCGAAGCGATCGAGCAACTGCTGGCCTGGATTCAGGCAGGCGACTTAAAGTTCCAAGTCGACTTGCAGGAAGGCTTTGATCAGATTCCAGAAACCTTGCAGCGATTGTTTACCGGTCAGAACCTCGGCAAACAATTGCTGAAAATTGCGGATCCGATCTGAGTCTGACCCTGCGCTAAGATGAGCGCGCGATGACCTTCGTCTGAAAAGGGCGGCAATGTTCAAGATGATTTGACGTTGCCGCCCTTTCAGCGTCGCAGTTTGGTCTGCTGTGCAAGCCACTTTAAGGCGGTAAGGCGCTGCGATCGTTGCGGCGCGTCGGCTATCAGTGAAAGAGCCGCGTTGGGCTTAAGGCAATGAGCCGGAGCCCGTTCGCTGGTCTTGTGACTGCTCGCGAATGGCTTTGAACTCTGATCCATCCTGCCACTGCGGCCAACGGGTTGAATTCCCCAAATCTTGCAAAATCATCTGAAAGAGCTCGATATCTTGGGCTGCCCCGCGAAGGTCCCAGTTTGGGTCCCAGGCATCGCAGGTTTGGTGATAGCAATTGCCGATATAGTCTTTAATCCATTGGTCCCCTGCTGCGCGGCCGCCGGTCACCAGGTCCGCGCCACCAGCGATGCCCATGAGCAGTAAGACCGGGACACCAACGCGGGCCATCGAGAAGTGATCGGCTCGAAAGAATAAACCATTCTCCGGTAAGTTCTCAGGGGTTACGACGCGGCCTTGACGGGCGGCGGCGCGGGCAAGGTCGCCTTCTAAATCGCTCTGGCCTTCACCCACTAGGATGACATCATGTGCCGGGCCAGCGGTTTGTAGAATGTCGAGGGTGAGGTTGAGCGCCGTTCGTTCGATTGGGAACACTGGATTTTGCGCATAGGCAGTCGAGCCCAGCAGGCCACTTTCTTCGGCGGTCCAGACGGCGAAGATAATACTTCTGGCGAGCGGCGGGCCAGACGCTAGGATTCTCGCCAGTTCTATGACCCCCGCGGTGCCGAGCGCATCATCATTGGCGCCAGGGCGTACCGTGCGGCCTTGAGCGTCCGGTGCGCCCTGACCATAGGCGTCCCAATGGGATGAGACCATAAGGTATTCCGCTTTTTGGCTGGTCCCGGGCAACAGCGCGAGAACATTGCTGCTTTGAATCTGCTCGTGGTTAACCGAGATCGCCGCATTGAAGGTCACGCCCTCAAGCTCGAAAGCCTTAAAGTCCGATGATTGGGCCAGCCGTTTCTCCGCTTCAAACTGACGGCCGGCTTTGCGGAATAATGCTTTGGCTGCATCTAGATGGAGCCATCCCTGCAGCGACAGCGGTTGAGGGGCATGCTTTGCAAGGGCAATCGCGTAGTTCTCGCCAGGCGAGGAGGCCGCAACCTGCCAGCCATAACCTGCGCCAGCCGTTTCATGGATGACGAGGGCGGCGAGGGCGCCCCGTCTTGCCGCTTCTTCAAACTTATAGGTCCACCGGCCGTAATAGGTCATGCGTCTGCCGCCGAACCGGCCTGCCACGGCGTCGTTCGGCAACGCTTCAAAATCAGGATCGTTCACCAAAAAGACAGCGACCTTGCCGGCAAGGTCGATATCGCCAAAATCATCCCAGTCTCGCTCAGGCGCGTTGGCGCCGTAGCCAACAAACACGATGGGCGCGGCATCAATATTAATGGCATCGGTTGCCAGAACCGTGCTGATCTCTAAATCTTGGCCTTGAATGAGGGCCTGGTTTTGCGCGCCTTGCTGAAATTCAATCCTGGGATTTTGCTGTAGCTGGGTATGGTTCAGCCCGACCTTTTGGGTCCAATTGCCATCGTCGCCGCCGGGCGTCAGGCCTAGGGCTTCAAATCGGTCGACCAAATAGTTGATGGTTTTCGTTTCATACTCTGTGCCAGGCGCTCGTCCGCCAAAGGCGTCCGACGCCAAGACCCGAACGGTGTCTGAAAGCGCTAGGGTATCGGGCTTGCCGCTGGCAAGGGCCGGCGCGGATAGCAGGCTGATTGCTGCGAGCGCAAAACTGGCAAGGGCGCGGGTAAAATAATCGTGTTTAATGATCAGCATGGTATCGGGACCTAAATTAATGGTGGTTGAGGCGCTGACGTGCCGATAGCGCCGGTTGAGTTTAACGGTCTGCATAGCATGCGCTATTCTGCGGCACGATTTAAAGCAACAGGCGGCAGTGTTGGTAACGCCCACCGGGAAGGTGGTTGCGAATCCGACGACTGGATAAGCCGTTGTCACGCTCGATTTTTAATTGTTCTTTAACGTTGGTATTGGGGTAACGGTTAAAGACATTGCACGCCTGTTGTTTTTAGCATCATGGCCTTTAATGCGGGCATTGTCGGGCGGGCAAATTGACCGCCTTGATGGCCCGAGGCAGGCAGCGTTGACAACTTCGCTCTGAGTCGACTTTGCGTGGCCTAAGTGCCGCATCATACGCCTACCGTTTCAGGTTGGTGGAGGATGCGTTCTAGGTTGTGGGCATCTCCCGACAGGGAATTGTGGGCCTACGATTGCGGCTGAGGACTCAGCCTTACCGCGATCATTCGGTGCTGACTAAGGCGATCTACCGGCAGGGCTTTAAGACGCAACATCCGTCGTGTTTGGCAGCAGTACCAACCGAGTAACATATCGGCCGTCTGATACTTTGAGGTATTGAACCAGGACTTTTTGGCCCGCTCGAAAACGATGAAATTTTATGGTTTCATCGGCTGAGTTCACCCTGCTGCGAAAAAACTTGGATTGTTGCTCGCCTTTGATCATCAGCCGGTACAAAGTCCCGTTTATGGTGATTGTTTCCTGGGTAATGGAGGCTCGGTCGACAACCCCTAGGCGCTCGTACTGGTTGCTTGGGGCCTCGGCACTTGCCGTGGTGAAGGCCGCAAAGCAGAGTAGGCTCAATCCAGAAATAATCCAAAGCTTGAACCTGGATTGGGTGATTGCTGACGCAGGGTTAGTTTGCATTGTCTAAACGCCTCCAAGATAGTCGGCCCGTTCGAGATGCGGGCTTGGTGTTGGTGAGGATACTGCTCAAGGTACCATCGCTTAACTGCGTAAAACGTCGCTCCCCTAAGAAGGCTGCATCCGAAGGTGTTGCGGAGCCGTAGTTAATGGCAGCGGCACGGTTGCCATTAAACCGGTCAAGGGCTGTAAATTCGCCGTCATTATTCAAATCAAACACATCGCCATCCTTGCAGTCGAGGGTGCCGGTTAGGGGGCAAAAAGCCAACCCGAAGCCGCCCGTAACCGAGCCACAAGTGCCGCCTTGCCTTGGCACAACTGAGTTGACAAAGGCAAAGCCGCCGCGGATCACTAGATTGCGGACGGCGCGCTCGCCTGGAAAATCAATCGAGCTCGGATTCGTGGCATTTGGCACCGCAAGCTCGTTATACCAACCGAGGGTGCCCACATCATCGTCTGTGGGTGGGGTATAAACGACCGAATTGGAAGATAATGTTCGTGCACAGATACTTTCTGCGTCATCCTCTGCCGCCTCGCCCCCCAAAACGCCGCAGACATTAGAATACGATTGCTGTACCAAGGCAGCTTTGGGGATTTCTTGGTCGCCCAATCGGTCCCATAAACCATAAATGGCCTGTAAGCTCGTATCCGTAATATCAGACGTTTTGGCGTAGCGACCGGTGCCAAAAATGACGCCGTAACCGACGCCGGAAGGGTGGCTCACGACAACCGGTTTTGAGATTGCAGGCTGAACTTGGTTTGTGCTGCTCCTTGCGGTAAAAATCTTGGTGACCGTCCATTGCTTGAAAATGGTCTTACCGTACTTGCACTCGGACGGGCCGCCACCATACCAGTCAGGATCTGTATCACGCTCAATAGCCGTGGTGGGAAGGTCGCGTCGGCAAAGGTCGAAGCGGTACAAGTTACCTTGCTCATCGCCTGCATAGACGTAATCAACCGTGCCATTACGATCGGCATCGATGGCCCTTGGACTGCCTAATCCATTAGCTTGGGCGGCGGCATTCGCGCCATTGCCAGTTGTCAGTTTTATAAAATCATACTCATCGTTGTCGCATCCGGCCCGCGTCGCGAGCTCGTCTCCAAAGCGTGAGTCTGGGTGGCACCAGACGCCGTCGCGGCCTTTGTCGATCAACAACATAAAGAGTTTGGCGATGCCGGAAGTACTATTGGCGCCGTTTCCAAACAGGCTGATCCATTCCCGTTCACCATCGGCGGCAAGAATATTGCTGATGGCAATCACAGGTACGCTGGTGCTATAGCCAAGATCCTTGATCACTTGCGGCGGCGTTTCATAGTCTGTGATGAGGTCGCCATCGCTATTTAAAAAGGCAATCCCATTGGTGTCTAGCGGGTAAACATCATCCTCTTCTGAGAATTCCCAAAACACTAATTTTTCTTCGCTTGCTTCAGCGAAATTTTCGGGGTTGGTTACGTTGAGCGCAAAGTATCCTTTACCGCCCACACCATAGCCACCGATCAGAATCGTTTGCCAGCTTTTATCGTCGCTGAAGAGCGGGTTCTCTGCTTCGAATTCGGAAATGGGCTGGCCTATAAAAATATCATCGACGACCGGCGGCAGATTGACGAAGTATCGATGTTGGTAGGTTTGGCTGGCGAGTGCGCGCAAGGGGTTGTTATAGCGTCCTGTGATCACTTCGTTGGGGATAAAAGCGAGTTTTTCGACGCCCGTTTGGCCATCAAACCCGTGCAACATGCCATCGTTAGCACCGAGGTACAGCACTTTGGTCCTCGCGGCTAAGGTTTCATTGTTAAGGAAGTAACTATAAGACTGTTCACCTTGGGGGTAAGGCAGACCAAGGCGAAACCGGCGGTTCGGTGCGTCAACATAAACGGGAGAGGAGCCGACAATATCGCCTAAAACCGTGCTTCGACCGCGAAAAATACCATCGGGTTGGCCATTATCCGGCGCAAACTCGTTTGCTCGGTCGCCCTTAAAGTAGTTGATTTTAGCGGTCAATTCAGAGGACGGGGTGCCTGTAAAGTCGCATCCAAGGATCGGCTGGTCAAGAAGGGCGTTCGCTTGCCCGCAAGTGAGGTTAGCAAGTGACAGATAGGCGCCGGTGTTGCTGTTTTCGTCAAATGTGAAGATTGCGCGGTCAACATAGTTTGCAGCATCCAGAAGCGTCTCAGCCTCCCAAACGTTGTCGCGACTGAGCGTGCCATCTAGCGCAATACGTTGCGCCACCAAGCTGCCCGAGCCATTCTTGATGTTATAACTGCCTTTATAAAGTATCGAATCTGCTTCGAGTTCGTCCGAACTGAAGCTCACCGCACTGGCCGCACCTTCTCCCTCCTGAATTTCCTCCAGTACTTGACCAATGTCTAGCGCCAATTGTTCAGGGTTAGATGAGGAGAAAAGGCGCCCGCGTCCATTAAATGCAGCATGTTGTGTATCATCGACGCGCGCTTGATCACCGTCGTCTAATGGATTGCCCCAATCAACCGCGGCGGTAATGTCCGATGGTTCTTCGATTCCTGGTTGCTGACCAAATGAAATGACGTAGGTCTTCATGTGCTGGTGCATGCGATTAGAGGGGAAGGCGTCGCTGGGCGCCCGAGCCTTATCGAGCGATTTAACAACGATATCATCGGCAAGGCTTGGGTGCAGGTCACTTTCGTAATACAGCATCGCAATATCTGCAAGGGTGTTCCTTTCCGAGTCAGCGCCTTTAAAAGCACCACCATCGAACTTGCTGACGCCGCGGCCGGTCAACGTCTCGATCAAATCACCATCCGCGTCGCGTGGTAAATTTGGGGAGCTGCCGTTCCAGTAACCATCCGTGATGAGAATCGTTGTGTTGGATTGGCAGGTGCCCTCCGGCGCTCCTTTGATGGGGCATCCGCCTTCACCATCACCCGGGGCGCCCGCTTGATTCATAATATTGTTGGTACTCGAACACTTGAAATATTGGCCGGCGTCCCGTAATCGCCTTCTAAGCGGTGTATTGCCTGAGGATCTAATTGCGTAAGCAGCGTCTAAAAACGTTTTTTTACTACCAGAGGTTGGGGACTTGTTGATGTTTGAGATCTGTACTTTGGCTGAAGTTGTTTGTAGACCGGTAAGGCCTAGCCGAATATTTTCTGCCTCCCCAAAAACAGTCCCGAGCGCAAGTTTAGCTGCATATTCTCGGTTGCGAGCGTAGGTATAGTAGTTTGCGAAATTTTGTTGTTCCTCTGATAGGCTGCAAAAGTTATTGTCGGCGCAGTCGTTTCGGTTTGGGAATTTAGGAAACTTATTGCTGCCATCGGCAAAGCCATTGGTTGTGTAGTCAATTGTGTCGACAAGGCCATCGGTGGGGTCGATCCATTCATCAGATCCGGTTTCTGCTTTGATATCGACTAACCAGCCTTCTCGGCAGGCGTTATTACCAAGCGGAGAGGGCGTTGGGTCCATAACGCCCACCTCGTTGCCAGGACAGCTGGGGTCACGAATGAACTCCGGCGCGGCACTCGGATTGTCTGGATCAAAGGCGGGATTCGCGATTTTTTTGTCAATCCATTTGTAGTAGCGGGCTATGTTATTCTCGGTGCGATCACGTGACGTGGTCCTGCTCAGATCCCGACTGCCATCTTGCTGCCAGGGCCTTTTGATGGCCCTTGTAAAGACGCTGTTTCGGAACGCTAGGCCATTTTCGGCAAGCCCGGTCCACGGTCTATAGCGGATTTCGGGGTTATAGTAGATCTTATTAAAGTCGTGGGTCTGCGCGCGCCATAGGCCTCTGTTGGCTTTGGTACCGGGGCTTTCTTCCCGGTACAGTAGTTTAATTCTAAAGTCATAGGGCCTGGAGTCGGGCCAAAGAAAATAATACTTGGTGCTCGAGCCATTAATTCTAAAAACACCACCAGCTTCGGCATTTTCAGTCATGAAATCCCAGCCCATGCTGCCAGAGTCGTCGGTAATCACTAAAACATTCGGGACCGCGGATAAACCAATTTCAAGGGGTTGCTGTGATAAATCGTTGTCGGAATCGTCTGGTTCGGCAAAGTCTTCAGAGTCAGGTCTAACGATTTCCTGAACGTCGATAGTGAAATTAGATGTCAGGCATTCGCTAGGGAATCCAGAGCAGGCGTTGGTGTCGCAGGCGTCAAAATCAAAGCTAATGCTGCCCGAAAAATCTGCCGGGGGTGTATAAGTAAAACTGCCGTCGCCACAAGTCGCCGCATCACTAATGGCGCCTTGTACAATACCGCTATCATCTACAGGATCGCGAAGACTAAAATAAAGACTTTGCATGGATGCGCAATCCTCTGCTTCCGGGTCACACCCTAGGCCATCATAAATGGTATTGTCGCGATCAAAAATTCTTGCCCTTAAACCCAATGGTAAATTATCGCTGGCATAGCGACCACTCCAGGTCTTTGAGGTGCCTTGCAGCATTGAGTCTCGAAGCCCAAGTACGATGTTGGGCGCGTCATTCACCGCGGCCACGTTGATGGTGATCGTTGCTGTGTCTTGTTGGCCGTCGTCATCTTGCAGGGTGTAAGTGAAGGTGTCTTGCCCGTTAAAATCATCCCAAGCGGTGTAGTAGAGCTCACCATTCTCAAGCTCTAAAGTGTTTACAACGGGTTCTGAGATGCCGCCTGGGCTGATCGTGCCAGTGCTGCCAGAACCGGAGATGCTGATGATTTCGAGCGTTGGGTCGCCCAAGTCATTGTTGAGGGTAATAATTCTGGTTCTGCCATCGCCTTCTTGTAGGGTGATGACATCATCGCTTGCAGCGGCTGGGGTATCTACATAAATGGGAGAGACAGACAGCGTAACGGTTGCAGGGTCGGTGCTTTGACCATCCGAATTTGTAACAAAATAAGAAAACGTTTGAGTTAAAGGCGCTGAGCCTGACGGGAGTGAGGTATAAACGCTTGCGTTTGTTGGGTCAAAATATAAGCTGCCGTCGGCCTGCACCTCAAAAACTGCCCCCGTTGAAAGTGTATAAGTTGTCCCAAGATTAAGGTCCGTTCCTTCTGCGATGTAGAACCGGCTAACCGTGAGGGTCTCGTTGGGTATCGCAATTGTGTCGTTCGCGAGCAGTCCGTCGCTTGCGTCTTTTCTTATTATCTGGTCTGCGCTCGTGGTGAAGGTGTCGTTAACGGCGGTCGGCAGATTCAGCTCGGGACCTATTACCCGGAGCCTAACCCTTGCTGAAGTGGCGCTTTGCCCCTCGTCATTTTGGGCCTTATAACCGAAATCAAAATCCTCGCCGACGCCGGCTGCGAGCGCTTGATAAGTGGTGTCTGCGGTGGGGTCAAAGGTGACTGAGCCATCCGATGAAACGTCTAAGACAGCGCCGGTATCGAGTGTTACCCGTTCGCTCTCACCTTGCACAAATAGAACGGCTCTGAGTTGACCCCGTCAACTTCCACGCCGATTTGTGATACGAAATCGGCATTCGTATCGTTGTCCAGAATCGAGACGGGGAGCTGATAAACCTGGTTAGATAAAAGGGTGTATCGGGGGCCGTCTCGATCGTTGGCAACGACTGGCACCAGCGGATCAACCCCTGTAATTGTGATCCTTACTCTAGCTCTTTTGGTCTTACGGGGGTCACGTCTTTTTTGAACAGTGTAGAAGAACTCAATCCGGCTGGTTTGGCCGTTTGTCAAACCTGCGTACTCTGTATCATCACGGGGGTCAAAGGTCATGGAGCCACCTTTGTTGACGGTCAAAGTAGCACCCTGGCTTCGAGTGACGGTGAAGGTATCACTAAACGTCGCCGGAGACTGACCAGGAAGCGTGATGCTAATGATATCGCCTTCGTCCTTATCGTTGTCGCGGAGGTTTTCAATCAGGTTGTCGTCACGATCTACGGAAAAATTGTCATCCCTGGCCTTGAACTTAGCTTGCGCATCGACCGCGAAAAGAACTGTGCAGAGGCTAACGGCCAGTAGCGTTACCGAAAACTTTAGCTTAAATCGCACAGCGACTCCTCTTATCTGATCTGGGTTTTATGAAGACAAAACCCGGCTGATTTTTTTGTAAAATGTGCTTCTGCTGCGATCTAATTCGCCCCACAGATGTGCTCTGGATCGCTCAAAAAAGCGGGACGACTAATGCGAGTGCGATTGCGTGTTTAGCAAAGAGTGCTTTAAGGGGTCACAGGACATGGTCCCAAAGGCGCGCTTGAAGCGTCTATCATGTATTCAAGCAATATCTGGTTAGTTTTCACGCGTCGCACAGGTGAGCATAATAGCGGTCTAAACAATAGTTTTGATCAGAACGGTCCTTTTAAAGGCAATCTGCTGAATATTTGCGCGATAATTCACATTTAGTCGTTTTGGGTGTACCTGACTCATCTGAACTTTCTATCGCTCGTGACATAACGTTGCAATCCCAAGTTTAAAAGCGATGAAAGTTGGGCTAAAGCGCGCGTTCTGGGCAGGTAAGGCAAGAAGATGGTTTTCGTTTCGTATTCGGTGCCTGGTGCTCGTCCGCCAAAGGCGTCCGAGGCCAAGACCCGAACGGTGTCTGAAGTGGCTTGGGTATCGGGCTTACCGCTGGCAAGCGCCGGCGGGGATAGCAGGCTGATTGTCGCAAAAGCTAAGCTGGCAAGTGTCTGGGCAACATAAGGTTGTCTTTAAGATTCATCATTGTGTGACCGAGGTGAGTGATTGTGAACGCGGCTGGTTTTTGCCCAGGCCTTGCGTTAAGTGTCACCATCGATTGGGTGCCACGACCAGTCGCCGCGAGTTGCCGTTGAATTTGTCAGGAAAGTCCGCGGCAAAGCCCAACGGCCGTGCGGACGTGGCTTAAAAAAACGGTTTCCATTTCTGGGATGGATGGGTCGGTTTCGCGCGATATTCAGGTAGCCCAAAATAAAAAGCCAAAGCCCGAGTATCAGACTTTGGCTTTTTGGCGCCTTGTTTTAGTGCCGACGCGTGTTCAGTGAAAGCGCCGCAGCGCGATTTAGGAAGAGTCGGCGCACTTTAAACAAAGTCCGCCGCCCGTTATTAAAATTAGCCGCCTTGGGTTTTAAAAACGAGCAGACAGCCCGCTGTTAAAACCGATAGGCAAACTCAACTTCAAGCTGATCCATTTCTAGCTCTATGGTTTGGGTGGGGTCAAAGGTTGAGGTGCCAGAGACACTATTGCTAGGCGCAACCATCAGCATGGCGCTGAACTCTCGGTCGTTACCCAGTTGCCGGGTCAAACCCACCGTGAAATGCTGCTCGATGACGGCGGGCGCGATAATGTTGAGCAGAACCTGGTTTGCGGCTATCGGCTGATCTGCCTTGCTGTAGCCCGCGCGCACGGTGAGCGTTGGGCTTGCTTGCCAAGACAGGCCGAACTTCATCGTGCCGACATCATCCCAACCAAAGCCGGGACCGTTATTGCCGCCCATACAGCTTTCAAGCTCGGTGCCGCCCGCGCCGGCAGTTGGACAACCAAACAGGTTTTCAATGGGATACCCCACGGAATTGACGTTGTTAAACCCGGTGAGTTCGTAGTCGGCGTGCAGCGTTAACGCGGTGGAGGCAACAACCGAAAAACCCATTCGTAAAGTCGATGGGATATCAAAGCCGCCGCCCTCGGCAAACAGGTCTGCATAGGCGTCGAGTTCCGACATTTTGATCTGGGTTTGGTATGACGCCGCCAAGATGACCGCCTCGCTCACATTAATAATGGTGCCGACTTTAAGCCCAAAACCAGTGGAGGTCTCGGCGCCAGTATTGGTGAGATTGGTTGGCATCATTGTGCCGCCGCTCTCAGCGAAAGATTTCGTATAGCCGCCAAAGAGCGCTAAACCGTTTGCTTCAAAGCGCTGGATCGCAAAAACGCCCCCAATACCGAACGAGACATTGTCCATGCGATGCGCGTAGGTGACGTCCATAAAGGCTTGCATTAAATCGACACCCGGTGGCGCCGCCACCGTAGACCCCGGGTAAGGTTGAAACCGGTGCGGGTCCAGGACCATCCGGGTCAAGGGTTGCTGAACCGCCGTTGTAGTCCGTATTCATGCCGCCGCGGCCATAGAAGTTAAACGCCACGGCGGAATCATTGGTCAGATGCCAGGTTCTGCCAAAATAGGGGATGGGGAAGTATTCGCTACCGCTGTCAACGGTGCCCTCGCTCAAGGTAAACGCGCCGCCATTGCCCATGGCCAGGCTGCTGCTGGCGGTATAACGCCGTTTGGGTGAGAAAATGCTGAGGCCCACTTCCCAGGCATCCTTGACCAGTACGGCGGATGCCGGGTTGACCGTTGCGGCCATCGCTTCATCGGGCGAGGCGGTGCCGGCGCCAGCCATCGACTTATTCTTGATGCCGAGGCCGTGGGTATAGTAGCCGTTTGTCGCCAAAGCGCCGTGGCTTAGGGTCAAAAGGCTGCAAATAAGGCTGAAACTCAATAATGCATTGGTGCTTGTTAATCGCATAGTACGCTCCTTTATCGTGCGTTGAATTAACCGATGCCAATCACATCCTTTGATTGTTTGGGTTGTTATCGCGCGTTACAGGTCCTTACAGAAA
>Ga0209091_10003248_pt1 | contig 13139 bp, 14 predicted proteins | sample ArcticOcean_MG_C_6_FD_187438 | JGI IMG/M metagenome (GOLD analysis project Ga0209091, IMG submission 187438) | Marine microbial communities from western Arctic Ocean - ArcticOcean_MG_CB8_128 (SPAdes) (version 2) | ecosystem: Environmental > Aquatic > Marine > Oceanic | place: Arctic Ocean...
TAGGAAAATCTGTGTCTCAACAAAAAACAGTTTCAGATGAAACTGCCCATACGATTGATTCAGAAATTAGAAATATAATAGATATACAATATAAGCGTGCAACTAAACTTATCAAAGACAACCTTGATAAGATGCATATTATGGCTGATGCGCTAATGAAATATGAAACAATTGACGCAAAACAAATTGATGAAATCATGGAAGGTAAGATTCCATCTGCTCCTGAAAGCTGGACTGATGATGATAACTCAGATACGAAAGGTAGCAGCTCAACTACTACAAAAGAAACCTCTACAACAACAACACCAGCGTCATAATACGTATTATTTTTATAGTTCATGATAATGTTTTGAACTTATGCTTTCATTTTTTTCAATAACATCTAGAATATTAAATTAATATGTTCTGGAATAAAAAATTTAATTACCCATCTAGTACACGCACTTCCATAAATGGTGCTCGGTATTATGAAATTAACAACACTAAACTTCCATCTGTAACTGAAATACTTAAAGCAACTGAATCTGAATATAAAAAGAATTCTCTTCTAAAATGGAGGCAAAAAATTGGTGATATCGAAGCTAATAGAATTATGCAAGTCTCTTCAGCGAGAGGAACATCTATGCATAAGCATATTGAAGATTATTTAACCGGCCAAGTTAAGCTAGACCTTTTGGTTAATGAGAATGAAGAGTCTTTAATAATGTCAGAACAAATAATTCAGAAAGGTATATCTAATTTGGATGAATTATGGGGAGCTGAGGTAACTTTGTCTTACCCAAATTCATATGCAGGCACAGCTGATGCATCTGGTGTTTATGGAGGCAAACAAAGTATACTTGATTTTAAGCAATCAAATAAACCAAAAAAAAGAGAATGGATAGAGGATTATTTTTTACAAATATCAGCCTATGCTTTAGCGCATAACAAAACTTATGGTACTCAAATATCTCAAGGAGTTATATTGGTTTGTACTCCTCCACCCGAAACCTTGTTTCAAGAATTTATCGTTGGTGGAGATGAATTTATTGAATACCAAAAGAAATTCCTAAAAAAGGTTGAGCAGTTTAATTTACTTACACAAAATTCATAAATGAACTTAAATTTAAGTAATAAAAAATTTAACATAATGGGGATATTGAATATAACTCCGGATTCTTTCTATGATGGAGGAAAATATACTAATCTTGATAATGTTATGTTTAGAGTTGAACAGATGATATCCGAAGGTATGGATATTATTGATATAGGTGGAGAGTCATCTAGGCCAGGATCAGAAAGAATATCTATACAAGAAGAAATTGATAGACTACTGCCAGTTGTGAGTAAAATTAGAGATAATTACGACATACCAATTTCAATAGATTCCATGAAACCTGATGTTATTTTTGAACTTTTACCTTATAAAATTAATATTATAAATGATATATCTTCTATTTCTGATATGAGATTTATAAATATTATTAAAGAAAATAACACCTATATATGTTTAATGCATATGTTGGATAATCCCGAAACTATGCAAAATAATCCTGACTACTCCTGTGTTGTCAGTACAGTGAAATCTTATTTAGAAGACAGGGTTAAATTTTGTATATCGCATGGAATTTCTAAAGATAAAATAATCATAGACCCTGGTTTTGGTTTTGGTAAAACGCTTGATCATAATTATGAGATCTTACATAAATTAAAAGAATTGAGTATAGTTAATTCAAATATTTTAATTGGTATATCAAGGAAAAGTATGATCGGTAGTCTTCTCAATAAGGATATAGATGATAGGTTGAATGGATCAATTGCAGGCGCTGTTATTGCATTATTAAATAATGCTAAGATTATAAGAACACATGATGTAAGAAAAACTAAAATAGCAATTCATGTAGCAGAAAATATTATCGGAAATGAATTATGAAATTATTTGGCACAGACGGTATTAGAGGTAAATTTAATGAACCACCAATTGACCATGTTCAGCTAGTTAAGATTGGATATGCTTTTGCTAAATCTTTATTTGGTAATGAAGAAGGGAAAGTTTATATTAGTCACGATGGCAGAGAATCCTCTTCAGATATTGAGTCAGCATTATTTATTGGAATAATGCATCAAGGATCAGAAGTTATCTCTGTAGGGCTTCTTCCAACCCCAGCATTAAGTATTTGCTTGAATGCTCAAAGACTGACGGAAGAGTTATGCGCAGGAATTCAGATAACAGCATCACATAATCCTTACTATGATAATGGGGTTAAGTTTTTTGATAAAAATGGTTTTAAAATAGATTCTGTTTTGGAAGAAATAATAGAGAATAATTATTTTAGCCAGAAAGAAGAAATAGGTGCTAAAAATCAAAAAAAACCTAAGTCTGGTTATGCAGAAAATTTTAATAAGCGTTATATTGATTATATCAATAATTATTTTTTATTAAAAACAAAAGATGTTAAGATCCCTAAAAGAAAATTTAATATTCTAGTAGATTGTGCCAATGGAGCAACATCTAAAATTATAAATGAAGTATTAAAAGATAGTTTTATTAATATAATTCCTATTTATAATGAGCCTTCAGGTACAAATATAAATAATAATTGCGGTGCGACGCATACTAATGCGCTCAAGAAATTTATATTTGATTTCAATAGCATAAATGCAAATAGTTTAGATTATGATAAAACTCGCGCACCTAAAGAGTTAAAAATTGATTTAGGGGTTGCGTTTGATGGTGATGGTGATCGTGTAATTTTTGTGTCTCCATATGGTCAGGAGATTAATGGTGACGATACCTTATATATTCTAGCTCTCTTCCATAAAAAATTTAACAAGAACAATAAGCCAATTGTTGGAACTCAAATGACTAACTATGGAATACAAAATTTATATAAAAAAAATAATATTAAATTTATTGAAACAGAAGTGGGTGACAAACATGTTCTAAAAGAGATGGTTAAATCAGGTTCGAGCTTTGGAGGTGAGTCATCTGGACATATATTAATTCCAGTTTCGAATGGTTTTTATATAGGGGATGGCATTGTTACCTTAATAAGTTTATTAGAAGTCATTTTTAAACAAGATAAAACCATAGATGAGTTAAAAGAAGAGATAATCTCGATTCCTGGTAAATTATTTAATACTAAAGTCGCTAATAAGAAAATATTTTTAGAAGATAAAATAAATGCTAAAGTATTTTTAGATTTAAAAAAGATGTTAGGATCTAATGGAAGATTATTGTTAAGACCTTCTGGAACTGAAAATTTAATTAGATTATTAATAGAACATGAGGACGCGGAACAAATAGAAATACTTTCTAAGTATTTTTATGATAATATTAATAAAAATACCATAGTATGAATAATCAAAAATATCTTATAGCCGGAAATTGGAAACAGAATGGTGATTCAAAATCATTAATTAAGTTAATAAATGATTTTATTAAATTATATAAAAAGATAAAACCTAAATGCGATATTTTAATACTACCTCCATCTATATATCTTAATGTTATTTTAAATAGATTGAATCATCATAAGATTTCGCGCAAAAAAATATCCCTAGGATCTCAAAATATATCCTCATTTCAAAATGGAGCCTATACTGGTGAATTATCCGTTGATATGACAAAAGACTATAATTGTACTTATACCTTAATAGGTCACTCAGAAAGAAGGCATGTTTTCCAGGAAGATGAGAAAACTATTGCTAAAAAAACTCAATTATCTCTAGAATCTAATATGAATACAATTTTATGTGTTGGTGAAACTATTGCTGAATATAACAAGAAGTTAACGAAAAAAGTAATTTTAAGACAATTAAAGTCAGCCCTAATAAAATCTCTGGTTTTATTAAAATCTGACCATAGTAAAATTATTATAGCTTATGAGCCTGTATGGGCTATTGGTACTGGAAAAACTGCTAGCTTAGATAATATAAGCGATGTCCACAGCTATATACGGAATACTCTCAATAAGATATTAGGAATAAAAACTAACAACATTAAAATTTTATATGGTGGTAGTGTAAATAACCTGAATGCATCATCAATATTGAGTCTTTCCAATGTAAATGGAGCATTAGTCGGAGGAGCATCATTAAATTCTAAAAAATTTATTGATATTTGCTCTTCAATTTGAGATAACTACATCATGCAAACAATAATATTAAGTATTCACATAATTCTCGCTATTTCACTTGTTGTTCTAATATTAGTTCAGCATGGTAAAGGAGCGGATGCTGGAGCTGCATTTGGCAGTGGAGCATCATCAACAGTGTTTGGAGCAGGAGGTAGCGCTACATTTCTTACAAAAATAACAACAGTTATTGCACTTTCTTTTTTTCTAACAAGCTTATCGCTCGCATATTTTGCGTCTAAGACATTACCTGTTAATGATAGTTTGATTGAAAAGACTAACCAGTCTCAAACAAATACAAAGGACCTTCCTTAGTTTAGCCGATGTGGTGGAATTGGTAGACACGCAGTCCTAAGAAGGCTGTGGCGCGAGTCGTGCCGGTTCGACTCCGGCCATCGGCAAAAAGACTATGGTGCTATCCATTGGCCAGTAAACCCATTATTTTTTAAGAATTTAACCCTGGTATGCCCAGTAGATGATAGGTATAGCCAATCAATTTTACTTATATTGATTGTGACAACAGTAAAATGCTCACTCAGTTTATTTTCTAGTTTATTTTTAACTATCTCTGGATATTCAATATTTTCACCTGGAGCTATATTTTGATAGTAACATTCTTGTGATTGAGCACTCATTTTACTCCATCTTTCTCTACAATATTGATCCATATTATTTATGGTTACAGTACCATTAAACCTTATCTGTATCTTTGCTTCTCTGTCATAGAATAACGCTCCAACATTTGGGTTATCTTCCATTTCACTAATTTTACTTGTTAGGTTATTTGTATGGAAAATTATACTTTGTTTTTCTCTATTATAACCTCTTAAAACCACAGTTCTGACCTCAGTAATCTTTTTAGAAGAAGTTGCTAATGAAAACGTATGATAGTTTGAAGAATGGTGTTTATCATTTATACCATTATCTAGACATTTCCATATATTTTCATATATTTCATCGGTATTGCTATGGTTTTCAGTGATATCCATTAATATTATTTTATCACTTTTAAAGCCTTTAAATAACACTAAAATCACATGATTACTCAGATAATAGTATGTAATATACTTATAGGATATAATGAGAATGTTATGTTATTAGAGTATTTGCCAATATTTATTTTTTTAGTCTTTGCGCTTATATTCGCCACTATAATGCTAGGGATTGGGTTTACATTTGGACCTCATAATCCTGATGTTGAGAAGAATTCTCCTTATGAATGTGGATTTGAAGCATTTGAAGACAGTAGAATGAAATTTGATATTAGATATTACTTAGTGGCAATACTATTTATTATCTTTGATTTAGAAATAGCATTTTTATTTCCTTGGGCAATTGTTATTCATGATATTGGTATATATGGCCTTATCTCAATGGCAATATTTTTATTTATTTTAATCGTTGGATTTATTTATGAATGGAAGAAAGGAGCATTAGAATGGGATTAGAGAATATACATAAGGATGGATTTGTCTTAGCTAAATCAAGTAACTTATTTGATTGGGCAAGAACTGGATCTTTATGGCCAATGACATTTGGTTTAGCTTGCTGTGCTGTAGAAATGATGCATGCTGGCGCTTCAAGATATGATATAGATAGATTTGGAATGTTGTTTAGACCAAGCCCCAGGCAGTCTGACGTAATGATTGTTGCTGGAACATTAGTTAATAAAATGGCTCCAGCTCTTAGAAAAGTTTATGACCAGATGGCTGACCCAAAATGGGTTATCTCAATGGGATCATGTGCGAATGGAGGTGGCTATTATCATTACTCGTACTCTGTTGTAAGAGGGTGCGATAGAATCGTCCCTGTAGATATATATGTGCCAGGATGCCCGCCCACTGCAGAGGCATTACTATATGGTATTTTACAATTACAAAATAAAATAAGAAGAAAAAATACTATAGTAGTTGACACTCCTAACAGAGGCTTTTAAATGGAAAATCTAATTGCCAAACATATTGTAGGTCAATATGAGCTAGAAGAATATAGTGATATTTTAACAATTAAAACTAATAAAGATTCATTACTTGATGTAATGAGTTCTCTTAAAAATAATAAAGAATTAGACTTTGTTCAGCTGACAGATTTATGTGCTATAGATTACCATACTTATGGTGAGACCGAATGGAGTACAAAAGAGGCAACATCAACCGGTTATAGCAGGGGAATTAAACCATCATCTCATGGAAGAATAAAATTTGAAGACAAAATACCACAAAATAAAATGGAAAACAGATTTTGTGTTGCATACCATTTGTTATCAATCTCAAATAATAATAGGATTAGAGTTAAAGTATATCTTAGTGATGAGCCACCAGTAATTAAATCAATAACCTCTTTGTGGACAGCAGCAAATTGGTATGAAAGAGAAGCATTTGATTTATTTGGAATATTATTTGAAGGACATCCAGACCTCAGACGTTTGTTAAGTGATTATGGTTTTATAGGACATCCTTTTAGAAAAGACTTTCCTTTAATAGGCAATACTCAGATTAGATATGATCCAAATTTAAAAAGAATAATACAAGAACCTGTAGATATAACACCTAGAGTGTTGGTGCCTAAAGTTATTAGGGAGGAAAAATAATGAAAGAATTTAAAAATTTTACTATGAATTTTGGACCCCAGCATCCAGCAGCACATGGCGTATTAAGATTGGTATTGCAAATGGAAGGAGAAGTTATTAAAAGCGCAGATCCTCATATTGGATTATTACATCGGGCAACAGAGAAGTTAGCTGAATCTAAGCCATATAATCAGTCTATAGGTTACATGGATAGATTGGACTATGTATCTATGATGTGTAATGAGCATGCTTATGTTTTAGCTATTGAAAAATTACTTAGTATTGAAATCCCAGAAAGAGCTAAATATATCAGAGTTATGTTTGATGAGATTACAAGAATATTAAATCATCTTTTATGGTTAGGAGCACATGCTTTAGATATCGGCGCTATGTCGGTCTTTTTATATGCCTTTAGAGAAAGAGAGGATTTAATGGATTGTTATGAAGCGGTGTCAGGTACTAGAATGCATGCGACATACTATAGACCGGGCGGAGTTGCGATAGACTTACCTTCTAAAATGCCTAAATATATAAAATCAACATTAAAAAATAATGATCAGCTCAAGGAACAAAATTATAACCGCGAAGGTAGCATGTTAGATTTTATTGATGATTTCGTCTCTAGATTCCCAAGCTGTATAGATGAGTATGAAAATCTTTTAACTGATAATAGAATTTGGAAACAAAGAACAGTTGGAATTGGAGTAGTTGAACCTGAGCGGGCAATTGACTTAGGGTTTACTGGACCAATGTTGCGTGGCTCGGGCATAGACTGGGATCTTAGAAAAAAACAGCCTTATGAAGTTTATGATAAAATGAATTTTGATATTCCAGTTGGTAAGACAGGTGACTCATACGATAGATATCTAGTTAGAATGGAAGAATTGAGACAATCAAATAAGATTATTAAACAATGTACTCAATGGCTTCATAATAACCCAGGACCAACAATGGTTGATGACGCTAAAGTAGCTCCACCAAGCAGAGATAATATGAAAGTTGAAATGGAATCTTTAATACATCATTTTAAATTATTCACAGAAGGATACTGCACGCCTAAAGGAGAAGTTTATACTGCTGTGGAAGCTCCAAAAGGAGAGTTTGGAATATATATGATTTCAGATGGTGCAAACAAGCCTTTTAGATTAAAAATACGAGCTCCAGGGTTTCCTCACTTAGCAGCTTTGAATGAAATGTGTAAAGATCATATGTTATCTGATGTCGTAACAGTTATCGGAACCCAAGATATAGTTTTTGGAGAAATTGATAGATGAATCATGAATTTATAATTAATGAAGAACTAGGAAAGTTAATCAATAATGTTGTAAAAAAATTTCCTTCTGATAAAAAAAGATCTGCAGTTATTGAAAGCCTTTTGATTTTACAACACCATAATAGTGGTTATGTTACAAAAAATATTATCAAAGCTTTATCAGATTATTTATTAATCAGTGAAATTGATATATATGAGGTGGCTACATTTTATACCATGATTAATATAGATCCTGTTGGCAGAAATGTTATATCCGTATGTAATAATGTTTCCTGTATGTTGAGAGGCTCAGATGAAATACTTTCATATATTGAAGATAAATTAAAAATAAAGGTTGGTGAGTCGACTGAGGATAATAAATTCTATTTAAAAGATGAAATTGAGTGTTTAGCAGCCTGTAATGGCGGGCCAATGATGCAAGTTAATCATAAAAATTATGAGAATCTTACGTTAGAAAAAGTTGATGAAATTTTGGAGAATGTGAATGACAAATAAATTATGTACAGAAACATTTAATTTAAAAAATCCAGATTCTTTAAAAACATACCTGGATAAGCAAGGATATCAAGCATGGAAAAATATTATTACAGAGCAAACTCCTAAGTCAAAAATTATCGAAAAGATAAGAGAGTCTGGCTTACGAGGAAAAGGAGGAGCGGGCTTTTTAACTGGTCTTAAATGGTCTTTCATTCCTTTGATAGATGGACAAAAATATCTAGTATGTAATTCAGATGAAAGTGAGCCTGGGACATGCAAGGATAGAGATATTTTAAGATATAACCCGCACTCTATAATAGAAGGGATGCTGATAGCTAGTTATGCAATAGGTGCATCGGTTGCCTATAATTATCTACGCGGTGAATTTATGGATGAGCAATGGAAAGTTTTCAATCAGGCTTTGTCAGAAGCGTACAATGAACAATTAATAGGAAAAAATATCTTATCATCTAATATTACAATTGATATTCATGCTCTTATTGGTGCTGGCGCATATATAGTTGGAGAAGAAACAGCTATGTTGGAATCAATAGAGGGAAAACGAGGGATGCCAAGAATAAAACCACCATTCCCTGCTATAAAAGGATTGTATGGAAAGCCTACGATTATTAATAATACGGAAACATTGGCTAGTATTCCTAAAATTATGCTAAATGAGTCTGGGTGGTATAAATCTTTGGGTGTTAATAGCGCCGAGGGAATGAAAATATTTTCTATGAGTGGGCATATAAATGATCCTGGAAATTTTGAGATTGCTCTTGGAACTCCTTTTTCTGAATTATTAAATTCAGCAGGCGGAATATGGAATGGAAAAAATATAAAAGCTGTAATTCCTGGGGGATCATCTGTTCCCGTAGTAAAGGGAGATATTATGATGCAGGTTAATATGGATTATGACTCTATTTCTGAGGCTGGTTCAATGCTGGGATCTGGAGGAGTAATTGTCATGGATGAGTCAACATGCATGGTATCTGTACTCCAAAGAATTTCTAGATTCTATTATTCAGAGTCATGTGGTCAATGTACTCCATGTAGAGAAGGTACTGGTTGGTTATATAAAATACTAACAAATATTGTTTTAGGGAAAGGTACACAGAATGATTTGCATCAGTTAGAACGAATAGCTACTCAAATAGAAGGTCATTGTATATGTGCCTTGGGTGATGCAGCAGCAATGCCAGTTAGAAGTTTCTTGAAAAACTTTTGGTCTGAATTTGAGTATTATGTAGATAAAAAAGAATCAATGGTTTCCTAATATGAAAATTTTTGTAAATAATAAAGAATATAGCGCAGAACCAGAAGATACTATTATAGAATTATGTGACAAAATTGGAGTTCATATTCCTAGATTTTGTTATCACAAGCACTTATCCGTAGTAGCTAGTTGTAGAATGTGTTTGGTAGATATTGAAGGTGTAAAATATTCACAGCCTGCATGCTCAACCCCGTTAAGGGAAGATATGAGAATTTCAACTAAATCAGAAAAAACAAAAATTGCTCAAAAAAGTTCTATGGAATTTTTACTAATCAATCACCCATTAGACTGCCCTATATGCGATCAGGCTGGGGAATGTGAATTACAAGATATATCATTAGAACATGGGGACGACCATTCTAAATACATGCAATTTAAACGCGTAGTTATTGATAAAGATATCAGTCCTTTGATTTCTACAGATATGACGAGATGCATACACTGTTCACGCTGCGTAAGATTTGGTGAAGAGATTAGTAATGTAAAAGAACTAGGGCTGCTTAATCGTGGTGAAGATATGAAAATTGATGTTTTTATTGAGAGCAGCGTTTCATCTGAGTTATCTGGAAATATGATTGATCTTTGCCCTGTAGGTGCGCTCAATAATAAACCATATAGGTATACAGCAAGGACTTGGGATTTAAGGCAGATTTGTGGAATCTCTCCTCATGACTGTATAGGCTCAAATATAAATTATCATACATATGACAACAAAATTGTTAGAGCAGTTCCATCGGAAAATCCAGACATCAATCAAACCTGGTTATCTGATCGAGATAGATTTGGCTATGAGGGTATTTATTCTCAGGATAGAACAAAAAAATCTCAAATGAGAGTTGACGGAGAGCTAATAGAGTTAGATTTTGATTCTATTCCATCTCAGGTTAATAACTTAATCAATAGTAATATTAAAAAACATGGAAAAGAAAAAATAGGTTGTTTAATTTCAGGGCAGTCTACATCTGAAGAACTATTCATGTTTCAGAAAATATTTAAGGGGTTAGGAGTTACGAATATAGATCATAGAACAAAAGAAAGTAGTTTTGAATATCAAAAAAACTACCCTTTAATGCCTTCGCTTGGATGTAATCTCAGGGATATAGATGAATATGAAAATATTATTTTAGTGGGAGTTAATATTAAAACAGAATACCCAGTTCTTTCGATAAGATTAAATTCAGCTACAAAAAATAAAACAAGAGTTTATTCTTTTAATTTTAATTCTTTAGATGAAAACTTTTCTTTGTATTATAAAAAAATTATCGATCATAATAATATTACATCATTTTTAAATATTGATAATTTAGAATTAGGGAAAGGTAAAACATTAATTATTATAGGACCATCGGTTTCTAGATCACCCAATCAATCAAATATTCTAAAAAGTATATCCAAGTTTAGTTTATCTGTTGATGCTAAAATTGGTTTTCTAACAGAATCTTGTAATTCTACTTCTGGATGGTTGCTGGGTAATATTCCCCATAGAGAATTAGGTGGCAATCCATCTAGTATAATTGGCAAGAATGCTTATGAAATGATAACTGACAAACTATCATCTTATGTCTTATATAATTTAGAACCAGAATGTGATTTTTTTGATGAGTCATTAGTTGAGAGTGCTTTAGAATCATCTGAGTGTAATATATTTTTCACTAGTTATATTACGCCAATGATAGAAAAATATGCAGATATTATTATTCCTATCACAACATTTGCGGAAGCAGACGGTAGTTATATAAACATAGAAGGGACTTATCAAACTTTTAAGCCTGTGGTGCAGCCTAGTAAAAATATTTACGCAGGATGGTCAATACTGAATGATATTTTAAAACTAAATCATCTCGGTGATTATTCTATTGCTGATATCAGAAATGAATTAAAAAAATCTTTGGAAAACTTAGATTTTAATATGTCTGAAATAGATATGAGTAATTCTAATACTAGCCCTTATATTGAAAATCAAATTCCAGAAGAATCTTGTCGTGAAACTAATGAAACTGATTTAATTGTAAGAAGATCTGGCTCTCTAAATCAAGCTACACAAATAAAGAATAAGTTAAGTTATAAGAATATGGATAATGAATTAAAAAAATTACATGTTGATGCAATAAAATGAACACTATATTTTTAATATTTGATATTTTAATAGATATAATTATGGTTGTTTTGCCATTATTCTTAATAGTGGCTTATACAACTTATTCTGAAAGAAAAATTATAGGGTTTATGCAGTCAAGGTTAGGTCCAACAAGAACGGGACCTTTTGGACTTCTTCAACCAATAGCTGACGTAATAAAGTTATTAACAAAAGAAGTTATTATTCCATCTAATGCGAGCAAAGGTTTATTTTTAACAGCACCAATTATAATGCTTGTGCCTTCTTTGTTAGTTTGGTCAGTTATCCCATTGTCAGAGTACTTTGTGATTGCGAATATAAACGCAGGATTATTATTTATATTAGCTTTGACCTCATTAAGTGTATACGGAGTAATATTGGCTGGGTGGGCTTCAAATTCTAAATATGCATTTTTAGGATCCATGAGATCAGCAGCTCAAATAATTGCATATGAAATAGCTATGGGTTTTGCTTTAGTAGGTGTACTTATGGCAGCAGGAAGTCTGAATTTACAAGAGATTATTTTATCCCAGCGTGGCGGAATATTTAATTGGTATTGGTTGCCCTTATTTCCATTATTTATAATATATTTCATTGCTGGCATTGCAGAGACAAATAGAGCCCCGTTCGATGTATCAGAAGGTGAATCTGAAATAGTAGCAGGCTTCCATGTTGAATATTCAGGAGTTGCTTTTGCAATGTTCTTTCTTGCAGAATATATGAATCTTATTCTTATAAGTATACTCGTAAGCATCATGTTTTTTGGCGGATGGCTATCGCCATTTGAAGGCACTTTTTTTGAAAACTATTTTCAATGGGTCCCTGGTTTTGCTTGGCTCTCTATTAAAACTCTTTCTTTTATATTTATCTTTCTTTGGCTAAGGGCAACGTTACCTAGATATAGATATGATCAAATTATGAGACTGGGATGGAAAATTTTTCTACCTATAACTATTATATGGATTTTCCTTGAAGGCATTATGATATATTACAAAATTGAACCTTGGTTTGTTATATGATTGATAAAATAATTAAATTACTTAAAAGCTTATTTTTATTAGAAATTCTAAAAGGTTTATCTATTACTGGAAAAAAACTGTTCACTAAGTCAATAACAATACAATATCCAGAAGAAAAAACACCTCAGTCACCGCGCTTCAGAGGATTACATGCCCTAAGAAGATACCCTAATGGTGAAGAGAGATGTATTGGTTGCAAGTTATGTGAAGCAGTCTGCCCAGCTTTAGCAATAACAATAGATACTGAGATGAGAGACGACGGAACTCGAAGAACTACAAAATATGATATAGATT
>Ga0209091_10003251_pt1 | contig 13134 bp, 4 predicted proteins | sample ArcticOcean_MG_C_6_FD_187438 | JGI IMG/M metagenome (GOLD analysis project Ga0209091, IMG submission 187438) | Marine microbial communities from western Arctic Ocean - ArcticOcean_MG_CB8_128 (SPAdes) (version 2) | ecosystem: Environmental > Aquatic > Marine > Oceanic | place: Arctic Ocean...
TGTAATTGTCTTTATTCTATATTCAGCAGCTTGTGTTAATAATATTCTAGTACCATCTTCCCAGATTAAGTTTTCTTGCCACCAAACGGTTTCACTAGCTACTACTCTATTTCCTACACCTCCGGGATTAGGAGTATTGACTTCTAATTCTATTTCTTCTTCCGAAATTGAATCCTCACCAACTAGATAATAAGAACCCGGAACATCCGTTTTAGTTTCTTGATCCCAACCAGTACCGACATGATAATTTCCGTGATGACCTTGTGTTTCTTCTGTTGCAATAAACCATCTAATTTCAGACAGCGTAATGTTGTCTAATGCTCCTAAGGTTGCATCATCGCTATATTCTATCAGGCCATCAAGAGTAACATCTTCATGTTCTATTCTGTCATTAGATTCCATAACTATACCCTCATCATCTTCTATAATTACACTTTCTGCGTGGGTTTGAATTAAATCATTTGTAACAAGTTGAGATGTAAATAAAGTATTTGTTCCAGTTATGGTTGTGCTACCACCGGCCATCTCAATTTGACCCGTCATTCCCGCAAATGTAGTAAATGCTGAACCGGATCTTTGTCCTAATGATATTGTATAATTTAAATTAATTCTGTTCCATAATCCATATGATTCCTCTAATTCAAAATAATCTCCTTCTGCAGAAGTTGCTGATTCAAGCTGTAAATGTATATGATCAGATGCATATATTGGTGGTAAATGAACTTTAGTAGCTTGTGCTGTTTGAATTTGAGTATCTGCCATAGGAGAAAGATGAGTCGTACGGACATGTATTGAGGATCCCCACCCAGTTAAAAGAAAAGTTTCTCCTCCTTCTGTAACTATTTCTTCTCCATCTTCCATAACTAATGGAGTAGGATATGTTGATACCTGTGTTTTAATATCATCATTCCACCATGCGGGTCCGGTCAACATTATTGGATGGTGTATAGACATTAACTCCCAATACTGGTTAAATTTTCCAATACGACCCGGATGATTCATGTTGAGTCCTGGCCCGGAAATTATACTTCCTGCTTCTCCATAATTTTGTCTATATGCATCACCATCTAATTGTCGGTCTTCACCAAATTTTCCTAGGTTACCACGATTTAGAGGATCGCCTGTGTGGTTTACACCATCTAAATATTTTTGACGAGCTCCACGTGCACGTCCAACTTGACATCCGAAATTCTGATTACCTATTATTCTTTCACCCCAAACTTCTATAACCTGTCCTTTTGCTTCTATCAGTTTATAGTTACGCATTGGATTATCGGCAGTTATTCCCGATTTATCTATCATGAGTAAATCAGATCCTCTATAGAATGCTCTAGGATAATCATCTACTTTCCATTTTGTTCCGAGTCCCCAATTTATATCCAAATCATCATCTTCAAAAACAAGATGATCACCACCTTCTTCAGTCATAAAATGCCAATTGAAAAAAGTACGATCAATAACAAGTGTTTGAATATAAGGAGGAGGCACATCACCAGACGCAGTCAAAGCTAATGCGCCTTCTATCGGAGGAAGCTCAAAAATAATTTGACCAAATGGATCTTTTACATGATCCTCTTCTGTAAGTAATAATGAAAAGTTCCGATCCTGTACTCCCTCATCTCTTAAACGGGTATATCCATCTTCCATCAAAAAGTGCCAACCGGTCGATTCTTCAAGATCAAGATGAACATCTGGCCAAGGATATGCATTCCATATATCAGGTCCTCTTTCCATTACAAATCTTGATAATTCAGTACTCTCATCACCTTCTTCAATAAGATGTGAACCATCTTCTAACGTATATAATAAATACAAACTTTCATAAAGATCAAACTGAATTTCATCAAGTGATCCTTCACTTGGTAACTTGTCAGTATCTAAAGTAAGCTGTCCACCGTCTTCTAAACCAAGATCCGAATTATCTTCATACTGTATCCAACCTTCACTCGCACCCAAAATACTCGGTGGTGTTAAAACAGCGGTGTCTGCTGTACCAAATGGTGGATGTGCCAAATCAAATACATATTCAATTTCTCCAAATGGTCGTAAAACATGTTCAGCTTCAGTAGAATGTGAGCCCGGCTCTTTGTTCTCTAATATAAATCGAGACAATTTAGAAGCCTCATCACCTTCTTCTATAAAATGTGAATCATCTTCTAATTTTAGATTGTATCCTGCTTTTTCATATAAATCAAATTCTACTTCTCCAAGTGGTCTCTTACCATGCTCGTACTCAGTAGCCAATAAACCGGGATGGTTATCAAGTATTACAAATCTTGCTAATGGACTAGCAGTTTCATCTCCTTCTTCTATAAAATATGTTCCTTCATCTTCTAGCATTAAATTCTGATTTACAGAATCATATAAATCAAATTCAACTTCTCCAAATTCTGTTCTAAAATAATCTTCCTCTGTAAGGAATAATTCTGTTTCGTGTGGATTTTCTGAAATTATACGTGTGTGTCCATCTTGCAACAAAAAGTTCCAACCAAAATTTTCTTTAAATTCAAATTCAATTTCACCGACCGGTCTTAGAACATGTTCAGCTTCCGTAGAATGTAAGCCTGGATGTCTATCCTCTGTTATAAATCTAGATAGTGGTCTAGATGTTTCATCACCTTCTTCAATAAGATGTGAACCATCTTCCAAGAATAAACTATATCCGGCATTCTCATATACATCAAAAGTTACTTGAGTTTCCATATAAGGAATACTAAGAGGTTCATGGCCAAGATGACCTCGTTCATAACTCCATTCAATTCCTTCTGTATCATCCTCTAAGGAAATATATCTTGTAGGACCCATTCCAACTTGTCCACCATGTGCTTCATGTAAGACATATCCATCTTCATGTAATCCTGTATCTGGATTAATATGATCTTCCAATAAAAGATCACTACTAAAACTCATGTCAATGGAAACTGTTCCAGAATCATATTCAGGAAATTGTATTTTCGGAAGTAAATAGGTATCTCCTTCTTCCAATGTAATCGAATAATTATAAATTACACCATCGATGAGTTCATCTTCTTGAGTAATAGTTCCTTCAAAAGGAGATTCATAATTTTGGGAACTGACTCTCCAAACATTTGCTATTGATTTTGTTTCTACTTTTAACCAACTACCACCATAAGCAGTTTGTGCTACAGCTTCAACTCCTTCACCCGGATCGCCTCTTCCTAAAAAGACAGTATAAGTATTCGTGTCAGGAACAGTTTGAATTACATATTCACCATTAAAATAATCGGTTGTTGCTCTTGTGATTTGTATTATATCACCCGTTTCATGGCTATGTTCCAACTCAGTAATATCAGCCATAGGTAATGTGGCTTCTATCAAAATACCATAATCTGCTCCACCAAGATAACCTATAATATTTTTATCTAATATGAAATCCATATTCGGAATCATATTAATAAGATTTAATGTTTTGGAGTCATGATTATATCCAGCAACAGTAGCTTCTCTAACTCTAGTAAAATATGAAGTACCTTGGTATACGGTTTCACCTATTTCATATTGTTCACCATTTCCTTGAGATTCATCCATTACATATGTTAACATAGAAGCAGATGAACGTATCATCTGCTGAACATCTCTAAAATCTTCTCTTTTTATTTCTACATTACCTCTATGCTCAATTCTTCCATCCATTGCATGGTGAGGAACATCATGTGTATAAATTTCTACATGTGGCTGATAATCCGTTTTAATTTCTGCGTTAACAAGTATTTGACGCGTCAAAATAATAGGATGAAATCGAGGAGTATGAAGATGTAAATAATCTGGACGACCGAATTCAAATCCTGAATCATCATAATTATCCACATCTTTCGGCCTACCGGGACCCTCACGGCCTTCTGTTCCAGCATGATATCCAGATGAAAAAAGTTCAGCAGAGGCTTTAAGAATTATTGCTAATTCACCAAACATTTTCATACCGGCAGGATGTACTATTCTATCTACATGTGCACGGTATTTTGTAGTATCAATAGGGGCTTTTACAACATAAGAAAAACTTTGATAATATCTACTATCTTGTATTTTAGGAGCATCATCTAATCGTCCTTGTGTACCATAATATTTTCCGGGATATTGAGCAAAGGCTCCTATCACGGCGGTCATTTGTGCGTTATTATCTCCGTCTCCAGCTAAAACTTTTGGATTACTTGAATATCCTGCTCCAACATCATTAATGGCCACAGATTTAATTGACCCTGCTGCAATACTAGAAACTTCTACTACCGCATTGTTACCTTTTAATGAGGTATCTGTAAGAGAAGCATTTGAAGAATCTAAGTATGCAGTTTTTACAAATTTTGATGAAAGATTTCCTGATATTTGTGCTGCCGTGAAGTCTTCTGAAATTGTATAACTATAACTATTAGAATCTATAGGAGAGGCAGGAAAAATTCCATTGAATATTTCATCAGCGGCGCCTTCAATTTTAATTTTATTATCTTTTGTTTTTGTATGTGCTTCTTCTGTTACTATTACTGTTCTAAAACCAGTTCCAGTTGCCACAGCCGATACACTACTATTATCACCATAAGTTGCCGCAGGATTATATACAATAGAATATAATTCAGCTGAACCTATAGTGTGAGAATCTTCTACTGTGATTGATGTAGCATTAGTATATCCTGTTATAGTTGTTGTTTGCTGATTAGCATACGTAAGAGTTCCTCGTATTAATTCATTAGGAAAAATTGTTTCTCCAGAAATTCCTGTAACAACATTACCTGATTGTGTAATTGTTCCAGTAGAATATATAATTAAATTTGCCCCATCATATGCTGTAATACGATCACTTCCAACATCTTCACCAAAAGTACGATCTCCATCTTCATTTAAAATAATAAAATCATCTTCCATTAACATGAAAGTGATAGAATCTTCTGGATAAATACGACTACCATCTTCAAAAACTAGTTTATCATTAAATCCGGATGCGGCTGGTGATCCCTCCTCTAAGAAATAAGAATACGTTCCCGTAAAATCAGAAATAGTTAACATATCTACTCGTAGAGTAGTATTTCCATTTACAATATTCCTTCTCATATAACCTGTTTGACCAGGCTTTTCTACATATGTTCCTTCATTTTCAGTACCTATAGACCTAGGATAAGTTTGTTTTCCGGGTTCGTCAAACCAATCTAATACTACTCCTCTTGATTCATAATTATCAGTATAGATAATTTCATTAGCTGCAAAATTATTTGCATTTGCACCATACGTAAGAGTATATGTTTCCGGAACTGGAACACCTGTACTTGTTTCCATATTTAATGAAGTAGAACTAATTACAGAAGTAACATAATCTTCATATCCGTTAGCATATGTTATATGTAATGGATTAGAATTAGCATCAGGAAATGTTCCTCCACTTAATGTGAGAACTTGTCCTACTTGTGTTACTGTTCCAGTACTGTAGGAATGTAAATTAACATTGAGCAAGGCGTTCATATCGCCTGTATGCTCCAAAGAATTTGACAATCCTATCATAAAATTATTAGCAACAGTAATTATAGGTAATCGTTTATAACCAGTACCACCATTAGTAATTGCTAAAGTTTCAATAGCACCGAATTCATGTTCAGTATAAGTTAATAGTGGAGCTACATTAAAGGTAGTATTGACTTGATTTTGAACATAACCACCTCCTACTGCAAAGGCGTCGCCTATAACAACTTGAATACCCTCAACATTTCCAGGAGTATTACCTATATCAAAAGTAAATCCTGTATGAGTTAATGCTGCATCACTACCATTGGAATTTAATGATCCCCAAAGTACATTACGTGAAGTGTCATATAGAATAACAGTATCATTATTTGAAAAATTAGTTATAGTCTTTTTTCCTAATTCATCAATGTGCATTGAATTAAGAGTATATAAAACAAGATCATTATTAGCTCCTACAACCGTCGCACTAGGAGCACCTGGAGTTTGATCTGCATAATAGATATTAAAATCTTGTCCGCTTCCTATTGTGTGTACATCTCTAGTATAGAGTGTAGTTGTATTTCCTTGACCCGCAATGATATTATTATTACCATTTGCATAAGTAAGTTTTCCACCTATAATAAATTTTGTTTCATCTACTGTTATTGGACCGGAAAGAGTAACAGTAGTACCAGATTGTGTTAAGTTAATTCCTACGCCTGTTTCAGTAAAAACTCTAGTACTATCGAGTTTTGACTGTCTTCGGATAAGATCACCTACTTTGAAAAACTGTGAAGTAAAAAATGATCCCGATACATCAAAAACTGCACCCGAATTTTCTTTAATTCCCGCGGTGAATCTAAAAGAAGAATTAGAAAATAAAGCTTTATTAATATTATTTGAACTAATTGTTTCGGTTTTAATACCTTGGACAGGATTATCATTTTTTTGAGCTTTTCCTGTAGGAATAATAGTTCCTACCGTAGCGGCGGCACCTTCTCCTCCCGTACCTCCATCAATAAAATCTAATCGGTCACCCACAAAATAACCATCACCAGAATCAACTATACGAAAACCCTTAAGAATATCATCTACAGTATCAACAACCTCTGCTCTCGCATCTGCTCCGCCACCTCCAATAAATTGTACTGTATCACCTACTACATAATTACTTCCTCCATACTCAATAGTTACTTCTTCAATAATACCTGTACAGTCTCCAAGTCCCGTTTGATTATTAGCATCAGGTGCACTTTCAACTTTTTCATGTTTTGAAAAGTACCCCAACTCTCCGGATCTATTTACACCCTTAGTGACCTTTGACAAATATAATTCAGTAACTTGAACCGCACCAACCATTTTAGTAATAGTTTTTTCTACTATAGCTGTTGCGTTAGAGGTATGTCCTCTAATTTCTTTTCCTTCAAATATACCAATATTATTTGCAGTATCTGTTAAAATTTTAACTGTTTTATCTTTTGTCCATTTACCGTCTGACAATCTCATCATATCATCTTTAGGATAGTAATAATCTACTTCCTGTGATGCAAAGATTGCTCTAAATAACCAATCGTAAGAAGCCTCGCCACCTTTCGACCGATATACTTCTTTCATTTGTTTAAGAAGCATTCTCCGATCTGTTGCTGCTTGTTTTGGAACATGAGTATAAAATTCTTTCTTCCAAGAATCATCAATAAGACCCTCTAATGTTCTATCAATATCCGCAAATTCACTTAATTCTTTTGTAGCAGCAACTGGGCCCCTTGTTCTAAAACCTTCTACAGAACCATCAGGAAAAACTCCTGCTAAAACACCGTTTGCAAAGGTAGTCCAAGCACGAGAATCTACTCCTGTAAGTTCTTCTCCGTATGTGAAATTGGTATTAGTGGTGGGCTTTAAATAGGCAATAGTTTTTCCTGATACACCAGTAACAACTGCTTCTGCATCAGTAGTATTACCGTAAACGGTTTCACCTATTATAAATGATAATTCATCATCTTTTGTAGTATCTCGTTCTGTTTCTAATTGAATACGATGATTTACTACTGCACCTTCTAGAACACGCGGATCAAAATGTTCATTCTTATTGCCATCTGGCATCAATTCAGTATTTATTTCATCTTCAAAAATCCAGTAGTCTGGCTCTATTGAGGCGTCATCTATCCCCTCTTGTACAAGTTTATATTCATTAAATGCTATTCCTTCAAAATAAACCTGATGAGATTCCATAAATTCATAATACTTCTCAATGAAGAGTTTCATCTTCGGATGATCAGCAGTTATAAATTCAGGAACAAGAGTTTCTATTAATGTTGAAACATCTTGTCTTTCTTTTATTTTTTTCTCATACGCCATTTATTTTGTCTCATATCCAGTACGGAGGGTAGAACCATCTACAGTACTATGTACTCCAGAAATATATGTTCCAGAAGGAGAATCATCTAACATAGTAACATTAATATCATTATCTTCCATTAATAAAATTTGTTCCCGTACCGGTTTAATATCTGATGATGCAGGAATAACAGAAATGGTCATAGGTTCAGTATTTCCGGTGATGATAGTCCCTATAGCTTCCGGTAAAAATCCAGTAAGATTTACTTGACCAACTGAATAAGTAACTGTTCCTACATTATTTGCAACAAGAATTCTTTCTAATCCAAATTTTCTATATACTTGAATATATCCATTCTCATCTTGAAATCTACAATCTTCCCATACAGTATTTGCGTTGTCACGATATGTAAATTTACTACTTGTAATAGATCCCCAGAAAGTATTAGAAGGATGATATATTTCATTAGAAAATTTTAAAGTATATGCCGCAGTAAGTCCTATTGCAGGATAAAGATATCTTTTTAATGATATAGCAGTTTGATTACTTGCAATAGAAATTTCTGATTGGTCTATCAATCTAACCAAATTCGAATATCGAAAAGCCTTATCAAAATCTTTTAAATTTGTTGCACTAAAAGATTTAATTGTAGATGTTATAGTCGCTTTAAGTGCTGCTTCACTATTAGCTGTTAAAGAAGAATCATATTTTGCCGTAGTATCAACTCCCAAATACATATAATCTGGATCAACAACTACAGAAGTTACACCAACAACATTTCGTTTAGATAATATTGCCTTTTCAATACGAGATTTTGCTGCTGAAGATAAAACATTTCCTTGTCTTGGTTTAATTGCAACATATACTTTTCCATAAATGGGTGGATCACTATCTTCTCCTCCCCAAGCTACTACAGATTGTGCAGCAGGATAATCCCTTTTAATTAAACTAATATAATCATAAACTGTAACACATCTATTTTGCGCGTCAAAATTTTTAGGAGCATTAAATTTAATCTCTTGTATATCAGCCGAGGCTGCTCCACCTCCAGCTGCATCAACAGTAACTATTTTAACATTTGAATATCCACCAACATCGGCTACAGTAGTGAAATTTTTACATCCATTTGTAGCAGTTGTGTCTGTTACTAATCCCGCTAATGTAATAATATTTCCATTTGATACTTCTTTTCCTAATATTCCATCTCCAAATTGTACTTCATATAATCCCTCATCCACTTCATCTAAAAAATAATGTCTAGAAGTAGAGTTAACAGTAGTAATATCATTTGCTAAATCATACGCGAATGATGCCGATTCTGTTTTAGAAGTTTGTACAGTTACCGTTAATGTATCTGTATCAATATTTGCATTTGGAAGAAGATATCTTTGGTCTACATCGGCAGTTTCTGCTGTGTATCTATATGAAATAGGTATTCCTTGTGTTAATTCAACATCAGATACGGTATAGATGAGATTAGCATTAATATTAAGTGCATGTGAATTAGAGGTACACCAAATATAATTAATACCATCAACATCTCCTTGAAATTGTGTAAATCTTGGAATAGTTATAACCGCAGGATTACCCATTGGAGTAATCGTAAGGTCTACTACCGCCTTTGATCCTTTTGCTGAACGTGGTAAATATCCTAAATGTTTTGCTTTAGCAACTACTGAATTTCTAAGTGTAGCAGAATCTAAAAACATTTCATTTGCTACCATGTTGGCATAATATGCATTATAATGTGTATTATATGCGAGTACATCTAAAAGAACATCAAAGGATGACCCTCTAAAATTATAACCAACAAATTCATTTTGATTCTGTAAAAAACCTATAAGATTTTCCTTAATCTGAGTAAAATCTAATTCTGATACATTAAGCTTTCCTTCTACGCTAGCCATGTCGTCCTATGTCCTTTCCAAATAGACTTCAGTTGATGCCGTTTCTGAACTATTGTCTGGTTGATATTCTATATAAATTTGATATGCATTGTCTTCTTCCATACGAATAATATCTACCTTTTGTACAATTGCTCTTGGTTCATATGTGTCAATAGCATGTTTTATTGCACTGGCTAATCTTGAATCTGTTAAGGCTCCAAAATTTTCGAATAAAAGATTAGATATTCCTCCTTGTATATCAGGTTGAAATAATCTTTCATACGGACTTGTTTTTACTATATTATTGATTGACCTATTAATAACATTATTTTTTTTAACTTGTACTAGATCACCATGTGCAGGATGACTTGTCATGTCCATATCAAAATCTACGTATTCTTTTCCGTGTGTTGTGGCCATATTTACCTCTGTATTATTTAGTTAAAACCAATGTCATTATGTGTGAGGATCTAAATCATCGGAATCTGTATAGTCTAGTCCTCCTGATCCGGCATCTCCACCGAACGAAACAGTTCCTCTTACTCCTATATCTAATTTTCCTGCAATTCTCTTATTCTCTATCGATCCTATTAATATCGGTGCTAACCTATCAATAGCGTTAAATCCAAGAACTTCCACTCCTACAAATAAAACACCGGCAGCATAACCTAAATTAGAAGGTAATCCTGTCGAACCTGTTATCGCAGCTGCCAACCCAGAGTTACCATTCTTCTGTTTTTCTATATGAAGAGCATATATTCCAGCGTTAGATAAATCTACCTCAAAGAATTTTAAAAATTTCTCAATAGTTGCAATCATCTTTTCTAAATCTGTTATCAATCCTTGGAGCACATCAATAATGTCTTGAATAAATTTACTTGATGTGGCGGTATATCCTTTAACCATTACTACAAAATTTTCTATATTCTCAAAAAATTCATTCCACATTGGAACAAGTTCACCTACTTGAATACTTTTAAAATTAGGTTCTATGGACTCCATTGGCACAGATAATTTTTGGCTCGATACTGTACCATATTTTGGATATACTCTTAGTGGTTGTTTCTCTCTCCTAGCTGCTTCATCTGTCGCTGTTCCTCTTGCCGCGAGCTTACTTTCCTGTAGTCCTGAGTTCCTCCCTGAGTTGGGCGGACCCGGCAACTGAAAAGTTTCTACACCCTTAGTCATATAATTTGCCTGTTTTTCTTTTCCGACTCCCCAATGACCGTAAATAGCTTGTTCACGAACAGCATCATTTTTGGTCCAATCTTCCACACCATCCGCCTCTTTAGTAGGAATGGGTTTTATTTCTACTAACATATCCTGAAAACGTCCATCTGCATTCATATTTTCTTCTCTTAATCTTTCTCTTGTGTCTCCCATATCAGCTGTTTCTGTAGTTAAAACAGTAGAAACAATTGAAGTGTCTTCTTTGCTAACAACTTGTATTATTTCACCTAACCCTCCAAAATGGATTCCTCTTATAACATCTCCCACAGCAAATAATCCATATTTTGAATCACACATAGTCAAGTTTAGTAATTGAGTTGGAGGATTTCCCCATTCGTTATAAGCATCCATAATGGTTCCACCAACAGATTCCATGAATTCCGGTATCTCTTCAAAAAGTTTAGAAAATGCGAAAAAACTTTCTACAAATACTTGATATGAAGGTGCAGCTATAAGCATTACTATAGCAGAAGAACTGACACCACTTAGTTTACTACCTTTTAAATTTGGTCTACCTGACCACATGCAACTATTAAGTTGTACCCTATCGACTTTATAATCAGCGTCAGTAAGACCTTGATAGTTTGCGTGTGATGGTCCTACATTATATAACGCTAATCCATATTCTTTAACTTTAGGATCCCAATCGGAAAAAGGCTCGCCGTCTTCATCATATACTATTTCACCCTTTGCCGGATTTATCAAAGGTGGGCCCGACAACTGATTTGTTTTATATCTAGGAACATCTCCTTCATCATTTAATGCTTCTGCCATAGTTTCCAACACTTGCGTTGCACTATATTGTGGAAAAGGGGTCATTTTTAAAAATGGATCAGGAGTATCAAAATCGCCTCTGAAATAAGGATTCCATCCTCCGGCCACCAATTTTCGTGGCATTGCTAGTTTTGGTTCATAGTCTCTAAATGAGCCACCACCTGAGTCCATTGCACGGCTCCTAACATTAGCCTTATATGTCGTTGTCCCTTCTGCATTATTAACTGTAGGATTCCAATATAATTCCCGGCCGGACTGGTCTCTCAATATTTCAAAACCATAAGTTTTTATATTTTTGGTTTGGACATTTTTCTTCCAATAAGGATCGACATAAAGATAAAAATATCCAGCATTTTTCAAATCTTGAATTGCTTTAATTGTTTCATCTGCGAGTATTTCTAAAGCCTTCAAAAATGGATTAGCTGATTGTAATTCTGAAATCACTTTTACTATCTTCATAGCAGTTGTCGCGAAATCTGAAGCAGTACTCATACCTTCAGCCAATTCTTTTGCAGTTGTGGCAATATGCTTAATTGAACCTGCATCTGCAATTGTCCATTTTTTCCATTCTGGAGCAGGCCCGGCTTCTCCGGCTGTTAATGCATCGATTTTGCTCTTGTCCAACACATATTCTACTCCACCCTGTTTAAATGTTCCCGTTGATGAATCGAAACCAAATTTTTCAGCCATTTTTTTCCTTTTCCTTTTCAGCTTCAGACGCTAAATATGTTTCCCAATGTAGTTTTCTTTCTTTGAGAATTACCAGATACATTTCAGTTAATTTTTTCGTCTTATTTAATACATCTTTCATATCTGTTCGTTCAGGGTTTGCTTTTTGCCATTCAGGTGCTTTTTTAGACATCACTATACTCCTTATCTCTACCATTATAAATTTCAAATTTATTTCTTGCCTTTTTCACTAAATCAATTAATGAGCTCAATGATTGAACATCTCCAATCAATTTTCCTAATAGATCAATATCTTTCCCCAATAAATGATTAACATTATTGTAAAGGGATTTACCATAAGGGACTTGGCCGCCAGTCGTGTTCGATGAAGGAATTCCAGATACATAAATTGCGGGTGGCGCTCCTTGTCCTTGTGCTCTTGTTCCTGCACGGGTTGGAACACCAATACGTGCATCTATTTCTGCTACTCTTTTTCCACAATTACTACCGAATGTTCCCACCTCAGTATGAAAAAAGCTCCATTCAGAATTGGAATAAGTAATTGCTGTCCCTTTTCCAGAATTGCCGTTATTTTGCCCTGTTCTACCTTGAGCAACAAAAGTATTACGGTAATTTGTCAATGATGTTGATAGTGATGCTAAATCCCCATATGGCTCTGTAGCCAAATAAGTATCAAAATCTGCATCAGATATTCCACTACCTCCTGCTTCAGCTCCTGAAATTATAGGATCACGAAAAGAAACAATTGATTGTAAATCACCGACTGTATCACGT